>Ga0207711_10001741_pt1 | contig 19967 bp, 12 predicted proteins | sample KBSS34metaG_FD_184401 | JGI IMG/M metagenome (GOLD analysis project Ga0207711, IMG submission 184401) | Switchgrass rhizosphere microbial communities from Kellogg Biological Station, Michigan, USA - KBS S3-4 metaG (SPAdes) (version 2) | ecosystem: Host-associated > Plants > Roots > Rhizosphere...
ACCGTGTTCAATGGCGGCCCCCGGATCGACCACCGTGAAGACCAGGCTCAGCACCCCGCCCACGAACAGCGCCAGCAGCAGGCGGCGCAAGAATTCATCGGGTGACAGCCGGCGCGCCAGATAGACACAATAGATGCCGGTCATCAACAGAGCGACACCGCGGCGAAAACTAGTGCCGTGATCCACGCTCCAGATCACCGACACCATGGGAAAGAGGAAGACCGTCACCAGCAGCGGATTGTCCCGAATCGTTTCCATCACCGCGCCGGGACGCCGGCCCAGCAGAAAAAAGGCGACGGTGTAGACCAGGAGCGCCGACAGCAGCGTCGCCGGATTGGAATCGCCCAGCGCGTCGTCGCCGCTGGAGCCCGCCATCAGGATAGGCGTCAGCGCCTGGGTCACCAGCATCAGGGAGATGAAAATGAAAAAGCCTTCCAGCCGACCAGGCGGCGGCTGTTGCGAAGGCGTTTGCGGATATGCCTGGGCCTGGCTCATGCGTGCTCCAGTGCATCCAAATACTGATGGGCGGCGGCAGTGACGCTGAAAGCATGCGCACGCATCCGCGACCGATTGGTATCGGGCGGCGCCAGCAGTGTGGCCAGAATCGTATGGCCCAAGGCCTTGGCATCATCCACCGGCACAAGCGGCGCGATGTCTCCATCCTGAAGAATTTCCTGCGGGCCGCTGGGGCAGTCTGTGGCGATCACCGGCGCGCCGCAGGCCATGGCCTCGACCAGGGCATTGGGGAAACCTTCCCAGCGCGAACTCAAGACAAAGGCCCCTGCCCGCGCCATCAGGGCAAAAGGATTCTCGCAAAAGCCCGGCATGTCGATGTCATAGGCCAGACCCGACCGTTCGGCCTGCGCCATCAACGCGGCGCGCTCTGGTCCCTCGCCCAGGATCACAAGGCGGCAATCCACCTCGGCGCGAGCGATGGCGAAGGCTTCGAGCAGCACGTCGAAACCTTTCTGGCGATGCAGCCGCCCCGCGGCGAGAATGATGGGCGGGCCTTTTGGCTCGAACCAGGAATGGGCTGGCGGCTCCTGTGAAAGCAGGGCGATGTCGGGATCGAACACCGGATTGTGGATGACACGGATCTTGCCGCCGGGTAGATGGCCGAAGTGCGACAGGTCCTGGGCGACACCCCCGGAAACCGCGACCACATGATCGGCGGCGCGATAGATAAACGGCACGGCGCGATATAGCGCTCGCTGCCACGGCCCCTTGGCATCATGCGCCTTGGCGGAAATCTGGTTGCGTTCCGAAATCACCACCCGGGCTCGGATACCCGACAGGCGCGCGGCCAGAATGGTGGCAAGATTCATGTGGGTGAGCGCTGACAGAATCGATGCCGGACGGGTCCGGCGGAAATGCGCGGCAAGCGCCCATATCGCCTGTGACACCCGCGGTCGGTCCAGTACGGTCACGCCGACCCCGGGCGGTATTTGGGAAAGATAAGCGCCCTCGCCCCGCACCAGCACCAGTTCAACCTGGCGGCCGCTCGCCACCATGCCGCGCGCAAGCCTGAGACAGGCGCGTTCGGCGCCGCCGCCTCTCAAGTCATGCAGGACGATGGCGATGCCACCACTAGCCTTGTCCCGGGCCCGGGGCAAAGTGCGACTGTCAGGGGCGAAACAGGCCGCCCCTCTGGCTAGATCTGGCGCTGACATCAGAAACCTGTTCCGCGTCCCAGGATTTCGCGCCGTACGGTTTTCGCCAGTATGGCGATGTCCATTCCCAGGCTGTTCCTGCGGCAATAAGCGAGATCGAGCCGCACGCGCATGCGCGCACTTTCCGGATCCACCGTCGGGCCGCGATAGCCTTGAACCTGCGCCAGGCCGGTGATGCCGGGGCGCACCCGGTGGCGCTTGAAGTAGAAAGGCACAAGGTCTTCATAGAGCATGCCTCCCGCCAGGGTACCCACCGCATGCGGCCTGGGCCCCACCAGCGACATGTCCCCCTTGATCACATTCAGCAGTTGCGGCAACTCGTCGATATTGGTCTTGCGCAGGATGGCGCCCAGGGGCGTGACGCGCGGATCATCCTTCTGGGCCTGATTGGTGCCGCGTGCATCGCTCATATGCATCCACATGCTGCGGAACTTGTAGACGCGGAACGGGCGGTTGTCCCAGCCATATCGCACCTGGGAAAACAGGATGGGACCTCTGCTCTCAAGCCGGATCGCGATGGCCACCAGGATCAGGAGCGGCAACAGCAGCAACAGCGCGAGAGACGCCGCCATCATGTCGAAAATCAGTTTTGGCGTGACCTGCAAACGCGGCCGCACCACACGACGCGCGCGGGTGGAGGGGTAGGCAAACCAGGAAGCGGTGATACTTCTACTCATTGTCAACTCCTGCCAAACGGGTTCCGGTTCTGGTCCCGTTCCCTCACTGGATATAATATTGGGCGTAGCCGGCACGCTGACCGTAACCGCGCGCGGCATAGCCAAAACTGTCCATGCGCTTCAGGTCGGCGCAGGTCAGCGCCAAGCCGGCGATGGGAACATCCAGCGTGCGGATGAGCTTGGCGGCGTCCTGCATGGCGCTTTGCGACGTCTTCTGCCAATGGGTCAACAGCACGATGGAATCGGCATGGCTGGCGACCAGGCGTGGTTCGGCCAAGGGCAGGAGTGGCGCGGTATCCACCAGGATGATGTCGAACAGGCCGCGTAACCGGTCAAACAAGCGGCCCAGATCGTTGGCGAAGAACACATCCTTGCCGGAAGAGGTGCCGGTCAGGGGCAATATCATCGCGTCCGACACCAGGTCGCGATAGAGGCAGGCTTCCAGCGGGGCGCGACCTTCCATCAGCTCGATCAATCCACTGTGGACCGGGCCGCCGAGATGGGCCGAAAGCGCGCGGCGGCGCAAGTCGGCATCCACGATCAGCACCCGGGCGCCGGACTGGGCGCACTGCCGGCCTAGCGCCAGCGTGGTCGTGGTTTTGCCCTCATAGGGCAAGGCCGACATCATGGCCACGACCTTGGGCGGCGTCGCACCGCGCGACAGGAACAAAGACGTTCGCAGGTTGCGGATGGCTTCCGCGAATTCCGACATCGGCCGCTTCACCACATAGGCGGCCGGATCGGCCTGGGCGATCTGGGGAATGGTGGCGATCACCGGCAGGCCGACGGTCTTTTCGGCTTCGTCGGGCGAACGCACGCCACGCTGCAGGAATTCGCGCAGCATGATGGCGGCGGCGGCCGCGATCATCGAAAAGGCCGCCGCCGCCGCAGCCGCCAACAGCCAGGAGGGTGACGACGGCTTAAGCGGAATATTGGCATAGGACACGATCTGGGCATCGGCGTCCTGCATGTCTTGCTGGGCCGCAGTCTGCTTGAGGCGCGTCAGGAACGACTGATAGACATCCCGCACCGCGGTGGCGTTGCGCTCAAGTTCGGCGAGCTCGACCCCGGCTGAATTGTTGAGGGCGAGAACCTTGCGGTCCTGCGCGATGCTGGAGCGCAAAGAGCCCGCGCGCGAAGCCGCAGCCGCGGCTTCCGCTTGCTGGCCGCCGATGATGCGCTTCACCTCCGCGGAGATGGACTGGTTCAAGGCCGCCATCTGTTCGCGCGCCTTGATCAAGGCCGGGTGCTTGGGGCCGTAGCGTTTCGCCAGGTCGGCTTCCTCGGTGACCAGTTGGGCCTGTTGGGCGCGTAACTGCCGCACCGTATCCGATGAAGAAGCCTGCCCCACCGAATCGGTGCCACCGGCCCCCAGCTGGCGATTGGCCGCCGCGAGCTTGCCGGACTGTTCAGCCTCCAGCGCCTGGGCAATCGCCATCTGGGTGTTGAGAGCGGAGATTTCCTGCTCCGTCAATGGAGCGCCGACCGCGTTCAGCAGGCCGTGCTTGGACTTATAATCCGCCACCGCGCGCTCGGCGGAAAAGACCTGCCGCTGCAATTCGTCAACATGCCCCTTGATCAGCGTGTTGGCCTCGCGCGTCGCGGCCGCCTTGGTGTCCTTCTGCTGTTGCATATAGGTTTCGGCGATTGCGTTGGCGATCCGCACGGCCTTGGCAGGATCTTGCGACCAGAAGGTGATGTTGATCACATAGGTAAGGCCCTGGCGCTCGATGGAGAGATTCTTCTGGAAGGCCTCCGTCACGCGCTCTTCCATGCGCGCCGGACCGGTCACATCGTTGGCGGGCTCCGTCCCGATCCAGGCCATCATGGCGCGCATCCCCGCCTTCACCGCATTGACGGTCTGGGCGAAGATATTCTGCGTCTGGAGATCGCTGTTGAATTCGGGGTCTTTGTCCAGTTGCAGCTTGGCGATCACCCTGTGAGCAAGCATGGGCGATTGCAGCACCTGCACTTCGGAATCCACCACGAATGTGTCGGATGGCAGATTCGACAGCACCGCCTGCATGTCCACGACTTGCTCACGTCGGGTGTCCAGCATCACGCTGGCGACACTTTTGTAGAGAGGAGTGACAAAAAAAGTGATCACCAGGACGGACAGCGCCGCCAGCGCTGCGACGCTGAGCGCCAGCTTCCGGTTGCGATGGATCGCGGCCAGAACGTCAATCAGGAATATCTTGGCGTTGTCATCCCTTTGAGGATGCACATAGACCGGTTCGCCATAATGGTCGGGAACCGCCGGCACGATGCTGTGCGAAAAGCTCATGAAGTTGCAACCTTAAAAAACCTTAGAAGTAACGCTGACTGACGCGGATCGTGTCACCCGGCAAAACCGCCATGGTGGCGGTCAGCGGATATTCCTTCTCGGAAGGATCTGACGCGTGCCGAACATAAACCGCCCCCATATCGGCCCGATAGGTGAAGCCTTCCGCAGTGGCCACCGCCGCCATCACCGTGAGTTCCGGCGCGTAGCTGTATTTTCCGGGCTTGTTGACTTCGCCCAGAATATAATAGGGGCGAAGGTCCGTCGCTGTGACGGCGACGTTGGGATTTTGGACAAAGCCGTTCTTCAGGGTGCTCACCACCGCCTGCTGCAGCTCAGGCACGGTCAGGCCCGCCGCATTGACGGGGCCCGCCAGCGGCAAGGTGATCCTTCCATCCGGCGAAACGACATAATCGCCGCTGAGATTGTCTTCGTTGAACACCGCGATATGCACCTTGTCGCCCATCGCCAAGCGATAGGACTGAGCGGCGGCCTGTGACTGCCGCATTGCTTCGCTGGAGCCGCCGATGGGACCGCTGGCGCAGCCTGCGAGCATGCTGGCGGCGAGAGAAAGAGACACGATTTGATGCCATGGAGTTCTGACCGGTTGAATACTGACCGCAGAACCAATCCGGGCCCCTGGCTGGCCCTGTTGTGCAATCATGATGACCATCTCCTTTTTCGTTTTTGCCGCCCGCAGACCCTGCGGTGCGATGCAGCAAACGCTAGCCGGAACGGGCTATCGCGCGATGTGATAAAGGTGGGACAAAAACAGGCTTGTTCAGCCCCCAGGCAACAAAATCGTCACTTCAAAACCGCCGCGCGTGAGATTGCGCGCACTGACGCTTCCGCCCAAGCCTTCGATATTGCGTTTGACGATCCACAATCCCAAACCCTGATGACCGCCCGCGAAATTTGATTCGGTGGACTCGCGGAAACTCATGTTCCGCTCGAAGATATGGGGCAACATCCGGGGACGCACGCCCGGACCCTGGTCCAGCACACTGAGACGGACCTTGCCGTTCTCATGTCCCAAGGAGATTTCGATGACACCGCCAGCCGGCGTAAAACTGGCCGCGTTTTCCAGGAGATTCTCGATCACCGGCTCCATCATGTCTTCATTGGCGAAGGCCTGAACATGCGGATCCACAAGTGCGATCAGCCTCTTACCCTGACCGGCCAACGCGGCTTCATAGGCCGGTATCATGTCCCGCAGGAATCTGGACAGGTCCATAGGCTGGCGCATCGGATAGATAAGATCGGCGCCGGCATGGTCCAGGTCACGCTGGGCCGACACCATGGCGTCCAATTTCGCTACCGAATGCTCGATTAACTGCAGGCTGCGAGACGCGGTCGCATCGTCCGGCGGCAGCGCACGCTTGAGCGGCTCGACCGATTGGGCGATCACCGCCAGCGGCGTCTTCAGCGCATGGCTGTTTTCCTCCGCCGCCTCCTTCATGCGGCGTTGAGACCCGGTCAAGGCGTCCACCAGCGAATCAAAATCCTCCGCCACGCCGGTGAGCTCGGGAATGCTGTTGCTCTGTCGGAAAGAAATCGGCTCGCTGTCGCGCAGGCGTATGCGGCGCGCCGCGCGCCGGAACCGGCTGACATTGCGCCACATGTGAAAAAGCAACCACAGCACCAGCGCGGTGGAAACGACATAGATCGTGCCGGCGACCATGATGGTGGGTGCACGCCAGAATGGCAGCCCGATGGGAGTACGCGCCAGACTGGCGGCATTCTCGGTGGTGATGACGATCCAGCAATTGCCGTTCACATGTACCGGGGTCATCGCGGCCAGCACCTCCTGCTTCCCCGCCGGATTGACGAACCGCATATCGAGGTTGGCGCTGCCATCGCAACTGGGCCCGAGCCGATGAAACAGGCCGCTGCGAATCAGTTCCGCGCGTTCCGCATCCAGGTATTTCTGCGGGACGGAGGGCGCCGAGGCGACATAGAGGAAATTGTCGCTGTCCTTCAATCGCACCAGTATCTTGATGCGCGTCTGCCCCACCGCGGCCCGGGCCAGCGCATCGCGCATCTCCGCTTCCGGTTCGCTGGCGAATTTCTCGAAATGGCCGCGCAGCATGGCGGCCAGGACGTGATTGGTCTGCACCACGGCGTTGCCGATCAGCGCCAACTGCTCGCGTTCCGCCCTGGCGAATTGCCAGTAGAGAATCAATGGCACCGACAAAAGCACCAGGGCCAGCAGAACAAGCTTGAGCGTGAAGGAGTGAACAAGGCGCCAGAAGAGGCCCCTATTGTTCGGGACCATCCAGCCACCTGTAGCCGAAGCCCGGGTAGTTCTTGATCTGCGAGAATTGCGGGTCCACGTCGCGGAATTTCTGGCGGATGCGCTTGATGAAGGCGCGCACATTGGTGCGGAAGCCGATCTCGCCATCCCCCGCCACAAATCCCTCGCCATGCACGATATCATAGATCTCGCGATAGCTGACGTCGCGTTCGGCATGCTCTGTCAGATAGGCGATGATATTGAATTCGGTGAGCGTGAGCGCGACATTGATGTCGTGCCAAAGGACGCGGCGCGAATCATAGCGCAGGGTCAGGCCCTCATGCGATTGCTGTGCGCCGTCCTCAGGCTTCTGCGCCTGCCAGCGCTTCTTGTTACCGCCCAGAATCAGTTCAATGCGCTTCAGAAGAATGGCGAAGCTGCGCGATTTTTCCACGAAGTCCACCGCCCCACCCAAAAGGCCGACCTCTTCGTAAATCTGATCGCTGAGCACGGTGAGGAATATGATCGGAATGTCGATTTTTTCGGCACGCAGTCGCTGCATCACCTCGATCCCGCTGATGCCGGGCATCTTCCAGTCGAGCAGGACCAGATCGGCGGTCGGGCCGTCGCTGAGATAACGAATAGCCTCGGCGCCCCCCAAAAAGGAATCGGTGCGATAGCCGGCATCCGCAAGATTCGTGCTCACCGACTCCAGAAAGAGCTCGTCATCATCGACGACCGTGACATGTCCGCGGACATTCTGGACTTCAGCCTGTTGCATTTTTCCTCGCCGTCAAAATGTGGCGGATGCAAACGTCTGAAACGTCTATCAACTCGCCATTGCCATCACTGCTGCCGTATTTGAGGACCCGGAATGCGGCGGTATTGAGGTTCGGGTAAAAGAAAAGCCGGAAGGAACACCTGCTCGAGGCGTAAACCCATTCGCGGGAGAGATCGTAATTTTCGACTCGCAAAGGAGGCCCCAGCAATTGGCGCACCGCGCCCGGCGCCATGCCGATCAACTGCCCCGGATCGATCGCGGCTGTTTTTTCCTGCGACACATGCGCCACGGGAGGTGTTTTTGCGGATACGATTTGCGAGGCGCGCGTTGCGCGGCGATCACGCTTTTTCTCGTTTTGCGCGAGCTTGGTCGGTTGCACTGTCGCGGGCGTTGAAATGTTAATGGTCGCCGGGGTGACGTTAACAGACTGCGTCACCGCACTGGCAGGCGGGAGCGGCGGTGATTCAGCACGCGGTGGTGGCGGAGTTTTTTCCCCCAATGTCATACAGCCCCCTACCCCAAGTTCCAACAGCAGGAAGCCAACACTGCCCGCACGCCTCCACCTGGGTGGAGCGTCCAGGCACACAAAACTCTTCAGGCCAGTACTTCGCTCGAGCATCTACGCCTCTCTCGACCACTGACCGCATCCTCCCCGCGCATGTCGCGCTTTTATCTTTATTTTGTAACGAGTGAACATTGCAAAGTGGGATTTGTCTACTAAAAGCCACAGACGCGCGTTCGGTTTCTGAATTTTGATTTTTTTTGCGCGGCGCATATTGCCGCAACGGAACCAATCACGCATTCGCCAAAAAAAATCCGAAAGTCTTAACGCGGGAACTTGCGAGCGCGTCCGGAATCAACAGACGGCGAGTCAATTCCTGCATGCAAATCCGCCGCATCCGCCAATCGGGCTATGACGCCGCGCGCAAATTTCAGGCACCATGCATAAAATCCGGATACGGAGCTTCGCTTTGAATCGTCGGTGAACACCGCGTCAAGTTCCTTGTCGCCGGTGCAAATGCATCGCGTCGGGGAAAATTGGAGGTCATGGCAGGACGCTGAAAACGTACAAATCAAGCGCCTTTTCGAATTTCCTTCTGCCCGGTCACCCGATCGCCCGCGATGATCACAGAATAATCACCGCCGCGCCGGCTGGTACAATGCCCTAGCCGATTCCTGTATCGAGCTCTATGCTCGCACTGGGCGCATTGGGGGTGGGGACCTTGGTACATCGCGTTGCCGGCCTGGATATACCGGGCCGCCTCTCTGGCATCGCACCTTCCTGGGTCCTGAAAGCGGCCTGTGTCCTGGCGGGCGTCGGCCTGGCGGTTTTTCTGCGGGCCATCACCAATCTCATCGCGCCGGGCGTGGCGCCATACGCCTTCATATACCCCGCGGCGTTGCTGGCCACCCTTTTGGGCGGATGGCAGGCCGGTGCCGGTACGGTCCTGGCATCCGGCCTCCTGGCCTGGATGTTCGTCGTGCCCCGCGCACAACTGTCCGGCACGCAAATGAATTACCAAGCGGCGGCGGCGGCGATCGCGGCGCTCATGGCCGCCATGCTGGTCGCGGTTGGCGCAGGTTTCAGGGCGGCGGCCCGCCGATTGGTGGAAGAGCGCAACGCCAAGCTGGAGGAGCGCGAGCTTTTGTTCCGCGAATTGCAGCATCGCGTGGGCAACGACTTCGCTATCGTCAACAGCCTGCTCGACTTGCAGCGCCGGCGCAGCAGCAATACCGAGACCCGCAGCGCGCTCGAGCAAGCGATGGGACGCATCCGTTCCATCTCGCGCATCCATCGCCAGATTTACGCCCTGCCGGAAACGCGCAACATCGATCTGCGCCAATATCTGCGCGACCTGTGTGCGGGGCTGAGCGATGCGACCTTGCCCACGGCGGGCATCGCTCTGAGATGCAATTGTGAAAAGTCCTATATGTCGCGCGATCAGGCTCTGTCGCTCGGGCTTGCGACCAACGAACTGGTGACCAATGCGGTCAAGCATGGCTTCCCGGACGGCCGCGAAGGCACGATTACGGTTTCCTTCGCGCGCGCCCCAAATGGCTGGCGGCTGGCGGTGACCGATGACGGGGTTGGCATTGCGCCGGACCGCAAGCCGGGCCTGGGTACCGGGCTGATCGAGCAATTCGTGCGCCAGGCGGGAGGCACGCTGACCTTGACCGGCGAGAACGGCACCCGGGCGGTGATTGACCTTCCGCCCACCTCCTCTTCGCCAACCGAGCAATAATTCTCAGACTGTCGGCACTACGTCGAAGGCGATGGTGGTGCGCGCCGCCGCGTCATGGAACGGTACCGTTCCATGCCACATATAAGAAGGAAACAGCACCAGCCGGCCGGCGGCCGGTTCGATGCTGCGGCGGATGGGCGTCTTGAGCGCGACCTCAAACGACGGCTCGCCGAACTTGATCCAGCCTTGCTGGGCCGCCGGGTCCTTCACCACATCGGGCACCGCGACATAATAACAGGAACTGATCCATCCCATGGGATGAAGGTGATTAACGTGAAATCCGCGGTTCCGCAGCCGCGACGACCAAGACCCCGCATAGCGAAAATCCCGTGCCCGCCGTGACAGGAAGGGATGCGCGGCATCTTCCGGAAGATCGGCGATATAGCGCGCCACGGCTTCATCGATGCGGGTGCGAAGCCTGTCCACCAAGATGTGGCCGCCGCCAAACAGATTGTCGGGCGTCTGAGTGCCGCCGCGCAGCGACTGGCCGAGAAATTCGCCGGTGCGAGAATGCAGCCGGTCCAGCACGGCGTTGAGCTCAGCATTGAAGCTGGCCATGTCGGGAAATCCTTCCGGCGGCTCCAGATCAAAACTGCGCACCAGACTGTCATAGCCGTTGAGCATGTCGTCGCGCCCGTCCTCCAGCATGCGCGAGGCGATACTGAGCAGCGCCAGGCTAGAGCCCTCGCCCGGCTCCAGCGCCAAGGCCTGTTCGCAGAGCCAGGCGGCCTTGCCGGGATCGCCGCGCGACAGCGCCGGTTCGGCGGCTCGGCGATAAAGATCGACGGAGCCGCCGTGCTGCGCCAGCAAGGCGTCGTAAGCCACCCCAGCCTCGTCATGGCGCTTCATCATGCAAAGCGCACCGGCGACACCCATACCGGCGATCGGGTCACCCGGGTCGCGCGCAAGCATCGCGGAATAAATCGCATGCGCTTCGGCATCCCGCTTTTCCAGCGCGAGGAAAAACGCCTTTTCCAGCAGCAGCGCGCGGCTTTGGGGTGCCCGGTCGTAGGATTTGAGAAATTCCGCCTTGCGGCCCAGGCGATGCAGCAGGTGGTTATAGAGATGATGTGCCATCGGATCGGCGGGATTGCTCGCCACATGATCGCGCAGCACCGCAAGCGCTTCGTCAGGACGTCGGAGATTTTCCAGGGCCTCGGCGCGATGAAGCGCCAGATCCGGCACCCTGGGATCAAGCTTCTGAGCTTCGTCACAGGCCGCCAAGGCTTCCTCGTCCTTGCGCTGGCGGCGTAAGGCCAGGGCGATATGAAGATGGAACTGCGCCTTCAGGCCAGGAGCGGCGGCTTCCTCTACCCCCCGACGCAACAAGACTTCGGCTTCTTGCGGCCGGCCAGCCTCAGCCAGGACCACGCCCAGCGACATCTTGGCGTGGAGGTGGCTGGGCATGACGCGCAAAAGCTGGCGGAAGCACTTCTCGGCCTCTTCGTAATTGCGTGACCGGTACAACAACTGTCCCAACTCAAATCTGGCATCGACGAAATCCGGCCGCAGCTTGATAGCGGCGCGGAAAGCCTCGACGGCTTCCGCGGTACGTCCCAATCCCGCCAGCGCCCGGCCAAGGTTGCAGGCCAGCATCGGCTCGCGCGGCGCGGCGGCCCGGCCCTGGGACAACAGCGGCACCGCATCGGCGAACCGGCCTTGCGACAAACGTATCGCGCCCAACATGTTCAGAACGTCCGGATCGCCTCCCAAGCCGAGGACGGAAAGCGACGCCAACGCCCGCTCGGCACCGGCCATGTCCCGCATTTGCAGCGATTGGTTGGCGCGGGCGAGGGCTTGTTGAACGGCGGGATGGTTGGCCATGGCAAACTATAGAGCTTTCTGAAGCCAGAATTGATACATGCCCGAAAAAGTGTCGGGATTGTCTTTTTCAAACACCTGCCAGTGATCCAGATCGGTGGCGGCGGGATCGTCCGGAAAACGTTGGCGATAGGCGGCCAACACCGCGTCATCCGCCGAAAAACCCAGAAGCTTCAGATTTTGCGTCCGCAGAAAGGCGCCGATATCGACCAGCGACAGGCGATGTTCCTGGACATGGAAAAGCAGGTCACGGCAGGTGCTGGTGCTGAAGAAATCCATCCTTTCGGTGACGGGGGAACCCTGCGTGATCAGAGACTGCCGCGCCTGGCGAACCTCGTCAGCCGTGCTCGCCGCCATGTCCGGCAAATCACGGCGGCCCTCGAGGCTGTAGATGCCCAGCATCATAAAGCCCTTCGGCTTCAGCAGGGACAAGAGGCCACGCCAGCCCGCGAAAGGATCGCCCAGATGGTGCAGGACGCCCACCGCTTCAATCAGGTCAAAGCGGCGCTCCCAGGAGCCAAGCTCCATCAGATCGGCTTGGGCATATTCTATCGCGGTAATGCCCAGGTCTCGGGTCTTTCGCGCGGCATGGGCCAGGCTGTTCAAACTCAGATCGATGCCGATGGTCCGTGCGCCGATAAACATTCGCGCTGTCTCAATGGCATTGCGGCCGGTGCCACAGCCGGCCACCAGAATGTCGATCTCTCCATCACGGCCTGGATCTTCCACGGGTGCAAAAGGAAAGGTGCGGCGCAACCAGGAAAGCAGCGGTTGCGGCGGTCCGGCAGGCCCTGTTCCGGCCCATCGCGGATAGGGGTTTTCCTCATACTGGTCGCGAACCAGCCGGGACACGCCGTCCTTGATGTCCGTCAGGCGCGGGACGACCGCGCGCAAGGCACTTTCTTCCACTGGTTCGCGGATATGCTGGGTCAAAAGAGCTTCAACCTCATCCGGCCAGGCGGTTTCCAACAGGCGCGCCGCGTGCGGCAGCGACGTCAGTGGAAAATAAGCGGCCACAGCGGCGATGGACCAAGGATCAACCGACGCGCCCTGCTCCAGCGCGACGGCCATGCCATCGCGCAATTGGCGCGCCTGCTCCGCCTCATCCGCATCGAGGGCAAAAACATATTCGTTGATGAAACATTGCCGGGCCAAGGCGCAATGGAACGCCAATGCCGTATCGGCCTGTGGTCGCGGAACCGCCGCGCAGTCGCGCAACAGCTGGCGCCGCGCCGCCGTCAGCAGGGCTTCCAGTTCGATATCCCGGTTGGGAGTCCGGCGCAGCAGCGCCTGCAATAAACTATCGGAGGCCAGGTCGGGACTTAGCTTGATCAGATCGGCGCTGACGCGCGCCAGATCGTCGGGGCTGCCCCAGCCTTCTTCCAAGGCGCGCGACACCAGCGGCCGAACACCCGCAATCTCGCTATTGAGCTTGAGGTCTTTCACGCATTGCACGAAGACCCGCCTGTTCCCCGACGTTTCCTGCACGGCGAGAGAGCGCAACACCGTCGCCAAGGCTGTACGCAGGTCCCCCAAGGCGAGATGCGTCAGGGCCAGGTGACCGAGGATTTCCGGCTCGGCGGGCGCGATCACAAGCGCGCGCTGAAAACAGGCGGCGGCTTCCTCGAATCGGCCCAGGAATTTCAGTACGACTCCAAGATTGGCGGGACCGTCGGCGATACCGGGCATCAGCTGCATCACCCGGCGATAACAGCCTTCCGCTTCCTGCAGCCGGCCCAATTCCAGCAGCACATGGCCCAGATTGTTGTGGGCCTCGACCAGCTGCGGCGCCAACTGGGCGGCCTTGCGATAACAGGAGGCCGCCTCGTCCAGCCGGCCCAGGCGCTGCGACAGAACTCCGAGATTGTTGTGCAAGTCGGGAAGGTTGGGGTCGAACCGCACCGCAGTCTGGCAACTCGCGATCGCTTCTTCCAGGCGGTCCAGCGCGCCCAGCGCCAAGCCCAGATGGGCGTGATAAGGCGCCGTCTCAGGGGCCCGCGCGATGGCCCGGCGCAACAGGTCCACCGCCGTGCCATTGCGTCCTTGTTGATGGGCGATCACGCCCAGGCGGTGCAAACTGTCGGCATGGCCGGGATCGGCGGCCAGGACTTGCCGGTAAAGCCCTTCAGCCTCTTCCAGCCGTCCTTCCCTGTGGCATTGCACGGCGGCGGCGAACATCTCCTGCGGCGACTTCACCGACCCTGTCTTGCTGGTTGCACGGCGCTGCTTGCGGTTCACTTGCCTGGCCCAGGGGTTCGCATCGACAGGCTAGTTCATCCCGGCATCTCAAAAAAGAACGGCCGGCGTTGCTTTCGCAGCGCCGGCCGGATCCCCCCGGGGAAACGGTGCCTAGAAATTGCCCCTCAGGCCGATGGTGAAGTAGCGGCCCATATCTTCGTAGTAATTCGAGATGTTGCCGCCGATCGGGTAGAACAGGCCCGGGTTGCTGGAATTGACGGGAAACAGCGGCGCGCGGGTGTTGCCAATATTGTTGACCGAGAAGTAGAAGTCCGCATTGCCGCCCAGAAAATCGAACTTGCGGTCGATCGTCACGTCCAGCACATCGTAGGAGCTGAGGCGCGGCGCGGCGTAGATCTGGTTGTTGGCGGCAACGCGGGGGTCGGCCGAGGCTTTCTTCATGCCCGACAGCCACTGGTTCTGCAGGTTCAGACCCCAGTCGCCAACCTGATAGGACAGGAAGGTGGTCATGCGGGTCTTGGGTTGCACCGCCCAGGTCGGGGCAGCGCCCGGCAGCTGGATGGTGGTGTTCACCGGCTGATAGGTGGTGAGGTGGCGGAAGGTCATGCTGCCGGGCAAGAAGTCGGCAATGTCCGCCATATCCCAGGCATAATTGACCTCGACGTCCCAGCCTTCCATGTATTGGCGGGCCGTATTGAGCGGCGCGCTGAATACCTGAGAGGGGAAGTTCAGCAAAGTCTTGTAGTTGGGGTCGGCCGGATTGGTGATCGGGCGAACCGCCAACGCACAGAAGGGATTGCTGTAGGTCGGCGCCGAGGCCAGACAGATATTCTGGACCGAAGTGCTCTGGTAGCTGATCTGCTGGATCGCCGACGACATATGCGTCGTGTACCAGTCGACCGAGAAGCTGAGGCCAGGGATGAATTCCGGCGTCAGCACGAGGCCCGCAGTGTAGGTGTGGGCCACTTCCGGCACCAGGGTTGACGTGCCATGCATGTTCAGCTGGGTGGACGTATTGCCGCCTGTCAGGATGTCGTTCTGGCCGGTCGAGGAGATGTTCACCGGAGCGTACAGGTCGTTCAGGTTCGGTGCGCGAATGTCCACGGACATGGTGCCACGGAACCGCAAGGTTTCGTTGACCTGCCAGTTGGGACCGATCTTCCAAGTCTCAGCCTCACCCGAGGTGGAATAATTGGTGTAGCGGCCGGCGACGTCCAGCGAAAGCTCCTGGAACATCGGCACATCCTTGAGCAACGGCACGTTCACTTCGAGCGCGAATTCGTACACGTTGTTGCTGACGTCCACCGGGGCGTTGACGTTCTGGGTCCACAGCGCGGGTGCGCCGATCGCCAGCGATCCGGCGCTCGGACCTGAGGCGGTGCCGATACCTGCGGTGTTGGCTTGGCAGAGCCGCAATCCCGTGCAATTCACGAAGTCGGTCGGGCTTGCGTTGCTCTTCATGGTGAAGGTGGCCCAGCGGGCTTCACCCGACAGCGCGGCGGTGATTTCGCCGGCCGGCAGGCCGAAGCCCAAGCCGCCGTGGACGCTGCCGCCGATGTTGTCAAGGTTCTGACTCAGGCTCCAATACGTCAGCTGAGAGATGTACTCAAAGGACGCAACCGAAGGACCATTGGGGTCGAAGAGGTTGAGTGGCTGGCACCCGGGATAGAGATCCTTGAACGCCGCCTGCGTGGTAACCCAGCAGGTAACAGTGCCGCCGATGTCCACACCATTCACCTTGAGGCCAGCCGGAGCGATGACCGCGTCTTCCGCCGCCAGGAAGTTGGCATTGTTGGTGTTATGGGGATTCTTGACCGTGGTGCGGTTTTCAGCGTGGTTGTAGTAGGCATCCCAGGCCCAGTTCTTCAGGAAGCCCAGGCTCAACGTGCCGGTAAGGCCCGCTTCCAGGTCCACGTTCCGCGTGGTGCCGTTGGTGTTGTAAATGCGGCCCTGCTGGCGTGCGTCCAGACCGCTGATCTTGTCGAACTGATAGCCGGCCGCCGAGAAAATCGGCGTGGTCGCTCGGCCGGCAAAATTGGGGGGCGACGAGCCGTTCCGGAGGTCGACCACCGGAGCCGGCGTGAAGATGTTGCCCGTCGTCATCAGCGTGGCCGAAGTGGCCGGCGACAGATAGGGGTTGTTGGCGAAGAAGAAGTTGGCGCGGTTGTTCGATGAGGAGACGACCACCGGGCTCCAATTGGCGTAGTTGTTCGATTCAGCCCAACTGGCCTGGACATAGCCGTTGATATCGTCCGTCAGGTCGTAGCCCAAGCGGCCGAACAGTTCCTTGGTCTGGACCTTCTGGCGATAGGTGCCAAACCGATTATAGCCGCCATCGCCGCCCTGCTCCAGAAAGCCTGTGGTGGTGGGGATACCATGCGTCATCGGCGAGGCGATGCCTGGTTCCTTGAATGTGTAGTTATTCAATGTGCAGGAGCTGCCGCACACGATGCGGCCGTTCTGCGACTGCTGGAAGGTGTGGCCATAGGGCACGTTGGTGAACGGCGCCGCGGCCGAGCCGTTACCGGCCTGGACCCAGGTATTGCCATTCTGGCCATACGGGCGGTGATCGTCCGGAATCATGTCCTGGTTGAAATAGCGCGCCGCCATTTCGAAATGGCCGCGGCCGCCGAACAGGCCGGTGCCCCAGGCGATGCCCAACTGCTCCGACGCACCATCGCCATATTTGGAGATGCCTGCGTTGAGGTTGTATTTGAAGCCTTCGAACTTCTTGTCGAGGATGAAGTTCACCACGCCGGCGACGGCGTCGGAGCCGTACACGGCCGAAGCGCCGCCGGTCACCACATCCACGCGGCTCATCAGCATCTGGGGCAAGGTGTCGACGTCGACCGTGCCGTCCTGGTTGGAGGCTGGCACGCGATGGCCGTCGAGCAGGACCAGGGTGCGCTGGGTGCCGAAGTTGCGCAGCGACAGCACGTTGCCGCCATTATTCTTGGAGCCGTTGTCTTGGGTACGCGGAGTGCGGCCGCCGATGAAAACCGGCAGCTTGTTCAGCGCGTCGGGAATGTCGGTCGGCGTGGTCGCCTGCAACTGTTCGGCGCTCACCGCGGTGATCGGCGTGGGCGACAAGGTGATATCGGAGATGATGCGTGAACCGGTGACGGTCACCGATTCCGTATTTTGCGCGGTCTGCTGGGCATGGGCGGCACCGGTGGTCAGCGCCACAACGCTCGCGGCACACATCAAGGCGAGCTTGTTCACTCTGGTATTGGTCATGGTTTCCCCTGGAAAATTTCTTATCTGTTGGTGGCGAAACTATTAGACACTGGCAGCGCTGCCAATCCGGAAAATGACAGCGCTACCACAATTGCCGCGGCCGTTGTGAAATCCGCCACACCTTGACTAAAATATTGTTTCAGTTGAAAAAATTCGGCGAAGTCGCACTTCGCGCCTCAGCTAGTCGCCCCGGTGACAAGCTCAAATCCCATATCGACCACTTGGGATGGCCCACCCGCCAACAGCAGATTCGCGCCCGTTTTGCCCATGGCGAAACGCGGCGAACGGATGGTGGACAGCGGCAGGGGCGTGAGGCGCGCGATCTCCAAGCCGTTATAGCCGAACAGCGCGAGATCGCCGGGCACGGAAATATGATGCTCCAGGCAATGAAAATAGCCGCCGATGGCCAGGTCGTCGTTGGAAAAATACACCGCATCCAACTTCGCGCCCCTGCCCAGCAGCCGCGCCATGCCGATGCGCCCGGCCTCCACCGAAGACGCGCCGCCAGGGGAAAATTCCTCATCAACGAAGTTCAGGCCCGCAGCCGCCATCACGGCGCGAAAGCCGGCCAGCCGCTTGCCGGCCCGCACATCGACGGTGATGTCATGGCCGACATAGCCGATCCGCTGATAGCCACGGCCCAGAAGATGCTCGGCGCTTTTGCGCCCCGCCATGTGGTGGGATGATCCCACCACGATATCGATGCCCTCCCCGTCGATGTCGATCAACTCGACCACGCGCACGCCACAGCCCTTCATCATGGCCCTGGCGCGATCGGTATGTTCCAGGCCCGCCACCAGCAGACCGGAAGGGCGCCAGCTGAGAATGGATTCAATCAGCGCCTCTTCCCGGTCCGGGCAATAATTCGACACCCCGATGACCGGCTGGAATCCGGCGTCTTCCAGCACTTGGTTGGCCCCCGCCAGCACTTCGGGCACCACCGTGTTGCCGACCGAGGGTATGACGATTCCGACCAGTTTGGAGGTCATCGACGCCAAAGTCCCCGCGATACGGTTGGGGACATAGTGGAGGTCGGCCGCGACTTTCAGGATCTTTTCGCGCGTCTGTTGCGAGACAGAGCCTTTGTTGCGCAGGACGCGCGATACCGTGCTTTCGCCGACCCCCGCGCGGCGGGCGACATCGGCCAACGTCGTGATGGTCGAGGGGTTTTCCTCGGAAGGCTTTTCTTCGTCGGAGATATCCATGTCGCCGGGAGCGGACTCGCCCGATTTTACACGCCGCGACCCGGATGATCTCGCCTTCACTGCGCGAACTTTGGCATCCATTGCGCCCCATGCCGATACTGCGCCGGAAACATTGGCGTTCCTGGGGAAGCTAGCAACAAAAGCAAGCGTTGCCAATGAAGGGACGTTCACCGTCTCTCAATGGGCGAAAGCCGGAAAGGGTCAGTAATGCTGGTCCAGGCGTCTGTCGCGCACAGGCGCTGGGTCAACGGTCGCCCAAACTTTGCTAGCCGATGTCGCCCGGCCGCTCGCCCAAGCTCGCGGCGCTCGTCGCTCAAAACGGTCCACCGGACCGTTTAGTCCAGCTACCGCCGGACCGCTCCTCGCTCTCATCCCCACCATTGCTCCCCCGGCGCCAGATGCGCCTTGGCGACATCGGGGTTGATGTCAAAGCCCAGTCCAGGCTTGTCCTCGATATGGAAGTAACCGTCTTTCCAGTAAGGCCCTTCCCGCGTGACCAAAGTCGGCCACCAGTCCACCCAATTGGCGAGCTCATGGATGCGGAAATTGCGCACCGAGGCGCAGGCATGCGCGCTGGCCGCCGTGCCCACAGGGCTCGCCGGATTGTGCGCCGCCGTCCAGATGCCATAAAGGTCGGCGTAATCCGACACCCGCTTGGCCTCGAACAGTCCGCCCATCTTGGGGATGTCCAGATGCACGCCGGCGCAGGCCTGTTTCTCGATCAGCTCGCGGAATCCAGCCAACAGATAAAGGTTCTCGCCGGTGCAGATGGGCGTGTTGGTGGCCCGCGCCACCCGCGCCATGGTCTCGACATTCTCAGGCGGCGTGGGGTCTTCCACCCACATCGGGTTCACATGTTCGACGGCGTTGCAATATTGGATGACCTCGTTGACCGTGTATTTCCAATGGCATTCGATCGCCATATCGATGTCGGGTCCCAGCGCCGCGCGCACCCGGTCCATGCGGTCCACCAGGCGGCGAAGGTCCTTGTTGGTGAGCTGGTTGGTGTAGGGATCATGCCCCGGCTCGGAGAAATTGGGATCGGCGGTGCGGGGCACGGCATCGCCCTGGAATTTGAAAGCGGTGAAGCCGTAAGGATTGTTGGCCTTGGCTTCCGCCGCCTGATCGCCCCAGCTCTTGGGGTCTTCCGGATGGCGGGCTGGCGCCTGCAAGGTGCGATAGAACCTAACCTTGTCGCGAAAGCGCCCGCCCAACAGGTTGCAAACCGGCGTCTGAAGCAGCCGCCCCGCCAGGTCCCATAGCGCGATCTCGATGCCGGATGAGGCATGCACGGTGACGCCGCCGATGGCGCCATAGCCGCCATTGAGGAACAGGACCTTGGTGGCCAGCTTGACGACGTTTAGCGGGTCTTCGCCGATCAACTGTTCGCGGAAGCGCGCGAGGATCATGTCCTTGACGCCGGGACCCCAATAGCCTTCGCCGATGCCATGTACGCCGGCATCGGTTTCGATTCGAATCAGGTTCCAGTCCCAGGTGCCGCGCACCACCATCACCTTGACGTCGGTGATCTTGACCTTCTTCTGCAGATACTGCGCCTTGGCCTGGAACGGCAGCGCGAAACAGGAAACAGCGCCCAGATGGGCAAGCAGCGCACGGCGG
>Ga0207711_10001749_pt1 | contig 19922 bp, 16 predicted proteins | sample KBSS34metaG_FD_184401 | JGI IMG/M metagenome (GOLD analysis project Ga0207711, IMG submission 184401) | Switchgrass rhizosphere microbial communities from Kellogg Biological Station, Michigan, USA - KBS S3-4 metaG (SPAdes) (version 2) | ecosystem: Host-associated > Plants > Roots > Rhizosphere...
GACATTCAAAGTCGCTTGCTCGCCCCCCATTGGGCGCGTCAACCACCCACCAAAGCCGCGTCCGCTAACTGGGCAAGCTCGAAGTTAAACCGGGCGGCATCCTCGATAAAGGGCACATGGCCCAGCCCCCGGAACTCGGAGACTTGGCAGCGTGGGCAGTGCTTTTGGATGGCAGTCGCCATCGCCGGCAGGACGACTGTATCCGCACTTCCAAACGTGACCAGAAGAGGTTTCGTTGCACGCGCGAAGTCAGGCAAGAAATCTTCTTCGCGGCTGATCATGTGCCCTCGCACGGCAGGGGGAGTCAGCATGCTCCATCCGGCCGCCATTTCGAGATCGTCCGGCGAGACTTGCCCGACGAACATCCGGTGAAGGAGCGCGTGAACGGCCGTGAGCGCAACCACTTGATCTTCCGAGGCCGCCAGCGGGGCATATTCCACGAAATCGGATCCGATGAGCGGACCAAACCAACTTGGCCCGATTCCGACGGCAGCACAGACCAGATTCACGGCTGCGAGGTCATCATCGCCGTAGACGCGCAGGTAATCCCCGATAATCAGTCCGCCATAGGACCAGCCCACGAGAATGGGAGAAACGAGATCAAGCGCGCCGATCACTCCAGCGATATCGTCCGCCCAAAGGCCACCACGCGTGTAGTTTTCAGCGTCGAGAGGTGCTTCCGATTGGCCGTGTCCGCGAAGATCCATGGCCACCAGCCTGAACCTTGACGCGAGCGGACTTTCGAACTGCTTGGACCAGCAAAGATGATGCTGCGACCACCCATGGATAAGCAAGATTGGAGGCGCCTCGACAGGCCCGTAGTCCCGCACATGCAATCTCAGGCCAGCTCCGCCTTCTACGGTGTGAGTGCGCATGCCGACTCTCCCCAAGCGCCAGCGAAGCCCTACGCCCAATAATTATCGAGGCGAAGTCGACTAGGGTCTTGGAGTGTCGCGGATGGCTGGAAAGCGGACATTAGGTAAAATGACGCGCCAAAAGGTAAGCTATTCTCGTGTTTTCATCCGGGCCGCCATGGCTGTAGAGCGTTGGATCAGGGCGAGAGCCTCTCGCATATCCAGCTCGCTGTCGAAACAAAGACCCATGACCTCGGCGCTCTGCCACCTGACCACCGCCGAACGGCAGAGTGTTCCGCAGTCCAATATCACGGTCGTTCCAACTGACAGACTTTCCGGGCAATCCAACTTCGCGCCGCCGGGGGATAGGTCAAGAATCTGGACAGCGTAACGCTCGCCATTGGCTTGAAGGAACGCCGGTAAAGCCACCGGAACCCGCGGATAGCGGCGGCGGTCCGCATAAGGATCACAGTCTTGGGGTGACGGAACGGAGTTTGTCATCAATTCTCGCCCATCGCGATGACGTAGCACGTGGGAGCTGCCAGAGTGTAAACGCCAAACGTCCGCATGGGTCGAAAGCGGACACTTTCAGCGTGTCATCCGCCTTCCCGGCAACACAACGAAGAGCCACCACGAAATGCCCGAGCAAAGCCCAACAATGGAGAACAGGCCTAAGCTGAACGCATCCACCAAGGGATAAATTGCATTGCTCAGATTCAGGACGATCCTGAGGAGAAACGAAAGCGCCGCCGCCGCGAATACACTGTCTAAGCATATCGCCAATTGACGAGCCTATCGCAAAAAGAGGCTTTGGAACTCACGACTTTGCGTGGAAAGCCCGGTGGCGTTTCGATGATTCTTCCGAAAGAAAAGTAAGGGAGCAAACTCCCGCGCATCGTGAGCGCCTGTTGATGACCTTGATCGGAGTGCGGACCGGAATGGATGCCAGCCTTGATCGCGCACGGTAATAGCAGGGCTTGCATCCTCGTCGAGCAGCTCCGGCATATTGGAGTTTGCAGTCGTCGCCGACGGTGACACAGTCCCGAAATGGGCTGGAGCGTTGACGCTTGGATACGAGCGAACCCTGTTCGAAAAGACGGGCGTCTCGCTCTTTGCTGGGGCATCATACACCAAGGACTTCATCCCGGCGGAGTTCACGCACGCTTATGGAAATGATCCTGGAGGCGCCAAAGTCTACGTGCGAGTGGCGTTTGACGGCAGACTTCACTGAGGAAGCGACGGCCTCGCCCGTAACCTAGAACCGTAGGCGGGACTATCTGGGCCCTAAGCAACCATGAATTTCCTGCTTTCTCGCCGCTATCGGGCGCGCGATGCCGGAGCGATCCGCCTTAGGAACAGTTTACCATTAGCGCGCTGTAAGCTCCATGCGTGCCCGACTGATCGAAACGCCTTCCGTTAAGGACAAGGGCCGTGGCCAGGATCGCCGCATCTCCTTGATCCGCAGAAAGTCGCAGGGTCGGTCCGGGGTTTCGCCCGCATCGAGGAGGGCGAGGGCATCTTTGCCGCAATAAGGTCGCTCCCGATGCAAGATCGTCGCGGCGCTTGTGCATCCCTCCACCGAGCACATTGACGGTGCCCGGTCCACCTTGACGTTTCTTCTCAGAGGCTTTCTCCCCCACTCTGCGACCAGCCTTCCCCGGAGCAAGTCTCGTCTTCAGGACGCCGCGAACGCAGCGCGACCCCAGTCGCCGCGCGCACGTTCCAGTGCGATCGACGGATGAGCTATTCAAAGCTGAGGTTTCCTTGTCCCCGCAGCGTCTTTGGAGGGTGTGTTGAAGGACGAGAACATCATGGCCATTCATCGCGGGATCATCGCCTTAACCGTCACGTGCCTGTCGCTTATCGGCGCGCATGCTCAAGCTGCACCAAGGAGCGCCGACGTCGTGGGGCCGGGAGGACAAAAAGTTGGAACTCTTGAGGAGGTTCAGGCTCCTCGCGGCGTCCTCTTTCGAATCCAGCTGTCGGGGTTGGCGCCAGGTTGGCACGGCATGCACGTTCATTCCGTTGCGACCTGCGCCGACGCTGGGTTCAAGGCTTCAGGCGGACACGTTCATGAGGCCGGGATCGCAACGTCCGTTCACGGGCTGCTCAACGACAAGGAAAGCGATCTTGGCGACCTTCCCAACATTCATGCTTCCGCCGACGGAACCGCCATCGCCGAGGTGTTCGCTCCCAATCTATCGCTGGGGCCAGCGCCAGGACGCTTCAATCTGCTGGATGACGACGGCTCCGCTCTGATCGTCCATGCAGCTCCTGACGATCATGTGAGCCAGCCCATCGGCGGCGCGGGCGCCAGAGTCGCGTGCGCGCCAATCAAATAAGCTTCATTTAAGAAAGTTGGACGAGGGCGATTAGCCCTTCGACGTCGCCTGGTAGCGGCAACTCAATAAGCGTACGCTTTTCAGGCGCGGCCCCAGCCCGATGCAACTCCTTGTCGAGCTCGGCACGCGTGAAGTGCCGGTGCGTCAGCCTACTCGCGAATCGCCATTTGGCCATCGATGCGGCCGCGGTGACGTAAATCCCAAGCAGCGCTCCAGGTGCCGCAACCTTGCGACATTCCTCGATAAAAGCTGGAACATCCTCGCAGAAGTAGAGGATATTGGAAGCGACGATCCGGTCGTAGCCCCCGGTCTCGACGGGTAATTCCATCATGTCGCCAAAGGTGAGCTTGACTCGGCCTTCGTGAATCGATCGCCTCAGGCGCGCCTTCGCCACCGCCAGCATCGTCTCGGAACGATCCACCCCGCAGCGCAATCGCGCATGGGGCACGGCTGCAAGCGCGGAACCGTCACCGCAACCAACGTCGAGGACTCGATGCTCCGGTCTGATGTCCATGGCGTCAATCAATGCACGCGTCGGCCACCGGTTGGCGTAGCGCATCGCGGCGCCGACCAAACGCCCGCCGACCCCATGAGGATTTGAGAGCTGCCGCCCGATCGCTCGGTTGGCGCGATCGAGAATCTCGATTGAACTCATCCAAGCTTGGAGAGCAACGCCCTAGCTTCAGCGCGACGCCCCGCGTCCCAAACCGGCCGGCTCGGCGTTGGCGGAGCCTGCAACGCACGCTGCAAATATTGCTTTGCTCCAGCTTTGTTCCCTTCCTGCGCGAGGAAGTCCCCGTAGAAGAAATTATTGTCGAGGCCCTTTGGATCCTGCGCCAGCGCCTGCTGGAAATAGCTTCGAGCCTTGGGAGTGCTTCCAAAGCCGATCGGCCATCCCGGAACCTTATAGTAAAGCACTCCAAGACTCATTGCCGCGCCGCCGTCGGCGACCCGCGGATTGATCGAATAGGCCTTGCTCAGGATGTCGCGGGCACGCGTGGCGAGGCCAAGTTGCTTGAACGTGGAAGCGCGGGCGGCCTCCTCGCTGACCACGATGCCCTCCCACAGTAGCGGTTCGGCCCGGCCGGGATATTTCTGTACGACCTGATGCGCCTGGGGCTCAAGCGCGACGAGTTGATCGTACTGCGCGTTCCGATCCTTCACCTGGTAGCGGATGTGGGCCCACGCGTTGTTGATACGCATGACATCCGCGTCCATCGCCGGATTATCGGAAGCAATTGCCGGTGCTGCCAGCAGGCTGAGCGCAACGATAATTACTGGATAGCGGCGTCGCGACATTTGAAACTCCTCCATTGTGAAAATCAGTCTGAGAACAGGGCTTTGGCCTTGACCGTCGTGCCCCTAAGCCCAGCGTCGATGAGGCGAGGACACAGACCATTCATGCGCGTGAAGATGTGCTCGGCGATGCCCAGCGTAACCTCCTTGCGGCGGCCTATGATCGCTTTGGCGATGCGCCGGGCGACGTGCGTTGGATCGTCGGCCCGCATTCGGGCGACCTCGAGGAAACGATTGACATCTGCCCCATTGAAGTCCGTCCGAACTGCCCGCGGCGCGATATAGGTGATCGCAATGGCGGACTTGCCGAGCTCGCGGCGCAGTGCTTCCGAGAGACCGCGAAGACCGCATTTGCTGCTCGAATAGGTCGCGAAGTGCGGGTAGCTCACTGCGCCCATCACCGAGCCGATGTTGACGATCTGTCCCGAGCCGCGCGCATGCATCTGTGGGAGCACCGCGCGCATCAGGGTAGCTGGCGCAACCAGGTTGACCAAGTAGCCAGTCCAGATGTTCGACGGATCCTGTCGCTCGAATGGACCGAAATATTGCATGCCGGCCAAGTTCACGAGCATGTCGACCTGGCGCCCGCCCAGCAGCTCGGAGAGGCGCTCCAGGTCATCCTTCCTCGACAGGTCGGCAACGATGGTTTCGTCGCACCCTGGGCAATCGTCACGGTCGACCCCGATCATCGTTGCGCCGCGCGCGTGCAGTTCGCGGCCGAGAAGCTTGCCGATGCCGCCCGCCGCGCCCGTCAGGACGACTGTCTGACCCTCAAGCGGCACTGCGGACGCCCTCGAGCTCAATGGCCGCGAACAGGCCCCCGAACAGGCGGAACATGTCCTTGGCCATGGCGATGATCGCAGCCTGATCGTCGGGGTCCTCGATGCGGTTCATCAGGCGCTCGAAGAATTTCATGTGGTCCTGATCGAGCGACCCGTGGGAATAGAGGTAGCGAAACGCCGACTTGGGCAAGCCTAGCCGGCGCTGCACCGCTGCCGCCCCATTCGACGCCATTGCAATGCTGGTGCCTTCGAGGACGAAAACCATGCCGAAGAAACCGGCCGGATTTCCGTTTCGGATGACAGCATAAGCGTGGTCGACCATTGCTCGCGTCGAGGCTGAGGGGGCGCTGGTTACCGCGACCGCGGGATTGCCTCCGGCAGCAGCTATGTCGTCGAGAATCCACTCCTCGTGGCCGATTTCTTCCGCGATATATTCGTCCAGCGCATCGACCAGCATCCGATTGCCACGCCGCTCCAGTCCTCCTCGGGCTTCGCGCATCAGGGGCACAGTATGGCGAACGTGATGAAAGGCCTGGGTGAGGTAAGCGATGTAATCGGCTCGGCTGACCTGGCCGGTCAGCCCGGCGACCAGCTGTGGAGTCGCGGCAAAGCGCGCCTGCTCTTCGCGCGTTGCATCACCGAGACGGTCAAAGAACCGGCTCGTCTGGGCCTCGCTTTGATATGCTTCGTCGATCGCACTTCGGCGGAGCCGGCCGTTGCCTGTCAATTGGCCGTTAGCGGGCGTGAAGGGCGGCACCACTCTGTGCAGGCCAACACGGGCGTAAGGAGGCAAAGCGCTGTTTGCCCTTTCAACGGCAGCGTCCACTTCGGCGCCGGGTGAAGACGGAACCACCAAGGCCGCCAACGCTGCCTGGCCGTCGCCGCGCACCATCGCCTGAGCGATTTCGGGTTGCGCGACCAAATGGCCCTCAACCCATTCCGGCGAGACGTTTCGGCCGAAGCTGGTGACGATGAGATTGGACTTGCGCCCGTCGATCCACAGACGATTGTTCTCGTCGACACGGCCGATGTCGCCAGTGGCAAAAGGCCCCGGCGTCCGCGGCTTGCCGACAACTCCGAGGAAAAGCGGCCCTTCGATCACGATTTCGCCGTCATCCGCGATCGTCAGACGATGCGCTCCGATCGAGGTGCCGACGCTTCCGACCGAGGATGGCGCTCCGTCATCGAGCGTGATGACGGAGCCTGCCTCAGTCATTCCGTAGCCCTGCCGTACGGGCAGTCCCAAGGCACAAGCCCGCTCGAGCAACAAAGGCGAGACGCTCGCCCCGCCGACGGCGACGAGGTTGAGTCTGGGAAGCCGCCTGCCACTGACTTCCATCGCGCCAACCAGCACGGCAAGATACTCGGGTACGAGGATCAGCGACGTCGCACGCATGCGAGCCACGGCGTCCAGCATGGCATGCCCGTCTGGTCGTAGCGGGTTTTGAAGGCCGACCTCAGCTCCCAATAACGGAACATATGTCCCGCCGGCGATTATCGAGGCGAACAGGCCGGCGATCTGCTCGAGGAGGATGCCGAACGGGAGGATCGGCAAATGCCTTCCGGCACTCTCACGGCCCAGATGATCGCAGACGGCCGCCGCGACCGTGAGAAGGTGCGACCCCGAGAGACAGACGCCTTTGGGGTCTGCCGTCGACCCACTGCTAAAGCTAATCAGCGCCGTGCCCTCGGGAAGCTTCGAGGCAGGGCAAGCGCGCGCCTCAACGGTGAACCGAAGGACGTCACCTTCGATCGTGCAGCTCGTGATTTCGGCAGCGGCTCCCGCGTTGTCGAGCGCGGCGTTGCGCTGCCCTTCGGTGAAGTAGGGCGGTAACGGAACTGCCGGAATGCCGGCCTCCAGCAAGGCCACAAGCAGCAGCGCGCTGGCGGGGGAGTGTTCGAGCGCAACGCCGATGGGTCTTTCCTGGTCAAGGCGCTCAAGCTCCGCGACCGCGCCTGTGACGAAGCGTTCTGCCTCGCGCCAGCTTATCTCTTTCCTGCCGTCATCGAAGGCGGGATTAGCGCGTCCCGTGGCGCCATGAGTTGCAATGGCCTGGAGCAAGCCGCTCATGTGCAGGTGCCGGTGACGGCGCCGGCAAAGGCGGCCAGTTTCGGAAGAGCGGGGGTGATCAATCCCGCGCAAACGCGCGGTTTCTGCTCATAATATCGGCCCCATGCTTCGCCAGCTGACCGCAGCCTCGTCCGGTCAGCATCGCAAATCTCGTGAATGGCGACGCCGAGCCGCGTGAACATGGCTCGCAGTGGCTCAGTGAGCACTGCGACCGCGACGTCAGCGATGCCATCGAGATGGCGGGCGGTCTGTGCCCAAAGCTCCAGGGTCGCCCGGCTCCGCTCCGAAGCGTGCGCTCCGATTTCCACGATCCGATCGCGCGCCACGGTCGTCTGGAGCATGCGGCTGACCGCCTGCTCGACCGGCTCATCGAGGTAGGCTTCGAGGAACAGCGGTTCAGTGGCAGCCAGGCGAAAACCGAGCACCGCGGTCGGCCCACGATGACCGCCGCCGATCAGGCAGAAATGTGGATAATCCGTGGCCGGGATGGCTCCATGGGCGGCGCCATACCGCCGTTCTATCAATTGTCTTGCCGCTGCGACCTGCATCCATGTTCCCCGGCTGTCTGACCGTAGGACGACGCGATTTGCGCGGCACCTCAGCCGCAGACACGAAAATTCCTTCGATCAAAAGTCGCGGATGAGGTTCAAACCGAATATTCTGGGCTTCAGCGGAGTGCGCTGGGGGCTGGCCCGTACTCGGTACGGATTACCGAAGGCGAACGTGTCGGCACTATTGTTCGTGAGGTTCTCGCCGACGAATGAGATCGACCAGTCCTTGCGAGATAATGTGAGAGATGCGTCAGCGCTCGCATGGCTAGCAGTGCGGCGATCCAGCGATGCATTGAAGCTCATGTGCGTCGCGCCCGTCCAGCGAACACCGAGGCTGCCTTCGCCCCTCCACGATCCCCAACGGAATTGATGTTTCATCTCAACCCGGCCCGCAAATTGAGGAACGGCGGGAAGCCGCCGATCGTCAATGCCGGCGGCCTGGGCCGACGATTCAAGCTTCGCCGATTGGAACATAAAGCCGGCGCGAAGGCTCAACGTGGGCTGGATCGACCAGCGAAGATCCGATTCCATCCCAACGTTGAGGGCGTTGCCCGCGTTACGCGTCGCCACCAATCCATTGGGAAGCAGTTCATCGGCCTGCACGTGCTGCCATCGTGCGGCATAGCTCGTCACGTCGATGGCGAGCGCAGGATCGATCGTCAGGCGCGATCCGAGCTCTACGCTTCCCAGCTCGTCTGCCTCGTAGGCAGCCTGAGTGGCATCCGGCTCGGCATTTATCCCACCCGGCCGGTAACCAGTCGCCGCGCGCAGGAACACCGTCACCTTTTCATCGCGGGTCCAGGTGATGTTCGCGTCGCCCGCGCCTCTTACGATGCTTCGCCCGTGCTTGCGGATGGACTGACCTTCGCGGCCTTCATCATCGGTGTTGAGAAGGAAGATCCGGGCGCCGCCGCCGAATGTAAGATCGCGCGAAAGTCGGGCGCTCACGTCGCCGAAGAGCGCGCCTTCGGTCACGGATCGGTTGAGGTTCAACAGCGGTTTCGACCCCTCGGAATCCTTGGTGACGATCTGCGCGTCGGTCGAGGCGTTGACCAATGACAGACCAGCCAGCCATTTGAGACCGCTTGAGCTCGTATTCCGGATCCGGGCTTCCTCATCGAACAGGCGATAGTTCCGATCGTCCCGGATGCCCGTTTGACCGAAGGTGCCCAATGTCCCAGAGAGCGGCGTCGCATCATAGGTCGCGACTGCTTCCTGGCGGCTAAGCCCCGTAACGGAGGTCACTTCCAGAGCGCCAATCGGCCCTACAACCGTCAGCGTGCCGGTCCGAGCGTCCAGGTCTCGTGGTTCACGCAATCGGTTGGGTCGAACGAGCGCGCCCAGATTCCCATCGACATATTGACTGTCCCCCGCCCGCCGATTTTGGATCGCCCCGGCGAGGTCGACTGTCCAATCCGTCGAGGGTGTCCAGCGCAGGGCCATGCGCCCTCCGATGAGCTCTTCTCGATTGGAATCGCTCGGCCCGCCGACGTTGTCGATCCACCCATCTTGGAAACCGCGATAGCCAACCGCGCGAACAGCCAACCGGTCCGGGATCAGCGCGACGTTCGCAATCAGCGATTGGCTGTTTGACACGTCACTGTCTTGGGTAACCGAGAGACTTGCCGCGACCCTTCCAGAGGTCTCGTCCAGGTCGGGTCGGTTTGTGGATATCTTGATGATCCCGCCAATCGCACCGGTGCCATAGAGCGGGCCCTGAGGACCTTCGAGGACTTCGACCTGCTTGACGTCGATCAGGGTCCAGTCAGGGTCGGGCGCGTCGTAGTTCAGCCGAGTGTCGTCGAGCAGGACCGCGACGCTTCCCTGGTTGAAGCCATTGAGCGGACCATCCCCGATGCCGCGGAGGAAGAGGCGATTTAGCCCAGCGCCGAGACTGCTTACGGTGAGCGACGGAATTTGGCGGCTCAGCTGGTAGGTCCCTGGAAGCGAGGAGGCGGATTTAACGTCGGGTTCGCGGACCACATGTGCGGTGGCGGGTAGAGTCGCGAGGCGCTCCGGTCGCTTGGTGCCGGTGACAACGATCTCCGCCTCGGGTCGGGAAAGAGGAATTGTCGGGCTCGGTGGTGCAACGACCGGGACTTGCTCTATGCGGAAACTCGACGGTCCGGTTGCAATTGCCCGGAGCCCCGTTCCTGCGAGCATTTGTCTGAGCGCCTCGGTCGGCGAGGAAGCGCCTCTGACTTGCCGCGTGCGGATATTCGGCAATGTTCCCGCGAACCCGACCGACACTCCAGTCTGGCTCGACAGCTGACGAATGGCTTCCGAAAGGCCCGCGGAGGGAATGCTGATTGCTCGCGCCGCTGCATCCGCGGGGTACGCGATCGCGGCAACGCTAGCGGTGGCGAGGCTCCAGGCGAGTAGTGCCGTCCACCGTCTTGACGTCGAGTGAGAGAATCTGGGCGAGCGTTCGAGCGGGCTCTTCACCATGATTGATCGCAATCACTCCGCTGAACGGCTGCTTGGCGATCACAGGATCGACCGAGATTCTTTTGCCCGAATAACGTGAGATCTCGCTCGCCACCAGAACGAGGGGGGTCTGGTCGAACTGAAGACGTCCATCGCGCCAGCTGGCGACGTCCTTCGGATCGACCTTGACCACACGCACGCTTCCGCTCGATCGAACGGCGCGGATGCCCTGGCCTGCAGAAAGGCTGATCGGTTCCGCCAGCTTCTCAGACGACACCGACACCGCGCCTTCGCCGACCTCGACGTTCACGCCGGTGGATTCATTCTCGACGGAGAAACGAGTGCCAATGTCGGTGACCCTGAACTCGCCGGCAGCGATAATCAGCGTTCTGCCCGGATGATGCGGAACGTCGAAATAGCCGGTGCCATTCAACTGAATCTGCTCGCCTTGGACGGCAAGCCGGCTTGCTGGAGCGAGGACAACGTGGGCACCATCGCGCAACGCAACCTCGATCGTCTGACCGGGCAAGGAACGATATTGCTGCACCTGTACCGAATGACTCCAGGGTTGAAGCATCAGGGTCAGTGCGAGACCCGCAGCGAGGGCACCGCCACCAAACCCGGCCCAGCGCGGCCACTTCACTGGCGCTGGATCATTCGCCGGAAGCGAACTTGGCGCCGCCATTCGGGACAATTGTCCGGCATGTGTCCCGATTTGCTGATCGATCAGAGCGAGTTCGTCATAGGCTGCACGATGCCCCGGGTCGGCCTCCAGCCAAGCCGTGAAGCCACCCCAGTCCATGGCATCATCTTCCTGGCGAACCAGCCAGGCAGCGGCCTCATCGTAGGTCCGATTGACATTCATTTCTTCAAGCCCGGCCCTGTTACGGACGAGCCTCCCTCGTTGTCTGATAGACGCCGCGAGGTCCCTTGCGCCTCAGCAGCCAGCGCTCGCCGGAGGTGAGTCATCGCGACCGCCATATGCTTTTCGACGGCGGACTTGCTGATTCCTAGCCGCTCGGCCACTTCGCCATGGCTCAAGCCCTCGAGCTTGTGCAGCTTGAGGACTTGTTGCGCACCCGGCGGCAGCCGCGAGATTGCTGCCACGAGGCGCTGGACCTCCTCCTGTTCGAGCAGCGATTGTTCCGCGTTGGGGCTTGCATCGGCAACTTCGACCCCCAACGAATAACGGTCGTAGCGTTCCGCAGTCCATTGCTCCTCTCGGCGTTCGCGCCGGCGCGCCTCGCGAAGGCGATCGAGGACCAGGTTGTTGGCCATTCGAAAAAGATAGCTCTTTGGATTGGTGACCGGACCGGACGGGCCGGCGGTCACCTTGATCCATAGCTCGTTGATGACATCGTCAGCGTCGGATTCGCTTCCTGTGCGCGCCATGAGAAAGCGACGAAGTTCGGCGCGTTGCTCCTCGAGCGCTCCGATCAAGCCAGTAATTGGAGACAGCGACATTGATGTAACGAACCCAGTCCTCCGCGATCGAGGCTTCCGTTAGCCTTTCTCACGTCCACCACAAGCGCGCGATACTTTTCGCCGCAATGGGTCGAAAGCCGTCGTCTCGTCGCCAAGCTTGGGACCGGCCGCTCCAGCCTGGTCGACATCGATGCGCCAGACCTTGAGACCTATCCTCGCTTCGCCGAGGCGCTGAAAACCGCGCGACGAGCGGAACTCGGTCCAGGTGACGCAATCTACATTCCCGCCATGTGGTGGCACGACATTCTGTCGCTCGAGGACTTCGGGTCGTTGATCAATTTCTGGTGGCGCGACGCCGAGCCGCCGCTGCTGACGCCACTCAACGCGCTGTATCACGCGGTCATCACGATGAAGGACTTGCCACCGAACGAACTGGCGGCGTGGCGAAACATGTTCGACCATTACATCTTCAGCGATAATGGGGACCCGGTCGAACACCTCCCCCAGAGCGCGCGCGGACTCCTCGGTAAGCGGACGCCGGAACTGGTCGCCCGGGTGAAAAAGCTGTTGATGGCCGCGCTTAACGCCTAATCTCGCGTTCTGCGCTCGCTGGCGTTCATTTTCCGCCGGATGCCAGCGTGGCGTAGTGGTTCCTCGCCTTGCGTAGATAATCGAGCGTCAGTTGCCGTTCCTGCGGTGTCCTGAAGTCCTTTCGAGCCTCGGCGTCAGCGATCACGCGGTCGAGCCACGCAGTGAAATAGGTGGCGTCCTCCAGATCCGGAGAGAGCCCGCCGGGCAGATCGAGATAGACAGGGCTAGTCGTGGCATAGGGATAAAGATCGAGCACCTCTGGGTCGGCACCGTCATTCCAGGCGCGCAATAGCACCCAACCGCCTGTGTTTACCGGAATTTCGCCCGCCGCATCGAAACCACGACGATCACCGGTCAGAGCGAACGCCTTCACGACCTTTCCATTCTCCACGAGCTCGAGATGATCGACGGCCACGGGTGAGCGGAGCGCGATGCGATAGCTGACCTCGCCCGGACGGGTCCGTGCGACGACGTCGCCCGGATGCTTGCCGTCGACCTCAAGGCCGAGCAGCGGTCCGTTGCTCGCGAACGTCCGGCCGGTCTTCAATGCTGCCTTCACCGCCACCGGACTCATCTCGCCGCCCGTGTCGAGGAACACGCGATTCATGCCGACGGGACCACGCAACGACGCATAATTGGCCATGGCGTCGGTCCCCGCGCCGGCCGGAATTCGATAACCGAGATTGAGCAGCCGATACCACACGTGAGCGGTCGACTTATGGTCGGAAAAGCCGACGATCTCCATGTAATCGACCTTACCGTTGGCGACGTCGGCGGGAAGCTCGTTGCTCAGCGCCTTTTCCGTCGGCGGGTCGATGTCGGTGTCGAACGGATGGACATATCCGACGAGCGCGCCCTGCGCATGCGCGAGATCGGCGATTGCGCCGTTGTCCGGATAGGGACTCGAAAGCGGACTGTTCTGATAGGCGACGAAGCCGGGCGTTAGATAATGATCGGACAGTCCGAGCAGGCCGAGGTGTCCCCAATAGCTCGTGTGATATTCCTGGCTGTGCAAGATCAGAACTCCGTCTCCACTCGCCGGGTCAGGATCGGGCCGGAAGTAGCCGATGTCCGGCACCCGCTCTTCCTTGTTGACGATCAAATTGTAGACGACATCGAGGTCCTCCGCGCGCGCCTGCCGAGCGAGGTTTTCGGGCGTGTTCCGATAGTGCCCGCCGTAGTTCATGTGGACATGGAGGTCAGCGCTGTGGAACGGGCCGAATGTGGCAGGCAGATCGTTCGGCCGCAGCTTCACGGGCACGATCTGATCGGCCCCCGCGACAAGCGTCACCCTCTGCCGCCAAGGCAGATATTTGAAGCCGCGCTGCACCCACACATTCGCCGCGCCTGACGGTACGTCGATCGTACACCGTGACGGGCAATGGAAGTAATGCGTCTCGCTCGATTGCAGCGCGCGGTCGACGCCGTCGTCGGCATGCATCCATGCCCAATCCGGCGCAGCGGCTCTGCCGTCGCTGCCAACGACTGTCACGCGCGCGGGCACGCCGCGACCCTGCTCGTCGCGAATGTCGAGGGTTAGCCGAGCTTGGAGGCTCTTGTAGCGGCGCTGGGTCGCGATGACGGGGATTTGAGCGCCGCCGGCGACGTCCCGGACGATCAGGCTGGTATTGCCCTGCTCGTTGCTGATGAAGGCGACGCGTTTGCCGTCCGGCGACCAACGGGCGTTCCAGCGGTCGAAATCGCCGAACGTCAGGGGCAGCGGCGGCGCGCCGTCCGGCGTAGTCACCCACAATTGCTTCCACTGCCGACCGTGATAGCTCGCAAATAGCACGAGCTTGCCATCTGGCGAGGTTTCAGGCCGGGCGCTCCAGCTGGTTTCCTCGCTGAGCACTTTACGAACTTCCTTGGGATCGTCGGCCGCCAACGACCAGATGTCGCCGGTTCCCCAAGCGACTTCCCGGTTGGAGACGAACAGAATGCGTTTTCCGTCGGGCGTCCACGATGGGTTCAGCGCGTGATCCCACGTTGAATAATAATAACGCGAGACGCTGCTTTGCCGCGGTTCGATCAGCGGATGCGGGTTGCGCAGGCCGTCGGTGGCGACGTCGGCGACGAACAGGTTGAAGTGGCCGGTTCCCTTGGTCGATACCCATGCGATCCGCTTGCCGTCCGGCGACAATCGCGGTTCGACGTTGACCGCGCCGCCGGAGGTCAGCGCCTGCTCGCGCCCGGTCGCGAGGTCGAGGCGCCACAATTCGATCGCGTCGCCATTGTAGCGGCTGAAGACGACGCTGTTCCCATCCGGCGCGACATCGGGCTGGTAGTCGTAAGCCGCGCGCGGATGGGTCAATTCGACCGCTTCATTGGACCCGATTACCTGCCGCCACAGCGATCCGCCCATGCTGTAGATCAGGTCCTTGCCGTTCGGCGTGAAGGCGGCGCTCGACGGACCCGAAGTCAGCTGCGGGATGTATAGTTCACGCCAGTAATAGGTGTGCGGCAAGTCGACCTGCTTCAGCACCGGCTCCCGGCCCGCTGCGCCTGCAAATCCCGCGACCGAGACTACAACGAGAAACGCGAGGCCGCGCTTCATGCGACCTGATCTCGCGTCCGCACCGTGCGAAATTCGATGCGTTTATCATTGATTGTGCTGCGGACGATCCGTTGAACGAAAATTCCGGGCGTGTGGACGCAATCGGGGTCGATGGTGCCAGGTTGGACGATCTCTTCCGCTTCGACCACGGTCACCTCGGCCGCGGTCGCCATAATCGGATTGAAGTTGCGCGCGGTTTTGCGGAACTGGAGGTTGCCCGACATGTCGGCGCGCCACGCCTTGACGATCGCCAGGTCGGCGCGAAGCCAGGTCTCGCGCACATAGGGCCGTCCCTCAAATTCTTCTTGGGCCTTGCCCTGGGCCACAACCGTACCGGCACCGGCGGGCGTAAAAAAAGCCGGGATTCCCGCGCCGCCCGCACGAATCCGCTCGGCAAGCGTGCCTTGCGGGTTCAGTTCTAGCTCCAGCTCTCCCGACAGATATTGCTGCTCGAACAGTTTGTTCTCACCGATGTAGGACGAGACCATCTTGCGGATCTGCCGGCTCTCGAGGAGGTGCCACAGGCCGAAGCCGTCCGCGCCCGCATTGTTCGAAATGACGGTCAATTCCTTGACGCCTGAGGCCTTGATCTCGGGGATCAGGCTCTCGGGATTGCCGGATAGACCGAAACCGCCCGACATGATGGTCATCCCGTCGCGGAGCAGGCCATCTAGCGCGGCCTTCGGCGAATCGTAGAGCTTGTTCACAGCGCCTGGATGACCGTCCGGCTCTGCTCGCGCATGAACTGCGGTACATACCAGCTGCCGAGACCGCCCTTCCCCGTCGTGCCGGAGCCCTTCCAGCCGCAGAAGCTCTGAAAGCCCGGCCATGCGCCGGTCGTCGCGCCTGCGGCGCGATTGGCGTAGAGGACACCCGCCTCGATCGTGTTGAGAAACCGGTCAAGCTCCGAGCGGTCCTGGGTGAAAATCCCCGCAGTGAGCCCGAAAGCGCTTTGGTTGGCGTCGGCGATCGCATCGTCGAGATTGTCGAACGGCTGGATGCTGATGAATGGCAGGAAGATTTCCTCGCGGTTAAGACGGTGATCGGCCCCTAGGCCGGTCACGATCGTCGGCGCGACATAGGTTCCAAGATCGAACAGGCCGCCAGCAAGCTGCTCGCCTCCGCGCAGGATCGAGCCAGATTGCGCAGCCTCCTTGGCCGCTGCGTTGAAGCGATCCACCGCCGCCTGGTCGATGACGGGTCCGACGAATGTGTCTTTCTCGCGCGGATCGCCGACCGCCAACTTGTCGGTTGCGGCAGCGAGGCCTTCGAGAAAAGCGCCCATCACCTCTCGCGCGACATAGGCTTTGGATGCCGCGCTGCACTTCTGGCCCGAAAGCCCGAAAGCCGAGCGCAACACGCCCGATACTGCGACCGCAAGGTCGGCGCTGGCAGTCACGAACGCCGGGTTCTTGCCGCCCATCTCGGCAAGCACCGGACGCATCGCGGTCGATGCGGCTGCATGGCGCAGGATCGTCATTCCGACCGCGTTCGAGCCCGTGAATGCGAATCCGTCGACGCGCGGATGCTGGGCAAGCGCCTTGCCGGCTTCGTCACCGCCCTGGACAAGGTTGAGGACACCGTCGGGAAGTCCGCCGGCGAGCAGCGCCTCGGTCACCAGGCGGCCCGTCAGCCCGGCCGCGTCGCTCGGCTTGAACACGACGGTGTTGCCCGCCACCAGCGCCGCGGACATCATTCCGATAGCCAGGGCGACCGGAAAATTGAACGGCGCGATGACTCCGAAAACGCCATAGGGGCGAAGCACGACGCTGCATGTCTCGACAGCCGATGCGCCGGGACGGTCGTCGCGGAAGCCGTCGCTGCGCTCCATCTCATCGCAATAATGGCGGATCAGGTCGATCGCCTCCTCGACTTCGCCTACGGCTTCGAGGCGCGACTTGCCGACCTCGATAAGGCAGGCGACCGCGATGTCCCACTTGCGCTCTTCGAGAACATCGGCGCCCAAGCGAAGGATCGCGACCCGTTTGGGCCAGCCGATGCCGCGCCAGTGGGGACAGGCTTGGCGCGCGGCTTGGACGGCTTCGTCGACGAGCGCCGCATTCGCCTGCGGAAACTCCCCAAGTACGATGCTGCGGTCGATCGGGCTCTTGGCCGCGACGACCGGTCCCTCGCCGCGATCCCGGCCACCAATCAACGCGGGCCGGCTTTTGCCGAGAATGCGATTGGAGGCGTCGGGGATAAGCTCGTCGAGATAGGCGTGGACACCTGAGAAATCCTCGCCGGTGTTCGAGTAGGTCACTCGAGGAAGGTTTTTCATTTCGCCGCCTCTTCTAAGCGATTGTAGCGCTTCAGGATCGCGCGAAGCTCGTCGTGCGGAATGCCGAAATAGCGGGTGCCGTTGATACCGGTCATCGTCCTCGCCGCGACCAGCGCGTTGACGATTGCTTCTTCCGTCGCCTGCACCGTGGCTTCGAAGATCGCGTCGATATTGGCGTTGGCAACGGGTGTCACCGAGCTCGGCTGCTTTTGGTCTTCGTGATTGACCTCGGACGGCGCGGTGGAAAAGCTCACAATAAGGTCGCCGGAGGAATTGCCGGAGTAGGAGCCGAGCCGAGCCAGGCCCATGGCTGCTCGCTTGGCGACACGATTGAGCTGGATCGGCATCAGCGGCGCATTGGTACCGACAACGATGATGATTGATCCTTGATCGGGGGGCGCCTTCCCATCCGCTCTCTCGGGCGTGCAAGGCTTGAGCGGACCGGCGCTCGGAGCGAGGGTGCGATCGAAGCACGGTAGCCAGCGGTCCGCGAGCGCTTGCCCGACAGGCGCGCCGGCGATCCGCAGCACCTTTCGATCGCCCGTATTGCATTGAACCAACACGCCGACCGTATAGCCCTTGCCGTCCAGGGAAACGACACGCGACGCGGTGCCGATTCCACCCTTGAAGCCGAAGCAGACCATGCCGGTCCCGCCGCCGACGTTGCCCTCTTCGACGAGGCCGGGCCTGGCCGCATCGAGTGCCGCGATCGCCGTGTCCGGGGTGACGTGGAAGCCTTCGAGGTCATTGAAGTATCCGCTCCACGTTTCGGCCACGACGGGCCAGGTCGCCGAGCCGAACGTCTTCGCGTTCCATTGCTGGATGCCGGCGTAAACCTGCCCCACCGCATTGGTATCGCTGATGCCGATCGGGCCCTGGACGATTCCGAAATCCTCGAGATAGGCGCGGCCGGTCATCTCGCCGTTGCCGTTCAGGTCGAAGAAGCCGCCATAGACGGGCCGCGAATCCGCATGGCCTCGCGGGAAGATTACGGTGACGCCCGTGCGTACCGGCCCGACGCCGACCTTGAGCGGCCCCGCGCCCTCGATCAGCGTCTTCTGACCGATCTCGACGCCCGGAACGTCGGTAATTGCATTGAGGCGGCCGGGTACGCCTTCGAATGGAATCCCGAGATCGCGCGCCCGGCCTTCTGCGTGCGTGGCGGAAAGGAGCAACAGGCAAAGCGCAAGACTTCTCACTCGGCCGCCCCCGCCCGACCGGACTCGATCATCGGCAACTCGCGCGGCGTCAGCGTCTCGGGTTCCTCGTCCAGACCGCGCGCCCATTTGTGGCCCGAGTAGACCGCCTGCTGGATGGTGCTCGGAGCCCAGCAATCGCCGATGCGGGTGATGGATGCGACGCCCGCTTCCGCCCAGGAATCGCGCATCTCATCGAGGGCGCAATGAAGGCCATCAACGGGCAAGCGCGCCGTCACCGTCACTAGCGCGCCCGCGGCAAGCTCGGTCGCGGCGCCGGTCAAGGCGTTCACGACGCGAACCTTATCGCCCGAAAAGCCGGCGACGCTCGAATAGGGCAGAACATCTATTCCGAGCCGCGCGATCCGCTTGGCAATGGGCAAAGCCTCCAGCGTGTTGACGGTCCAGGCCGAGACCATGGCTGCGGGAGTGACGATCGTGACTTCCGCACCGGCGTATCGGCAGAGTTCGGCGAGAACTCCGCCCATGTAATAATGATCGTCGTCCCAGATGATCACCGGGCCGGACTCGGGGTCGCGGCCGGACATGAGGTCGTCGGGGGTGTGCACAGCAACGCCGTCAAAGCCGGCAACCGCGAACCCGGAATCCCGCCCAACGCCGTCGCGGCGCCACAGTGAACCGGTCGCGATCGCAACGTGACGAGCACCGAATTCGAGCACATGTTCGGGCTCCAGCTTACTCTCGCGATAAATCGAGACGTTTGCCATCCGCTCGAGCTGGGTGACCCGCCAGTCGCGCACGCGCGCCCACTCGGCGAGGCCTGGCAGCCGGCTTTCGAGGGTGACGCGCCCGCCAAGCTCGCTCCCCGCTTCAGCGAGATGCACTTCATATCCCCGTCGCGCAGCAGACAACGCCGCCTCGAGCCCGGCCGGCCCTGCCCCGACAACCAGCACGGACCCTTCGGACTTCTTCGGCGGAATTATTTCCGGGTGCCAGCCGCGCCGCCACTCCTCGCCCATCGTCGGGTTCTGGGTGCAGCGCAGATTGGTCGAGGTATAGTCGCTCGACACGCACATATTACAACCGATGCACTCGCGAATCTCGTCGATCCGCCCTTCCTCGATCTTCTTCGGCAGGAACGGATCGGCGATCGACGGGCGCGCAGCGCCGATGAAGTCCATGATGCCGCGCCTGATCTGCGAGACCATCGTGTCCGGCGAGGTGAAGCGCCCGACGCCGACCACCGGCTTGCTCGTCAACTGTTTGACGAAACTTGTATATTCCTCCTGAAAACCCTCCTTCGCAAAGCGCGAGGTCTGGCTGTCGTTGGGCCAGTTCGAAATATTGATGTCCCACAGGTCCGGAAGCTCGGCGAGCATCTCGACCACGTCGCGCGCTTCGCCGTCGTGCGTGAGCCCGGCGTCGCCGATCAGCTCGTCACCGCAAAATCGGACCGCGACCGCACACTTGTCGCCGACTGCTTCTTTCGTATCCTCGATCAGCTCACGCAGCAGGCGCACGCGGTTCTCGAGGCTTCCGCCATATTCATCGGTCCGGTCGTTCTTGCGACGCTGAAGGAATTGCTGCGCAATCG
>Ga0207711_10001752_pt1 | contig 19899 bp, 19 predicted proteins | sample KBSS34metaG_FD_184401 | JGI IMG/M metagenome (GOLD analysis project Ga0207711, IMG submission 184401) | Switchgrass rhizosphere microbial communities from Kellogg Biological Station, Michigan, USA - KBS S3-4 metaG (SPAdes) (version 2) | ecosystem: Host-associated > Plants > Roots > Rhizosphere...
CTCGCGCCGCCAGGTAAGTCCGCGGATCGCGCCGTCGACGCGGGCCCGCGCCTGCGAATCGAGCCAGTCGGGCGCATCCTCGAGCACCGCCTCCAGGCGCCGCGACAGCGCCGCCAGCGGCTTGGCGAGGCTTTCGAGCACCTCGGCGGCCCCGGCTGACGCCGACACCAGCGCGCCATCGGGCTCGGCGAGCTCGGTCTCGAGCCCGTAGCCCGCTTCCTGCGCCTTGGCCCGGGCGAACACCGTGCCGCGGACCTCGGCGAGCAACGCCTCGACCGGTCCGAACGGATCGCCCTCGACGAGCCGCTGGAGCCAGCCGTCCGACGGTAGCGCCTTCGCCGCCTCGACTGCGGCATCGAGCGCCCGCGCGCCCTCCTCGTCGTAGGACGCGACGTCCATCAAACGCGCCGCGAGGCCGCGCCGCCGGCCACGCGAACGGCCCTCGGGCCCGACGAGCCAGCGCCTGAGCTCGATCGCCTCCTGACCGCCGAATGCCACCGCAAAGGTCGAATCGGCCGCGTCGAACAGATGATGGCCCTCGTCGAACAGGATCCGGCCCGGCGCGTCCTCGCGCGCTCGCGCGGCATTGACCATCACCAGGGCGTGGTTGGCGATGACGATGTCCGCCTCGCGGCTCGCGTGCTCGGCCCGCTCGATGAAGCAGCGGCGATAGTGCGGGCAGCCGGCATAGACGCACTCGCCCCGCCGGTCGGTCAGCGCGGTCGCGCCGGCCCGGCGGAACAGGCTCGGCAGCCAGCCCGGCAGGTCGCCGCCGACCATGTCGCCGTCCTTGGTGTAGGCGGCCCAACGTCCGACCAGCTGTGCCAGCACCGCGGCGCGCCCTGCGAATGCACCCTGCAGCGCGTCCTCGAGGTTGAGCAGGCACAGGTAATTCTCGCGGCCCTTGCGGACGACGATGCGCTTCGCTCGCTCCTCCGCATTGGCGAACAGCTTGGGCCCTTCGGCGTCGAGCTGGCGCTGCAGCGCCTTGGTGAAGGTCGACACCCAGACCGTCCCGCCGGATTGCTCCGCCCACAGCGACGCGGGCGCGAGATAGGCGAGCGTTTTGCCGATCCCTGTCCCCGCCTCGGCCAGCAGCACGTTAGGCGAGCCCTTGGCGGGCTTGGGCGCGAACACCTGCGTCACCGCCTCGGCCATCGCCTTCTGGCCCTCACGCGCCTCGGCCCGGCCGGTCAGCCGGTCGAGCCTGGCGCGAGCGTCCACCGGCTCGACCAGTACCGTCCGCGGCGGCGGTTGCTCGCCCGTCTCCTCCCACTGTTTCAGGCGCGAAAACAGCATGCGCTCGCCGCGCTCGGGCCGCTCCAGCCGCGCGCCGATCAGCGGCGCCCAGCCCCAGCCCAGGCGGTGCAAAGTCACGTTCGAGGTCCACGCGCCCTCGCGCTCGGGCCAGTCGGGGTCGGCGAGCACGGCCATTAGCTTCGCCGCGATCCACTGCAACGCCGCGGCTGCGTCGGACTCGCTCGACGGCGGGTCGAGGCCGAGCGTGCGGCTCATGCCCGCGACGGTCGGAACCGCGAAGCGCGCCGGGTGCACGAACGCAAACAATTCCAAGAGGTCGAGCCCGCTCAGTTCCGGATAGCCGAGCCGCTGACCGACGAGCGGCGCGTTGAGGATGATGTGCGGGGTCTCGGCCGCGCGGGCGATGGCTTCGCCCCGGCTCGCCTCGCGCGCATCGCCGGTTCCGTCGGCCAGCCAGATGCCGGCGTGGGTTGCGTGAAGCGCGGGAAGCGGCAAAGGAGCGGCCATCCCCGGACCCTGCCGCTAGAAGAACAGAAGAACAACGAATTTGGCCGCCGAAGACATACGTTCTGCCGCAATGGCGTCCAAGGCCTGGCCGTACGAGGAGGCGCGCAAGCTGCTGAAACGCTGGCCCGACGGAAAACCGGCCGGTCAGCCGATTATCTTCGAAACCGGTTACGGGCCTTCGGGCCTGCCGCACATCGGCACCTTCAACGAGGTCGCGCGGACGACGTTCGTCCGCCATGCCTATGAGGAATTGACCGGCAATCCGACGCGGCTGATCGCGTTCAGCGACGACATGGACGGCCTGCGCAAGGTCCCCGACAACGTCCCCAACCAGGAACTGCTCGCCGCCAATCTCGGCAAGCCGCTGACCAAAATCCCGGACCCGTTCGGCACGCACGAGAGTTTCGCGCACCACAACAATGCGATGCTGCGCAGCTTCCTCGACCGCTTCGGCTTCGATTACGAATTCCTGTCGGCGACCGACTGCTACACGTCGGGCCGGTTCGATGACGTGATCCGCAAGGTCCTCCACGGCTGGGACGCGATCATGGGCGTGATGCTCCCGACCCTCGGCGAGGACCGCCGCAAGACCTATTCGCCGGTACTCCCGGTCTCGCCGTCGAGCGGCCGGGTGCTCCAGGTTCCGGTCGAGGTCGTCGACGCCGAAGCGGGGCTGATCGCCTTCGACGACGAGGACGGCACCCGCGTCCGGCAGTCGGCGTTCGGCGGCGCGGCGAAGCTCCAGTGGAAGGTCGACTGGGCCGCGCGCTGGGTCGCGCTGGGCGTCGATTACGAAATGTCGGGCAAGGACCTGATCGACAGCGTCACCCAGTCGGGCAAGATCGCCCGCGTGCTCGGCGGTCGCCCGCCCGAGGGCTTCAACTATGAGATGTTCCTCGACGAAAAGGGCGAGAAGATCTCCAAGTCGAAGGGCAATGGGCTGAGCCTCGAGGAGTGGCTGCGCTACGGCAGCGAGCCGAGCCTCTCATTCTACATCTACCGCGAGCCCCGGCGCGCGAAGAGCCTGCACATCGGCGTCATCCCGCGCGCGGTCGACGAATATTGGCAGTTCCGCGGCAATTATCCGAGCCAGCCGGTGGAGCAGAAGCTCGGCAACCCGGTGCACCACATCCATGGTGGGAAGGTGCCGACGGAAACCCTTCCGCTGACGTACGGCCTGCTCCTGAACCTCGTCAGCCTGCCAGGCGTCGCCGACAAGGAAACCGCCTGGCGCTTCGTCCAGCGCTACGCGCCGGGCACCTCACCGACAAGCGATCCGGAGCTCGACGAGCTGATTGGCCTTGCGGTCAATTATGCGCGCGATTTCGTCGTTCCCGGGCTGCAGCGCCGATCCCCGGCTGCGGTCGAGGCTGAAGCCCTTCGCGACCTCGACTCAGAGCTGGCGAAGCTGCCCGCCGATGCCGCCGCTGAGGATATCCAGACGCAGGTCTTCGAGGTCGGCAAGCGCCACCCGTTCGAATCCCTCCGGGCCTGGTTCCAGGCGCTCTACGAGACCCTGCTCGGCTCCTCGCAAGGCCCGCGCATGGGCAGCTTCATCGCGCTCTACGGGATCGACAACAGCCGCAAGCTGATCGCCGAGGCGCTGGAGAGCGCCGCCTAGGGCATCAAGTCCGAATGCATGCTCGGCCACCAGCCGAAGAAGCCGCGCCCGCCACCGCGGCTCTTGATGATCACGTTCACGGACTGCGTGGTCTTCCTTGGCGGCACTGCGCTCGGCTGCTGAGCCGGCTTGGGCGCGCAGGCCTGCGGCTGGCTCCTGCTCTTGTCCGGACAGGCTACAGCCCCAGCAGGGACGGCCGTGTATAGGAAGGCAAGGCCGGCGATCGCGATCGCGGCTCTAGCCGGCGCCGCGCCTGGACCGTCGGGGGGCGTTCCAGCCGCGAGCGCCGGCTCGGCAGGCTCGGCCCCGAAGGGTCTAACGGGCGAGTCGGCCGTTTGGGTATTGAGCAATGCGAAGCTCCCCGATTTCAGCGGAGGTCTTGCGCATTCGGCCGTCCAATCCACAGCCATTCGACGAATGGCGCGCGAAAGCGCACGAACGACTGTCATCATCTCGCCCTCAACTTCTCGCTATGCACCGGTTCGGCAGGGACTTCGGCGGCGTCGAGCTTGACCGCTTCCTCATGGCTGAGGCCGGCCTTCTCGAGCGCCACGACCAGAGCCTGCTTCGGATCGACGGCCAGGTCCGGCGCAACGCCGCCGCCCTCCCAATCCTTGCCGGTCTTGATGTCGTAGGTTCGGCCAATCGGCATCCACACCGCGAAATGATCGTTGAGCGGCGCCGGCCCGCCGAAGTGGTTCGCCCCGGCGGTCGGCTCGCCGATCAGGGTCGCTCGGCCGGTCGACTTCATCGCCAGCGAGAAATGCTCGGCTGCCGACGCGGTCTTGTTCGATACCAGCAGGTAGATCGTCGCCTTGCGGAGCGCCGTGTCCTCACCGGGCAGCGCGACATGGGTCGCGACCATCTTGTCGCCGTCGCCGACGAACTGCAGCGTCGGACCTGATCGCAGCGGCGCGCCATGCTGCTCATAGACGGCCTTGGACATCGCCATCTTCACCAGCGGCGTCTTGCTGGCGAAGATGTAGGAGAAGATCGCGTCCTGCTCGGCAAGTCCGCCGCCGTGATGGTTGCGAAGATCGAAGATCAACGTCTTCGCGTCGCGATTGTCGGCGAGCCATTTCTTGACCCCGGCAACTTCCTCATCGGTGCCGAAGAAGGCGCTGAAGCGGATATAGCCGATACCCGGGGCAATGGTCTTCGCGGCCTGGATCAGCGGCGGGAAACCCTTCGGTCCGCCCCCACCGCCGCCGGCCTGTCCCGGTCCGCCGTCCGCAAGCTGGACGTGCAGATGGCCGTCCTTGTGCACAGCCTGCAGATCGTCGGTCAGCAGTGTCGCGAGCGCGCCTCGCGTGCCGCTGTCGTAGCGCCCGGCTGCCGCATTCTTGCGCAGCATGGCCGCATAGGCTTCGGCCTGGTCGGTATAGACGAACGATCGGACAAGCTCGTCGCCGAGCTTGAGCGCCACTGCGCGTCCCTCGCCCGCTTCGACGGGAAGGGAGGCCGGGCCCGCAGCCCGGGATTCCAATCCAGCTGCGGGCGCCGGCGCGGCCGTCTGCGCGGCGAGCAATGCTGGTGCCGGCAGGATGGCCGCCAACAAGGTGGCGGTAGCGATGGAAACTGCTTTGGCGCTCGTCACAAAAACCCCCTTGTCACGCGTACTGAGACCCTATCCGCGGGAAGTGCGCTTTCTCCCGGATGAACGACAAGCTTGCCCGAAGCTGATTGCCAGCTCCGCGCAAAATTGGTGCACCTCGTGCCAGAATTTGGCAGGATGCCGCCCGTGCTCGACAGCTTCGATCTCGCCCTCTTGAACCTCGTCCAGCGCGACGATTCGCAAACGGCGGAGCAGCTCGCCGAGCGCGTGCCACTTTCGCCATCGGCGATCGCCCGGCGCCTGCGGCGGCTTCGCGGCGAGGGCTGGATTGCGCGGACCATCGCGCTCATTGCCGAACGCCTGACCGGCCACCGGCTTCGGGCGCTGGTGTTCATCGAGCTAGCCGAGCATGCCGATCTCAAGGGCAAGGCCGCGCTCGAGCAGCGCCTCCTGTCCGAGCATAACGTGCAATTCTGTTACGAGGTGACGGGCTCCTCCGACCTGGTCGCGCTGATCGACTGCGCCAGCATGGGAGAGTTCAATGCGCTGTGCGACGCGGCCCTCGTCGCCGATCCGACCGTGCGCCGCTACCAGACCAGCTTCGTCAAGCGCGAGGTCAAGTTCGCGCCGTTCGTCGAGCTGAGACCCTAACCCTTCTTCGTCGCAATCCAACGGTCGATCTTGGCTTCGAGGATCGACAGCGGGAGCGCTCCGCTGCCCAGCACCTGGGCGTGGAATTCGCGGATGTCGAACTTGTCGCCGAGCGCGGCCTTGGCCTTGTCGCGAAGCCGCTGGATGGTGAGCGAGCCAATCTTGTAGGCGACGGCCTGGCTGGGGATCGCGATGTATCGCTCGACTTCCGCGGTCGCGTCGGTGCGGGACTCGCCCGAGTGCGACAGAAAATAAGCGATCGACTGATCGCGGGTCCAACCCTTGGCATGGATGCCGGTGTCGACCACGAGTCGCATCGCGCGCAGCATCTCGTCGTTGAGCGTTCCGAAGCGCTGGATCGGGTCCTTGTAGAAGCCCATGTCGTAGCCGAGCGTCTCCGCATAGAGCGCCCAGCCCTCGGCATAAGCGTCATTGCCGCCGAAGCGCATGAACGCCGGCAGCGCCTTGTTCTCCTGCGCCAGGCTGATCTGGAAGTGGTGGCCGGGCTCGCCCTCGTGCAGGAACAGTGTCGTCTCTTCCCAGGTGAAGCGCGCCGGCAGGTCATAGGCGTTGAAATAGAACGTCCCGGGCCGAGTCCCGTCGGGGGTCCCGGCGTCGTAGGAGCCACCGGCCTCGAACTTCTCGCGGTACGGCGGATAGGGCCGGATGACGAGCGGCGTCTTGGGCACCAGCGAGAAATATTGGGGGATCTTCGCGTCGACGGCGCGCCGGACCCTGTAATAATCCTGGTTGAGCTGCTCGCGCGTCTTCGGCTGGAACGACCGGCTGGTGCGCATGTAGTCGAAGAATTGCTGCAGCGACCCCTTAAACCCGATCTCCGCCTGGACCTGCTCGAAATCCTTGGTGATCCGCGCGACCTCGCTGAGCCCAAGCGCGTGGATCTGTTCCGGGGTCATCGGTAGCGTGGTCGTCGACTGGACCAGATAGTCGTACAGCCGGTCGCCGCCCTTCATGTACATGAGGCCGACCCCCTCGCGGGCGTGGCCGAGATAGTCGTTGGCGAGGAAGTCGCGCAGCCGCTGAAGGGCCGGGTAGACCACCGTCCTGATCGAGCTGCGATAGGCGTCGGTGATGCGCGCCCGGTCGGCTCCGGACAGGTCCTTCGGGAACGCCTTGATCGGTCCCCAATAGGGCGAGTCCTCGGGTTTCAGCTTCAGCTGGTTGTCGAGCTGCTCGATCATGTTGCGGACGGTCAGCTTGGTATCGACCACGCCGGCCGCTTCGCCCTTCTTCCACTGGGCGATCGCCTGGTCGACGTTGCGCGCGAAATCCTCGTTCCGCTTGAGCGCCCTCTCATAGTCGGGCGCAGTCGCGAACGGCGCTCCGCCGGTGCCGCTGGAGATGGTCGGATATTGGGTGTGCAGCCCATAGAAGTGATTCATCGGCAGCGCTTCGCGAAGCGGCAGCAGGTCGCTTTGAAGTCCCCGCAGCGCATCCTTGGTCTGGAATTCGAACACGTCGTAGGCGAGCTGGTCGTCGGCGCTGAGCTCGGCCCGCGGAATCGTCGCCAGTGCGGCAAGGTCGCGTTCAGCGGCGGCTTTCTCGCCCTGGAAGTGCGCGTCGCTGTAAAGGTCGCCGAGCCGGTCCGCGTAGCGGTAATCGCCGCGATACAGCGCCTGCAGCGGATTGCGCTGCAGATAGGCTTCGTCGCTCTCCTTGAACAAATGGAACAGCCGGTCGTGAGCGCTTGCCTGGGCGGCGGCCGGCGCGGCGGCGGCCAGCAGCGCGAGGCCAAGGATCGTTCGGACGGCGGAATTCATTCAGGCCTCGGAGATCGTATCGCTGGAATAACAAAGGGGCGCTGCGCTTTGGCGCGCAACGCCCCTTCGATCAATGCGTGTCGAGCCTCTACCAGAAGAAATCGCGGATCACGTCGATCACTTCACCGGTATAGGTGTCGACCAGCAGCGCATCGTCCCAGTAACGCACCCACATGGTGCCCGGCGGCGGGTAGGGCAGGTTGTAGAGGCCCGGGTCGATCCAATAGCGCTGCCCGTAATAATAGGGCTGCAGCCGGTAGCCGATGTTGAACGGCCGGTAGCCATAACCGAACGGATCGAGATAGACGCCGATGTGGAAGATCGAGCGATGGCGGTTGCGGTAGCTGCGCCAGTCGTAACGGTTGTCGTGGCGCCAGTCGCGGTTCCACGTCCCTGACCAGCGCGTATTGCTGTTGCGGTTCCAGTTGTTCCCGCCTGCCCAGCGGCTGCTGTCGCGCGTCTGCTGCTCGGCCTGCCGCTGGCGGAAGTCGCCGTCGCGATCATGGCTCCAGCTGCCCCGGTCGCGCGCCCAGCTGCCGTCCTGCTGGTTGCGTTGAACCTGCTGGACCTGTCCGGTGGAACCGCCGCGCCGGTCGCCGCCGTTCCAGCTGCCGCGCTCGCGCCGATCGAACTGGCGCTGCTGCTGCTCCACGGCCTGCTGCTGGCCGGCGTCGGACTGGCCGCCGAAGCGCGAACCGCCCCAACCGCCGCGCCCCTGATCGCCGCTTCCCTGTGACTGCTGCTGGCGCGCCTCGACCTGTGGCTGCGATTGCTGCTGTTGCTGGCGCATTTCGAACCGCGGGGCGCGGTCGGGCTGGGCCTGCTGTTGCTGGTGCTGCTGCTGGCGCGCCTCGCGGGCCTGCTGGCGAGCTTCCTGGCGGTCGCTCTGCGGCTCGTCGTTGTGCCATCGGTCGTGGTCCTGGGCCAGCGCGGGCGAGGCCGCTGCGGACGCCAGGAGAATGGAGAAGATGAACTTACGCATGACAGTGACTTTCTCTGGTTCCCTGAGGCGGGAAGTGCGCCTCACCAGATGAGCGGCGGCTGAATTGTTTCGGAAGCGTATATTCAGGGTTTCTGCAGAGCCGGCGCGCCCGGAACCGCCAACTGCGCCGCACGCGCGATCGCCTTCCGGATGCGCGGATAGGCGCCGCAGCGGCAGATGTTCGGCAGCGCGTCGATCTGCTCCTCGCTCGGGCTCGGACTGACCCGGAGCAGCGCGGCGATGGCCATGATGAAGCCCGGCTCGCAATAGCCGCACATGGTCACCTGCTCGGCGAGCCATGCCTGCTGTACGGGATGATTGCCGCCGAGCCCTTCGATGGTCGTCACGGTCGCGCCCTCGAGGTCGCGAAGCGCGACGCTGCAGCTCAGCACTGCCTGTCCGTCGATGATCACCGTGCAGGCGCCGCAGTCGCGGCTGTCGCAGCCATATTTGGTGCCGGTCAGGTTGGATGCGTCGCGCAACGCCCATAAGAGCGGGATGTCAGGATCGAGCTTATAGTTCACCCCTTCGCCGTTGACAGTCATCCGCGCCATGTTCGCGACGCTAGCGTGCGCCTCCCCACGCTGCCAAGATGCGCTGCATGGCTCGCGTCGAAACGAAAACCTTTGGCGCAATCGGCTTCACCGAGGCCGGCAATGCGGGCGTGCCGATTGTCTTCCTGCACGGCGTCGGCTCCGACAAGAGCGTCTGGCGTCCGCAGCTCGAGCACTTCGGCCGGCAACGGCGCGCCCTCGCCTTCGACTATCCGGGCTATGGCGATAGCGGCCCTGCACCGGCGGGAACGACGCGCGACGATTATGCCTCTGCGATCCTCTCAGCGATGGACGCGCTCGGCATCAATCGCGCCCACGTCTGCGGCCTGTCGCTGGGGGGAATCGTCGCGATCGCCATGTACCATCTGGCGCGCGAGCGTTGCGCGTCGCTGATCCTCGCCGACACCTTCGCCGTCCACCCCGACGGGCGCGCGATCTACGAGCGCAGCCTTGCGGGCAGCCTTGACCTGCCCGCCATGGCCGAAGCGCGGGCCGACGTGCTCCTCGCTCAGCCCGCCGACGCACAAGTCCGACGCGAGGTGGTCGAGACCATGTCGCGCATCGACCCCGCGGCCTATCGCATCGGCGCCGAGGCGGTTTGGCTCGCCGACCAGCGCGACCGCGCGGCGGCGATCGATGTCCCAACGCTCGTCCTCGTCGGCGAGCTGGACCTGGTCACGCCGCCCGACCTGTCGAACGAGCTTGTCGACCTCATTCCCGATGCGCGAATGCAGGTGATCCGGGGCGCGGGCCATCTCGCCAATCTCGAACGGCCGATTGAGTTCAACGCGGCGATCGATGCGTTTGTCGGTGGCCTCGGCTGACTAGCCGCGTGCCGGGACGGGCCTCGAATTGAAGGCCGACTCGAATTCCGCGTCCGGCAGTTCGCGGTAGAATTTCACCCCGATCGACCTTTCGCTGCACCAGACGATCTTGCCGGCGGCAAAGAACGTTCCGCGCTTCAGGATCGCATCGCAATCGGTCGGGACCGGCGAATCCGACCATAATTGTGCGCCCTGCGTCGAGATGTCCCTGATCCGGACCGAGGCCGCGCCTGCCGGAGTCATCAGCATTGCCGTCATCAGGACGTGCGAACGACGGCATGCGCGGTCCGACCCCGACTCGATCGCTTCCAGGAACATGAAGCGAAGCCCTCCTACTCTGATTATCGAGCGGAAAAGCGCCTCAGAATGCGTTGGGTTTCGCCGACCGCCGCCGGCGTTTCGCAATGGGACAGGCGAGTGGCCCGCTCAGGCCGCGGGCGGGTCCTTGCGCCGGTCGGTCTTGCGCCGCTCCGCCGATCGCGGGTCGACGACCGTCCGCTTTACCGACCTCCGCTCGTCACCGCTTCGGCGGTCGCCTTTGCGCCGGTCGTCACCACTCCAATTGCCAGTGCCGTCAACTGTGTCCCCAGCCATCGCTTACTCCCCACTCAAAGCCTCACAAGGTGCTGGAGTCGACGCGCGCGAGGAACGTCCCGCCCGCCTCCTTGCCAAGCACCCACCGGATCTGTGCTTCCATTCGATCGCCGTCGACCCGGATGCCGACGAACTCTCCGATGCGCAGCTGATCATCGACCTCGATCCGGAACCCGTTGCTCGAAATGTCGAGGATGGTGGCCGGAATTTCGGCGCCGTCCGAATTGATCACGGTCGCCGATTTGCGAACGTCGACTCGCGGTTCGCGCTTGGACTCACCCGGAGTTCGGACCATTACTCGTCCCCCTGCCTGCTGCCTAACATACATCATGGTGGGTAAACAGTCGCAGCGCGCCCTCTGTCCTACGGCCACCCAGCTGTGCCATGTTGCGGCGATGCAGTGGGCAGAGCTCAGATCCGGCGTCGCGGGTGGCACTCGAAACCCAGCGACTCGCGCGCGCACGCGGAGGCTTGTGACGTTTCGGACTTTTGGATGAAGATCGCCTGCGTCGGCGGCGGGCCCGCGGGGCTCTATTTCGCCATCTCGATGAAGCTGCGCGACCCGTCGCACGACATCATCATATTCGAGCGAAACCCGCCCGGCGTGACCTTCGGATGGGGCGTCGTCTTCTCCGACCTCACCGTCGACAACATCAGGAAGAACGATCCGGCGTCGGCCGAGATCATCACTCGGGAATTCGCGCATTGGGACGACATCGACGTCCATTTCCGCGGGCAGACGATCACTAGCGGAGGCCACGGCTTCATCGGCATTGGCCGCAAGCGGCTGCTCGAAATCCTGCAGGATCGGGCTCGCGAGCTGGGCGTGGTTCTCGAGTTCGAGGCCGAGTGCGATCCAGACGACCCGAAATGGCGCGATTACGACCTGGTCATCGCCTCGGACGGGATCAACTCCCGCTTCCGCGACGCAGAGCCGGACGCCTTTGGAGTCGACGTCGACGTGCGCGCCAACAAGTTCGTCTGGCTCGGCACGGAAAAAGTGTTCGACGCCTTCACCTTCGCGTTCGAAGAGACTGAGCACGGCTGGATTTGGGCGCACGCCTATCGGTTCGCATCCGACTGCTCGACCTTCATCGTCGAATGCAGCGAGGACACTTGGCGCGGCTTCGGCTTCGACACGATGTCGCAGGACGAAGCGATCGCCGCCTGCGAGAAATTGTTCGCGAAATATCTCGACGGCCACGGCCTGCAATCGAACGCATCGCACCTCGTCGGCAGCGCCGCCTGGCTGAACTTCCGCCGGATCAAGTGCGACCGTTGGTCGAGCGGCAATGTCATCCTCTTGGGCGACGCCGCGCACACCGCGCATTTCTCGGTCGGCAGTGGCACCAAGCTCGCGCTCGAGGACGCGATCAAGCTTGCTGAGGTGCTTAATCGACCGGGCCTCAGCCTCGAGGCCGCGCTCGACGAATATCAGGCCGAGCGCAATCTCGAGGTGTTGAAGCTCCAGAACAGCGCCCGCAACTCGACCGAATGGTTCGAGACGCTGGAGCGCTACACCCATTTTGAGCCGCTGCAGTTCGCTTATTCGCTGCTCACGCGGAGCCAGCGCATCAGCCACGAGAATTTGCGGCTGCGCGACCGGGAATGGCTCGAGGGCGTCGAGCGCTGGTTCTGGAAACGCGCGACCGACGGCAAGTCGAACAAGACCGCTCCGCCGATGTTCGCGCCCTTCAGGCTGCGCGGGATGGAAGTGATGAACCGCGTCACCGTCTCGCCGATGGCGATGTATTCGGCACTCGACGGCGTCCCCAACGACTTCCACTTCGTCCATTACGGCGAGCGCGCGCTTGGCGGCGCTGGACTTATCTTCACCGAGATGACCTGCGTCTCGCCAGAGGGCCGGATCAGCCCCGGTTGCACCGGCATGTGGAACGCGGATCACGTGGCCGCATGGAAACGCATCGTGGACTTCGTGCATAGCCAATCCAGGGCGAAGATCTGCCTCCAGCTCGGGCATAGCGGCGCCAAGGGTTCGACGAAGCTGGGCTGGGAAGGGAATGACGTCCCGCTCGATGACGGCAACTGGCCGGTGATGGCGGCAAGCGATGTCGCCTGGTCACCCGTCAACCAGGTGCCGCGTCCGATGACCCGCGACGACATGGACAAAGTCCGCGACCAGTTCGTCGCTGCTGTGCGGATGGGCGTGGAAGCGGGCTTCGACATGGTCGAGCTTCACGCGGCGCACGGTTACCTGCTCGCCGGGTTCATCTCGCCGCTGCAGAACAAGCGCCACGACGAATATGGCGGTTCATTGGAGAATCGTCTGCGCTATCCGCTCGAGGTCTTCGCGGCGATGCGCGCCGCATGGCCGAAGGACAGGCCAATGTCTGTCCGCATCTCGGCGACCGACTGGGCGGGCGACGACGGAGTCACGCCTGAGGAAGCGGTGCTGATCGGCGAAGCGTTCGCACGCGAGGGCGCCGACCTGATCGACGTCTCGGCGGGACAAACGTGGGCGGGGCAGCAGCCGGTCTATGGCCGCATGTTCCAGACCCCGTTCAGCGACCGTGTTCGCAACGAGGGCCGCCTAGCCACGATGGCTGTCGGCAATATCTACGAGCCCGACCATGCCAATTCGATCCTTGCGGCGGGCCGCGCGGACCTGGTTGCGCTCGCGAGGCCGCACCTCGTCGACCCCTTCTGGACTCTGCGCGCGGCGGCGCAGCTCGACTATCGCGATGTCGCCTGCCCGCCGCAATATCTCAACGGCCTTTCGCAGCTCGCCCGCAACCTGAAACGTGAGGCGGAAATGACCGCTGCGCTGAGGGTATGAGATGACCAGGGATCAGCGGATCGTCGCCATCGGCGCGGTGAGCGGCGTCCTGTTCATGGCCGCTTCGGTCTACGTGCTCAGCCGCCTGCTTCCCGTGCCGGGGGCACAGGCTACCGCCGACCGGCTGGCCTACGCATTGAAATGGGCCGTGCTCGCGGCGGCGCCCTATTTCGTGATGCTCGCTTCGGTCGGGAACGCGCGCTTCTTCAGCGAAGCGATCGACCCGACGCGGGGCGCGGAGGATCGCTCGATGACCATCATCGGCAGGGTCGCCGACAACACGACTCAGCAACTGCTGCTGTTGCTGATCGGATCGCTTGCGCTTGCGGTCCAGTTGCCCGCGGGTCAGCTGCAGGTGGTCGGCGCCGCGGCAATAGTCTTTGCGTTTATGCGGGTCGCATTCTGGATCGGCTACCGGATCCACCCGCTCTATCGGGCTTTCGGTTTCGCCGGCACCGCCTATCTCAATCTCGGATTGCTGGTGGCGTCGGCATGGCTCGCGCTCGGCTAGAGCGCCACGGCCTCCGAGAAGACGCCGCCCGATTCCGTGCCGCAGGCCCAGCAGATGAGCGCACGCACGGGGAAGTCTTTCGCAGCTTCCAGAGTCACTTCCCAGCCGACCTGCAGCGGGTTGGCCGAGTGGAGGCGGAAGCCGTCGCTCGAAAGGTTGGTCAACTCGGCCTCGAACTCACCGGCTTCGCAAAGGACGCGTACCGACAGCTCGGTGTCGACGCGCGGCTGCCGCGGGAGCAGCTCGCCCGCCAGAATCGCTTCATGTTTCATGTTCAATCCACTTCAGCTCGCGGGCGGCGTCCACTCCGCCCGCACGGGTTCCACCACCCGTTAATTTCACACGCATGGTTGATCACTTGCTGAAGGAGTCTGGTTTAACGGTTGTTTACCGTTTGAAGACCCTGAAGCTGTGGGGCGGAATTGCCACGGTTTCAGTCGCCTGGCCCTTGCGCAGGATTCCGACCTTGGCCCCATCGTCGCGAAAGTTCTGCACGATGAACGCGCCATTGTCGTAGGTCAGCAGCGCGACGTGGTCGGGGGCGTCGATCTGCACGGGCAGGTCGGAAAACAGATATTGCTTGATCCGGGTCACCATCGCGCGGGGCAATGTGTAGAGGTCGCCGAAATTCTCCGGGACGGTCCAAAGGTAGAGCGTGCCCTTCGAATAGTGGTTCATCAGGACGATCGGGAAACCCTTGGCCGCGGCGACTCCGCGGATGATCCCCCAGCTGTCGTTGGTGTAGAAGCGCACTTCGGGGAACAGCACGGCGGCGGTCTTGCCCGGCTCGCTCAGCTCCTTGCCGTTGCCCGCGCCGAAACCGTCGAAATATTGCTGGACGGCGATCGTGTGGCCGGTCGCCTGCCATTCGGCGAGCTGCTCGAAGCCGCGGCCCTGCATCGCCTCGAGGAAGCCCGAGGTGACGATGACGTTCGCGCCGCCGCGCAGGCTTGCCTCGACCTTGGTGATGATCGTCGGGTCGGCCGCCGCCGACTGCGTCAGCAGGACGGTGCGCGCCGCGGCCGGATATTCCGGATAGAGCTCGATCGGCACGCCGAGGTTGCCGATATAATTGTGGAGGAAATCCTCGCCGGTCGCGTGCGGCGGTCGGTAGCTGGCGACGCCGACCGGATTGCCGAGTTGTCCAAGCACGTTGTCGGCAATGTGCAGCGCCTGATTGGCCGCGCTCGCCCAGCCGTTGCCAGCCGCCACGGGCCAGCGGAAGCTCGTCGCCTGCTTCGCCCAGGGCCGGGCGCCCGGCACGGCAGGCTTTTCGCTCGCCATCGCGCTCCATTCGAACAGCATCTGTTCGGGGGCCTTGGCGAACAGCCCGTCCCACAATTGCTCGGCATAGCGGTCGATCGCGCGGATCGAGTAGGTATCGACCCAGGCGCCAAGGTTCGCGCCGGGGCGGACGTTCGAGAGGTAGCGGTAGATCTCGTAGCTCTCGTACTGCTGCAGCAGCTGGTCGGTGATCACCGGGTCGCGTGTCTCAGTGCCGGTGTAGATGCCGTCGAACAGCTTCGGCTGATCGGCAAGGTCGTAGCCCAGCCCGTGAAAATGCTCGTACCAGTTCGGATATTTGATGATGACGTGGACTTGCGGGTTTTCCTGGCGCGCCGGGCCGAGCACCAGGTTCCGGCTCGCTTCCAGCATCCGGTCGACGCGATAGTCGGTCCAGCTGTGCTTGCCCTTGGCGGCGATGTCGGCATCGGACTTGGACGTGTAGAAGAAGAAGTCGTCGAGGATCACTTCATCGAAGTGCCGCGCGATCAGCCGGACCGCGCGCTCGCACTCCGCGCGGTCGGCGGGGTTCTCATAGTCGAAGGTGCCGAACTGCCCGCCGGAGCCGCCGGCCGCGAGCGTGATTCCGCCGGAGGTCGCAATGCCCTTCGCCTGGAACGCACGCTTGACGGCCTCGAGCTCGGCGTCGGTCGCCATCTGCCGGTCGCGGTAGGCCTCGATATAGACCTTGTCGAAGGCGAGCTGCGACGAGACGCGGGCGAACTCGCGCGCGAAGGCCGCCGGGTCCGCCAGCCGCTTGGTGCTGCCGACCGGAATGTAGATCGCCGCTCGGAAATGCTTGTAGGCGGCGGCCTGCGCTGCCTGGGTGAGGCCGATCAGGCTCAGAAATGCAAGGAGAGTGATGATCCGCCGCATGCTCGCCCCCCGTCTTGTTAGCGTTACCATAGCCCGTGCGGCATCGGGAGCAAGGAGCGGCGATGCTTCGCTTCTCGTTCAAGCCGCGCTAAGGACGCCTCGGGCTGAGGGGTGCGAGAGCAAGCCATGACCAGCACCCAAGGTCCGTCCGCCGCCAACTTCGCCGACGCCTGCCTGCGCCTAGGCATTCCCTATTCCGCCATCTCCTCGCTTCGCCCGGCGTCGAGCCGCTGCGAGTTCCAGGGCAAGGCGCGGCCGGTTCGCCATTACGGCAGCGTTGATGTTTTCCTCGAGGCGATCGACCAGGCGAGTCCCGGCGACGTCCTGGTCGTCGACAATGACGGGCGCGACGACGAGGGCTGCATCGGAGACCTCGTCACCCTCGAGGCCGCAACTGCGGGGCTTGCCGCAATCGTCATATGGGGCCGTCATCGCGACACCGCCGACCTGCAATCGATCCCGATCACGCTGTTTAGCCAGGGACCCTGCCCGTCCGGCCCGCGCCGGCTGGACCCTCGTCCGTCAGGCAAATGTGAGTTTGCGCGCATCGGCGAGGTTCGCGTCGGGCGCGACGACATGGTCATTGGCGACGCCGACGGCCTTGTCGTCCTCCCGGCCGGCTCGTTCGACGACGTCTCCGCGCTCGCGCTGCACATCCGCTCGGTCGAGGCGCTTCAGGCCGAGCGCATGCGGTCTGGGTCGAGCCTTCGCGAGCAGCTCGACTGGCAGGGCTACGCCGAGCGACGCCGGGCGAACGCCGATTTCACCTTCCGGCAGCATCTGGCGGAGATCGGCGGAGCGGTTGAGACCTGACCGCGGAGGCTCAGATCTCGGCCCACTCCTTGGCCTTCTCCGCGGCGTTCAATTCGCGGATCAGCGCGTCCACGCTGCGCGTCAGCTCGTCGAGGAAGGTCACCTGATGCCGTGCGCCGCGATAGCTTTCGGCCATCAGGATCGCGTCGATCAGGATCGGCACGACCAGGCTTTCGGGATCGTCGATCTGCTCAAGCGCCCTCAGCTTGGCGAGCGCCTTGCGGCGCGCGGCAAGCGGGTCCGACATCGCCTCGGTTCGTCCAATGCACCAGCCCATCCCACTCTCCACCTTTCCCGCGCCAAGGATACGCCTGTCGCCGGAACGCGGAAGTTCGGGCCGCCGCAGCGGCGGCGCGCTTCGGCGTAGTTGACGTTAAAGATCGAACAGCAAACAGGGCCATCATGATCAGCTTCGACGAGGCGATCGACATCCTCCGCTCGGCGGCGCGGCCGGTGGGCACCGAGACCGTGTCGCTGTGTGACGCCGCGGGCCGAGTGCTCGCCGCGCCGGTGATCGCGGCGATCGACTCTCCGCGAGCGGACGTCTCCGCGATGGACGGCTACGCGGTCCGGAGCGCCGATCTGGCTGAGTTCCCGACAAGCCTGAAACTAAAAGGCGAATCTGTTCCCGGCACCGGCTGGCCGGGCGCGGTCGAAGCCGGGACCTGCGCCCGAATCTTCACGGGCGCGCCGATCCCCCGAGGCGCGGACCGAATCGTGATCCAGGAGCGGGTGCGGCGTGACGGCGACCTGGTGATCATCGACGCGGATCCCGGCCCCGCGCGCTGGGTTCGTCCGATGGGCAAGGACTTTCACGCAGGCGATGAAGTGCTTTTCGCTGGCCGCCTGCTCGATCCTGCCGCGATGGTCGCGGCCGCGGGCGCAGACGCGGCCAAGGTCCAGATATTCGCCCAGCCGCGCGTTGCGCTCATCAGTACCGGCGACGAGCTGGCCGATCCCGGCCAGGCGCGCTCGTCAGCTCTTGCCGTCCCCGACAGTGCGTCGCTGGGGGTCGCCGCGCTTGCCAAGAACTGGGACGGTCGGGTGGTCATGCGCGTGCGGAAAGCTGACGATCTCGAGGCACTGCAAGCGGCCGCGGCCGCCGGCATCGAGGCCGCGGATGTCGTCATCGTCATCGGCGGGGCGTCCGTCGGCGATCGCGACTTCGGCAAGGCGATGTTCGAGCTCCTGGGGCTTGAGCTGCTCTTCTCCAAGGTTTCCATCCGCCCGGGCAAGCCGGCATGGTTCGGCCGAGCCGGCGGGAAGCTGGTGCTCGGCCTTCCGGGCAACCCCACCTCTGCCCTGGTGACCGCGCGCTTGCTGCTGGTGCCACTGCTCGCAGCGATGCAGGGGCGCGCGGTCGAAGCGGCGCTCGACTGGGAGCCCGCTCTCCTCGCTACGCCGCTGTCGGAATGCGACCAGCGCGAGACCTTCCATCGCGCTGGTCTCGCCGACGGCCAGGTCTCGCTGGTCGATTTCCAGGAATCGCATGCCCAAAAAGCGCTTGCCCAAGCCGACGTGCTCGTCCGGCAAGCCGCTCATTCGCCGCCCGTTGCGGTTGGCGCTACTGTGCAGCTGCTGCGCCTTTAGGAGAGATCTCGATTGACCTACGCAGGGGTTGAGCTCGGTGGGACCAAATGCGTCGTGCTGCTTGCCGAGGGGCCGACCCGAGTCCTCGAGCGTGAGGTCCATCCGACTGGAGCGCCGGCGGAAACGCTGGGGGCGATCGAAGCAACGCTGCTGAGATGGCAGCACGACCATCCACTCCAGTCGGTCGGAATCGCGAGCTTCGGGCCGCTCGACCTCCAGCAAGGCTCCCGAACCTACGGCTACATTCATGCAATGCAGAAGCCGGGCTGGGACAGCGTCGACCTGCTCGGTGCTCTGACGCGATCGCTATCGGTGCAGGTTGCTCTCGACACCGACGTCAATGGCGCCGCGCTTGCCGAAATGCGGTGGGGCGCCGGGCGTGGCATGACCGATTTCGCCTACATCACGGTCGGAACCGGCGTGGGCGTAGGACTGATCGTCGACGGCAAGCCGATCCGGGGCTTCGGGCATTGCGAATTGGGGCACATTCGCGTCGCGCGGCTCAATGGTGAGGACTGGCCCGGGTCCTGCCCGTTCCACGGCGACTGCGTCGAAGGAATGGCGTCGGGCGCGATGCTGCGGGAGCGGTTCGGGAACGAAGTGGACGCCTTGGAGCCGGATCATCCAGTGTGGGAGAGCGTCGTGTGGACCCTGGCGCAACTTTGCCAGGCGATCGTATTGGCCGCGGCGCCGCGCCGGATCGTGATCGGCGGCGGGGTGATGACCGCGCAGCCCCATCTCGTGCCGCGCATCGACGACGCGCTGAACAGGAGCCTCAACAATTATGTGAGCCTGCCGGGGGATCGGCCGTATGTGCGGGCGCCGGACCTAGGGAGCGACGCGGGTCCGCTCGGCGCAATCGCCCTTGCGATGACCGCTAGTTCGTAGCGCCGATCAGCACCGTTGCGCCGTCGGTCTCGAACGCTTCCGAGGGTTGCAGGAGCAGGCACTCGCCGGCCTTCGCGTTGTCCGGCCCTGAGCGGATCTCGCCGCTGAGCGGCATGACCCAGCGCTGACGATCGCCGAGCTTGTCTGCTTTCGCCTGGACCAGGATGAAGTGCTCGCCATCGACGAGTGTGCAATCTTCGCGGCTTCCAACGTGCCGCGCGAGTTGCTCGGGATAGGGTTCGCGCCGGGCAACGGCGACGCCATCCTCGAGATGGAGCTCGCGCGGCCGTCCGTAGTCGTAAAGCCGGTAGGTGATGTCGGCGTTCTGCTGGAACTCGAGCAACGAGATGCCGGCCCCGATGGCGTGGATCGTGCCCGGAGGGACGTAGAAAAAGTCCCCGGGAGCGACGGGGCGCCACTTCATCAAACGTTCGATCGATCCGCCGAGCGCGGCGTTGCGAAGAGCCTCCGCGGACACGGCCTCCCGGAGGCCGAGGCCGAGCGTCGCGCCCGGCTCCGCATCGATGATGTACCAGCATTCGGCCTTGCCCTGGGCCAGCCCGCGCGAGCGCGCCTGCTCGTCGTCGGGGTGCACCTGGATCGACAGCTTCTCACTGGTGAAGATGTATTTCGCGAGAAGCGGCAGGTCGGCACCGCCGGTGAACCAGACCTCGCCGACCCGCTGACCCTCAGGCGCATCAAAGGCGGGCGGTAGGGTCGTTCGTCCCCACGGCTTCTCGACAGAGCTGCGGCTGAGCTTCACGGCGGTCTTATATGGCGGAGACGGAGGCTGCCGCACTTCTAAGGGAAA
>Ga0207711_10001754_pt1 | contig 19889 bp, 18 predicted proteins | sample KBSS34metaG_FD_184401 | JGI IMG/M metagenome (GOLD analysis project Ga0207711, IMG submission 184401) | Switchgrass rhizosphere microbial communities from Kellogg Biological Station, Michigan, USA - KBS S3-4 metaG (SPAdes) (version 2) | ecosystem: Host-associated > Plants > Roots > Rhizosphere...
TCGGTCTCCGCGTCGGTAGCGTCCGAGGGGAGGGCCGATTTCTCGGGCCTGGTCTCCACGACCGTCTTGACTACGGCAAGTAGCCCTTCACGGTCTGACTGGCGGCTGTCGCCTGACGATGGCGATGTTACGTCGGGTGCGCTTGACGGCGGCGCATTACTGTCGGGCGCCGGCGATGGCTGCGCCGGTGCTGAAGGTTCGGGTGCGCCTGACGAGGGCGCCGCTACGTCTGGGGTCGAGTTGTCGTCCGACAAGGTCTTGCCGATCCTTGTGTTTCGGCAAGAACTTATGTTCTTTTGTAGGGTGTGTGTCTAGCGTTTTGTCTTGCGCAAGACAACCGGGAAGGGGACACTACAAACGTCGCGGTGGCGTGGGGAACACGACTAAGAAAGTGTCGGCCGGCACGGATCGACCGGAACGCGCGCCGACGGGCGCATATCCGGCCCGCGGCTTACGAGATCGGTCTATCGGGCGCTGCCCGCCTCGACAAACAATTTCCGGACCACATCGCACGGCTCCAGCACCGCCAGCACCTTGCCGTCAGCCAGCCAGATCACGCACTTCGCCGCGCGATTGACCACTCGCACCCCAATCTCCGGCCTATCATGCAGCGACGTAATCTGTGACGGAGCGACATGCACCGGACCGCCGTCGGCCCGGTGCAACAGCACCAGGACCAAGGCAGCGGTCAGCAGGATCATGGCGTCGGGAACCCCGGGTTGCTGGTGGCGCCGCGCGGCATGCCGCCGCCCAGGCCGGGACGGTTACCGTTGCGGCCGTAGACCTGAAGCGGCGGCACCCGCGGTCCCAGCGCCCCCGCGGTCCCGGGACCGGTCATCGCGTTGGTGGCGCCCACCGGTCCCTGCGCGTTAGGATCGGCGCCGGGGTCAGGCGGCCGGGGAGGGCCGCGTCCGGCCCCCTCGGGGCCACCCTCGCCCGCCGGTCCCCCCTCGGGACCGGCGGGCGGGGCTGGCGGGCGCCCCATCAGTTGGTTCAAGGCTTCCATGCTGGGGACGCCCTCGGAGAAGGCTTCGCTGAGGTCGAGGCTGTCGCCCATCCGGTTGATCAACTGGCGAGCCAGCCACTCCGGGTTGATCCCCGGGATGCGCTGCAGGAGGGGCACCAGCTGGGTCAGCATCTGCACGTCCTGCTGCCGGTCGGGCGGGCCGTTGGCACCCACATCGACTTCCAGCCAGACGTTCTCGGCGACGGTCTGCTTGTCCAACATCGGCCACACCGCGCCGGGGCCGACGATCTTGGTGACGGTTTCCTGGCTGACGTTGAGGACCAGGATCTGGGAAGCCGCCTGGGCCATCTCGGTCATCACGTCGTTGATGTCGTCGATCGTCGAAGTCAGGTCGGTGTTCTGAGAAAACTGAGCGACCGAAACCTCGGTTGCCGTGGCGTTCGAGGTAGTGCCTTGATCGGCTTGGTCGGACCCCAGGACCCGAAGGACATCCTCAAAAACCGGACCCGTATCGTAAACCGCCGCATCAATCGGCGGCATATGGATGACCTGCAATACGTCGTCGATTTTCTGCCCCGGGGCCAGGGCGTTGAGCTCCAAAAGCGCGTTGGCCGGATGAGTTCGGAGTTTTTCAAGATCGGGCTCCTCAAGCAACCCCGCCGCGACCGCAGTTTTCGGGCGATTAGCCCGGCGGTGTTCTCTAAGACCCTGACGCGCCCGGTTAAGCTCCAGCTGCATGTCGCGCACCAGGTCGATGTCCGACTGCGGGAAGAGGGTTTTTTCATCGTAGCCCTCGTTGAGGACGATCGAGAACCACGGCCAGAAGCGGGTGGTCTGGGTCTCCGGCGGCGCCGGTTCCTGCAGGAAGTCCGGGTAACCATCACAGACGACGTACACGCTGCCGTCCTTGCGGTTGTAGATCTCCCACACGCAGGCGAGACACGGTGTCACCAGACCGTCACTGTCACCGCTGCCGGCGTAGTAATGCTGCTCGCCCGAGGGCTCGTAACCGGTGGTCTGACCCTGCTCGTTGTAGGCGGTATAAGAAGTGCCGACATCGACCATGTAGATTTCTTCGATCTCGTCTTCGGTCAGCAAATACTCTTGCGCCACCCAGTCGGCACCGAGAAAGCCTTTCAGGGTGCGGCAGCGCGGGTCGGGGATGATCGCGGTGCTGTCGGGATAATCGAAGGTGAGACCTTCCCGCACGATCAGCTGGCCCTCTTGGGCCAGGCTTTGGATCGCGATTTTCAGGCTCTCGGCGTCGGCGCTGTCGGGCTGGATCTCGTCATCCGAGAGATCGCCGGCCAGGCGCTCGATGTTGGCCAACCGCTCCGACATATCGGCGATCCGGTGCTCGACCTCGGGCGCCATCTGCATCGCCCGCTGAAACCCTAACTTAACGTAGCCGACCCCGGTGATGATGCTCCTGCGGATCGACATCTTCATCGACTGCTTGAAGGAGTGATTTTGCTCCTGGATGTTGTACTCGTAGAGCAGTTCTAAAGTACGCCCGACCTTGGCGGTGATCTGGTCGAACTGCTTGACGGTAGCCGCGTCCTGCAGGATCGCCATCGAGTTGGGATCGGGCGGCATGCCGGACTGAGCGGCGAACTGCATCGATTGCTGCGCCTGCATCAGCTGCTGTTCGCTGCCGTCCCACACCGTGGCGATGAGTTTGGGCTTGGACTTCGCCTGCATCGTCGGATTGTTGGGGTAGAGCTCGGCAGTGCGCTGCAGGACATGCCGGATGCAAATGTTCGCAACATAACGATCGTCACGCTTTTCGGATTTGGCGATCTCAGGCCATTGCCGGCCTTCGCAGAACTCCATGTTCTCGCGCATGCGCTTGAAGGGCATACGCCAGTGGCGCTTGGCGCGCTTGACCCGGTCCTGCCAGCGGTTGACGAGTTTGCGCCGAGGTTCGTCCGGGGTCGGTTTGTCCCGGTTGACGAAAGTTTGGTCCTGGGTGACCAGCTGGTTTGGGTCGATCCCCATACTAGGCTGCGCCAGGACCGGTGGTCCCGGACCTAGCATTGGGGGAGGGGCACCTAAATCAGACATTTTCGTGCCCTATCCCCGCAGCCCCGGCACGAAGACGTAAACCCCTAGTAACAATACACAAATCCAGGCAATCCACGGGCGTCCTGCCACATATGGCGCCGCCGGCGGGGTCAGCGACAAAAACCAAAGGAACATCGCGACGACGAACAGCACCAAGACGATATATGGCGCCGCCAGCGGGGTCAGCGACAAAAACCAAAGGAACATCGCGACGACGAACAGCACCAAGACGATCATCACCAGCCTCCCGAGGCGTAACCCAGTTTCACGCTGCGCTCGGCCTGCTCGCGCTGCATCTTGAGCCAGGCATAGGTGTTTTCGGAGGGGCGATCGGCGGTCGGGTCCTTGGGCTGGCTGGCCCCGACCTGCAGGGTCAGGCCAAGCCCGATATAGGCCAAAGTATCGACAAAATCGTCGTGCGCGTCGTAGGGGAACTTCAACATCTGGTCCCGGGCGGCCGGCCACCAGGGCGCCCGCTCGGGAAAACGCACCCGGTTCATGCTGAGACGGCCCTGGATGCTCTGCGCGCGGGTTTGTTTATCCGCGATCGGCTGCATCTCGATGAGGCTGCAGAAAGTATGGGTTTCGAGCATGCGTTTGCGCAGAAACGGCCCGATGGATTTCGAGATATGACCGCGCTCGGCCCACCAAAACAAAGGCTTATGCGCCTTCATCATCCTTAACATGCTCTCGACGGTCTGCTCGGCGTTCATCTGCCGCCAGATCAAGTCGGGGAGCACCCAAATCAGGTCATCCTTGTCGATCCCGACCACCATCAGGCAGGTCTTGTCCGACCCTTGCTTTAAGGCGACCGCGTGGTCGGAAGCGGCGTAGCAGCGCAACGAAGAGGGTAGATCGTTGGGCCGGTATGTATGGAGCCAGTCCACCGAGAAAAACGTCCCGCCAGCCGGGGAAGGCCGCCCTTGGTATAGTGCCGAAAATCCCCGCACGTCGCGGCGCTGCAGGGCTTGGAGATAGGTCTTGCCAAAACGTCCGGGCCACAGGGGCTCCCCCACCTGGCGGCGCAGCGGGTCCTTCCCGTCGTCGAAGGCCAAGGCGGGCAAATCTATGATGCGCCACTCGGCGGCCTCCTCGGGGTCGTAATAGGAGTTGTGCGGGTCGGTGAGACGGCCGATCAGATCATCTTGATGCCATCTGGTATTCGAGGCGACTAAATTATCAGCGATGAAGTTCTTGGTGCGATTAACTTCAATATCGAAGACTTCTTCAACCCCCGTTTCTTCGATATATACTATGGGATCAGGAAAAACTTCTGAGGTAAGCCGCGGCGGCTTCGAGTGCTTCTGCTGTTTTTGACCTACTAACCAGCCAGTTACAGGTATTGCAGAGCAATCCTCTAATTTGCCCGGTTCCATAACAGTGGTCAACGCAAAGGGTTCGAGACCAATGCCGAGGGGATTTTTCACCAGGAGGTGTCTTGCAAATAGCGCAAACCCCGCCCTGGCTTTCAAACAGCGCATCGTAATCGTTTTGAGAAATACCGTAACGGTGTTTGAGGTGCGCCCGACGTGTGTTGCTGTGCGTGACCGAAGGCGGGCGAACGCCCTCTGCCCAGCGTTTCTTGTTGTAATGGGACATGCAGAGCCCCTGACACTTGGCGGGCAAACTGCATCCATCTTCCGCGCAAAGTTTTCCGCTCCATTTCCCCCAGTGACCCGGAGGATTTTGTCGCCCTTTTTGAGCGTATCCGTTCGCCGCCATTTTAGTGCTCCGTCAACATCCACGAGGAACGGGTGCCTCGCATTTGCCTTGACGACGCTACCGGATTTCGTCCTAATTGTGAAGACTTTATCAGGACCTTGGTTGGCCCAGTTCAGTACGGTTTCAACCGTGATACCTTCCGTGTCTCGATCATACGTCGCCACCCGATCCCCGGGGCGGATGTCCCGAAGCGGTGTTTCTACGCCATCAGCCATCATGACCGGCGTGTCGCCCGTCATGCACTGGATCAGCATGATCCGGCCGGTCTCGTCCATCAGCCGAGAGGCGATGACCTGGGTGAACCAGGTCCAAAGGGTGTCTCTGATGGTCGGGCTGTCGGCCTCCATCCTGTCTTTGATCGGGTCGTCGATCACCAGGAGGTCGCCGCCGCGACCGGTGGTGGTCCCGCCGCGGCCGACAAAGGCGAGGATGCCGCCCTCGGTGGTCTCCAAGCGATCGCTGGCTTTACTGTCGGTCTTCAGGGTGGTCCCGGGGAAGACTTGGGCGTAGGGCGGCATCAACATGATGTCGCGCACCGCCCGGCCGATGTCTTGGGAGAACTTCTCGTTATAGGTGCCGAAAATGACCGATTTATCGGGGTTTTTGCCCGAAAACCAGGCGGTGAACATCTTGCTGGCGAGCTGGGTTTTGCCGTGCCGAGGCGGCAAGTTGATGATCAAACGCCTGATCCGGCCCGCTTCGAGCTCTTCCAAGGCGGCGCACATGACTTCGTGAAACCGCTGGACCTCGTACCGGCTGAAATCCGGGTCATCCGGGTAGCGCGGCGAGGGCATCATCAGTTTGGTGAAGGCGAGCATCGAGGTCTCGGCCTCGGTGACCGCAATCAGTCTTTTCAAAACTCCTTCATAGCGTGCCAGGTCAGGGGACATTTCGGACCCCTCGATCGAACGCCTCTTGGACCGACAACCCGCCCCGATACTTCCAGTTCGACCAAGTATGGTAGGCCACCCCAGCCGCGCTAAGCGCATCATGCAGCGGGAGTGTTTGGCCTTTATAGATGACCGTGTGGATCGGTCGGCGCTGATTACGACGTTGCTCTAACGGGGTCGCCCATCGACAGTTTTCCGGGGAGTAATCGCCTTCATTATCGACCCGATCCAAGGTCATCCCCGGCAAGGGCTCGCCCATATCCGCCAAAAAGTTGGTGAACTCCTGCCAACGATCGCACACACGGATGCCGCGGCCGCCATAAAGCGGGTACGCAACATTATTTTGGTTGTAGCAACGTGTCCGCATGTTGATCCAAATGCGCAGTATCCGAGTACGCTTCCCCTTTCGGTCATGACCGTGTTTTCGAGGGCGACTACGCCAGTTAGCCCCCTCATACCGGGCAAGATCAGGCGACATAGCCTACGTCATCGTGAAAGACGCCGTCGTGGCGGTCTTCTGCGGCACGATCGAGGTGACTGTCGCGGTGGCGGCGCCCGCCGCCAGGGTGTTCGCCGGGAAGGTTGTCGTATAGGTCCCGGGGTTCCCCGCGGTGACGGGTGCGTCGCGGGTTGCGACCACCGCGCCAGCCTGGGTCAGGCTGACCGAGACCGCCGGCGGCAATGTCAGGACCGAGGGGTCGACATCGATGGTCCCGGAGATCGTCAGGGTCGCGCCGTGCGACTGGCCTGCCGGGTTTGCCACCGTCATCGTCGCGCCGGTGCCGCTGTGATAGTCGCGGAACGACTGCTTGAGGCACCGGAAGACCGCCATCGTCGGGTGCGGTGGCGGGGACGACACCGTCAGCGGTGCCGGTTGGCCCTGGGACGCCGCCATCGAAGCCTCCCTTTAGCGATGATTTCGCCGCGAGTGCGGCTCTTCGGCCTTGGGCTCTTCCCTGGGCTCTTCCTTGGGGGGCTCGGCCTTGGGCTCGGCCTGCGACTGCGGCGCCGGGCTGTTCTGCATTTCAATCCCGGGCGCGGCCGACCCGGCGACACCAGCCTCCGGCGCGATCATTACCGAGTTCGACGGCGGCGCCGCGGTGGTGCCGGCGGCGTTAGTGGCCGAGACCGTGCAGATTGCGGTTTTCCCGACATCGCCGGCGACCGTAATGTAGTTCGCGGTGCCGTCGCCGGCGTCCACCCCGTCGAGCTTCCACTGGTAAGCGTAGGCGGTCGGCTCGCCGTCCCAGTTGCCCATCGTGCAGTTGAGGGTGGCCCCCGCCTGGGTCACCGCCGGGACATCGCGGTTGACCGGCGGGACCAGGAGGGCGGCCTCGGCGGTGGCAAACACCGCCAGGTTGCCGACAAGGCCAGCGTCCTGCATCGCGCCGACCCAGAGCTTGGGGGCGCCGCTACCGACCTCGATGTAGAGCTCGCCGGCGGCGAGAGAACGTTCGGCCGGGGGCTTGAACCCGATCCGGTAGGTGCCTTGCAGGCTTACGGCTTGGAGATCGACAGCCATTTTCAGTCCTTCCTTTAAGAGGGTGTGCCCGCCTCCAGCTGCTCGACCCGGGCCGACAGCTCTTTCACGGCGTTGACGAGAAGGTAAATCAAGTGGGTCGGCAGCAAGGTCTGCACCGGGTTCGGCACGCCGTCGATCTCCAGCTCGGCCTCGCTGACCATTTCCGGGACCACCGGCTGGACCTCAGAAGCCATCAGCCCATAGTTGGTCTCACCCGCCGCACGCATGATCGCTGCCGGGGTGTACTCGAACGAGACCGGGTTGAGCTGTTTTACTTGCGCCAGGCCGGCGGTATAGGGGGCGACATTGGTTTTCACCGTATCGTCCGAGATGACCCCCCAGCCGCCCGTCTGGTTGTACGATCCGCCGGCATTAAAGATCGCGTAAGTCGTGCCGCCGCCATAAGCAGCCGCCCGGCTGCGAAAAACATGCTGACTGTTGTCGTAGTAGTTAGTCCCGCTCGTATACATCGAGATGTTGATGTACTGCGGATCGCTAAGCTGAGTTACAAGAGCGCCGGCATCCAACGTGGCAAACGGCGCGCCGCGAAGATTGTACTGCGCGCCGTTGACGGTGGTATTGGAACTGACGCTGTTACCGGTCAGGAGGTTACCGCTGACCGTGCCGGTGGCTGCCACGGTGTTGGCGTTGACCGTGCTGGAAGCGTTGAGGTTGACGGTAACGACGTTGCCGGCGGCGTTGATGTTGCCGTTGCTGGTCAGCTGCTGGGCCTGCACCGTGCCCGCCGCGTTGATATTGCCGGCAGCACTCACCCCACCGGTCGACGCCAGCAAGGCGCCCGTGATCGTGCCGCTGGCGGTGATGCTGGTCGCGGTAATCGCGCCACTGAGGATGAGGTTGCCAGACGAGTTCAGCGTGGTGAACACCCGGTCGCCGGCTTTATTGGTAAAAACGTGCTGCTCGGCCCGGTAATAGTTAATGAACCCGCGGCCGGAGCCATAAAGCAGGAACGAAATACCCCCGTCCCAGTCGTAGACAACGTGCGCGGGCTCGCCGTCGATGCCTCTTGTGGCAAACCTCACGCCCGCCAGCTTATACTGCTCGGTAACGCTGACCATCGGAGCAAAAACAGTCAGCCCGGCCACGTCGAAGGTGGCAAACGTAGCGGTCGCGTCCTTCGACTGGATGTAGTGTGTAGCGGCGCGGTAAATACTGCTTTGCCCGGTATGCCCGCCGCCAAGAAAGATAGCGCCGCCGCCGTCAAAGTCGCAAATGGCGTGATAGTAGTTGGTGGCCAGGGCGAACTTGGCGCCACCATTGGTCAGCCGATACTCCGGCGCCGACAACGGCCCCGTCAAAACACCGCCGGAAAGCGGCAAATAGGCCGACAAGGTGCCGCCGGCATGGCCGCTGACCCATTTCTCCCCATCCCACACCCAGGTAATGTCGGCTATGGCGTGAACCTGGCCGAAAGCTGGCGAGGCGGGAAAATCGAGGGCGGCCATCACTCGGCCGCCTTCCAGGAAGCCGGCGACCGCCCGGCCGGGTGCTGGTAGCTGTCGCCATCCGCAATGAACTGCTGCACTTGCCGCTGGATCTCGGCAATCAACGGCGCCGTGATGCGGTAGGGTTGCTCGGCCAGCATCGCCAGGACCTGGTTCCACTGGGCCGCGGTGAGGGTCACCGGCACCCGGGTTTCGGGGCTCATGGTGCCCCCGCCACTCGGACCATCAGGACACTGCCGTTGCGGTAGATACCGCCGACTGGCACCCCCGCAGCCGTTGCCGCAGCGTCGTTCACCGCGTTGACCGGCGGTACGATCTGGAGAACCCCACTGTCGTGGATCGAAAACAGCGGAACATTGGTCCCGTAGACTAAAGCCTGGGTCGGGCCGTCCCACCACAGTTGATGCCGGCTCTGTCCGGCGTCGGTGCCGTCGCCGGAGAAGTCTATTTGCATCTGGTTCGCCAGCCGGATGCCGACTGCTTTGGGGTTCCTTGCGGTGTCGCGCGTCGCCAAGGACAAATCAAGACAAGCATCGTAAAACTTCCCGGTAAACATGATCCCGGCGCCGTAAGCGGAGTTCGATCCCGCTGCGATGCTGATCGCCCGGCTGATCTCGTTAGTGAAGGTCGTGCCGTAGGCCCAGGTCACCGTGCCATCTGTTATCGTGCCGGAGGTCGGCCAAACCGGTGCCGTAGCACCGCTGGTCCCGGCGGTCTGACAGACGTAAACATGGCCGTTGCCGGGTGCTACGACAGCGTCTTTCAGGTAGGCGTGGTTCGCCGCCCAAGCGACATGCGGGTAGTGGTTGTTGTTAATCTCAAGCATCGACCGGCCGCCAAAACCGGGTTGCCATGCGGTGGCCGACGGCTCGGGGCCGCTGCAGTTGATGTCCAACTCGAACCCAATATCAGCCCCGATGTTTTGCCCCGACATGTCCTCGATCATGCCGTAATAGGCAAAACAAATATCGTTGCTGCGATGACGCCGTGTCGTAGTGGCATAACCGACATGCTGCGGCCGAACCTCGGGCGGGCCGCCCGTCGTGTTGATGTCCGTTTCCAGGTTAATGCCCCAAACATAATAGTTTGGAGTGCCCATAATGTTTATCTGTATCCCGATCGGCGACGCTACCCACTGCGGCGCCCCCGCAGGAGCATCATACCAATGCTGGATAAACAGAGATTGGTGCAGGTTTGTCGACGTATCGGTCCAGGGTCCAATATAAAGAACCGGGTCACCGACTGGATTACCCAGCATGTGCAAGTTGCCGGACATCACGTCGCCGGATTTTAGGACAAAGTCGTTAAAACCGCCGCCGCCGCCGCCGCCGCCGGCCTCGACGGTAGAGACCACCCACTTCTCGCCGTCCCAGCGCCAGTTGATGTCGCCGACGGTAAAAAGCTGGTCGAGGATCGGGGCGTCAGGAAAATCCAGCATCACTGCACCTCGGCCACATCGACCGTCGCGACAATGTGGATACTGTCGGTGTTGCCGGCCGGCGGCGTGTAGGTCAATGCCAGACAGTTATTGGTCGCGTCGGCCGCCACCGCCAGTGTGCCAAAAGCCCCCGCCGTCGTTTGCGACTGAGCGCCACCCGCCCCGCCGAGATAGGCTGTCGGGAACCCGTTTTTCCGCACCAGCATGCCCTGGATCGCATCCCAGGAAGCGTTTTCGTTAGTTCCCCAGTTTCGCGCCGTCGCCCGCACCGCGGTCTGATACGAGGAGCCGTTAGGTATTGGCACACAGTTAATACCGGTCGATGCCGGTGCCGCACTGTCGCTGGTCAATCGCACCGCCGCCGCCGTGTTGGGCATCGCCGCCAACACATGCCAGCTTCGTTGGCACGTACCCTGTATCGCAAAGGCCTGACAGCCACTGGACGAGTAATACATACCGCCCGCGCTGCCTCGGTCGGTAGCCCGAGCGCCGCCAGGGATAGCCGTTCCAAACCCCGCCGCACTGTTATAATACCCGCCGGCCACTATCGCCCCCGAGCCGGTTGCGGCGTTCCCGATGCCGCCGCCGATAACCGCCTGCAACCCGCTGGCTACCTCTGTCGGCAAATACCTTCCAGTCTGTAAATCAACCGCGCCAGATCCGCGCGCATTACCGCCGATTGCCGTACCGTCAGGGATCACCGGCATTATCGCAGGCTGCATCTGCGTGTTTGGATTTGGCACACCCAACTTGCGAACCGGCGTAGACAACTGCATCGGGATCGCCAGCGAGTACGTCCACAACGGCTCCCGCCCATCGCCATCGAGCGATACCGGCCCGACGCCTGGACCCATCACGAAATTGGTGTTCCAACTGTAGATGTCAGAGAAGTGAAACGACAGGTTGCGACCGCGCTCCAGCACCACACCGTAACCCATCGGCAGCCCGCTGGTTATCTGGCCGCTCGCTACGCTCAAAAAGTAAATATCCCCTGGTCCGGTAAGCCGCAACGACGCCTTATTTGGGTATGGCGTCGTCAACTGAAGCTGATTGATAAAAACTCCTGTGATCGGCCCACTCATCGCCGGATCGCCAAAACGCAGCAAGTCGCCACCTTCGCCCCATTGCTGCCCCTCGATACGCAGCTTGTTGATGTAGATGTTCCGCATCGGGTCGCCGGTCGGGCTGGCGTTGCGAAACAGCAACCCATCGCCCTGGTTGGCGTAGATATTGATTTCCTCGATGTGGATCTCGTCGGTCGCGTCGCCACTGCCCTCGGTCAAGAACTCGATTGCCGCAATACCAGGGCCGCCAGCCACGAAGCACCGCATATGGCCGATCTGGCTCTCGCGCATCGAAGCCGGATAATCCGGGAGTTTTCGCACCCCAGACTTCATGCAATGTCCGGTCACATAATTGATGTCGACATCGTCAACCAACACCTGGTCGGAGCGATCGTAAAACATCAATACATTTTGCTGAGTAGCGGCGGCACGATTACCCCAGACGCCGAACCCAATGGCCTTTGGGCCGGTCTTGAGGTTGGAAACCATACCCACCGTGCCGTTCAAGTGACCGCCGCCAGCATCTCCCGCCCACGCCTCGTCCCAAGCAAACAAATCGCCGATATAGTTCGCGCCGATGATAATGTTTGTCTTGTAGGCGCCTTCGCCGACAATCCCCAACCCGGACCACATCAGCGGCGTTGAGACGGCATCAATCAGGTAGTTACCGGTCGGTATAAATACATAAGCCGGCTTGCCAGCAGTAAAGGAGGCGGCTGCTGTATCTATGCTGTCTTTGAGAGCCTGACTGTCATCAGTGCCGTAAACGAACAAGCCGGTATTGGCAAAAGTACCCCACGGCACCCCGCCATGCGTAAACGTCGCCCCAGTCGCCCCCGAGATCGAGCCCGCTCCGGTCGGAAACGGGTCAGCCGGCAACGCCACCGGATCGTAATCGCCGCGGGTCTGCGGCACTACCTGTTCAACACCCATCGTCAGGCTCATCGTCGCGCCAGTCGGGGCACAGGTAAACCCAGGCGCGTTGCTAACCGGTTCGGCCGCGAGGCTAGTCGGGTTGGTGAAATAGTGGCTCGCGCCCCAAAAACTGCCCAGCGCGGTGATCGCGCCGCCCGATACCGTCACGTCCCGCTGCAACAGGGTGCCGTTGCCAGTGGTGCCCTGGACGCGACAGGCGCCATCCCGCCCGTTCACGCCGCCAGCCACGATCGCCGACGCCGTCACCGTTGTGCTGACAACCCTGAGCACCGCCTGCGTCGTGTAGGTTCCGCCAATCACCGTCAGGAGATCCCCAGGCACATAACTGCCTGTGGCACGCGGTGCCGACACAAACGCCGCCGAGAGCCAGCGACGCGGCGTCGCCTTAGTTGCCGGGGCAGCCAAACTCACCGTGTGCGCGTCGGTAACCGCCGAGATCGTGGTCCGCAGCGGCGGCAACCAAACCCCAGCTGCACCATCCACCTGGATTTTCTTGCCGACATCGGCCGCGGTGAAATTGGCGAGGGTACTGGTAAACGTCGCACTGCCTGCCGACATGACGCCGTCAGGCGCGGTTATCGCATCGCCCTTGGCGCCGTGATCCTTGATCGATACAGGATTGCCGGCCCCAAGGTTGGTGCGGGCCTGTGGCAGTTTGGCGTTCGAGGCGTCCGGGTACATATCCGCACGCAACAAGAGGAGCGCCAGAAGTGCCAGCGCAATCCGTCTCATGGCGTGCCCCAGTATTGCCGCTGATTATCGGCAAGAGCTATCCGCTCAGCCGAGGTCAGCGCATAACCGTCCCAGATCATCGCCTCAACGTCATCGCACGTCGTCGAAGCACTGCCGGAGTTGAACGTCGCCCCACCAGCTGCCGCAGACCCCGTTAATGCCGCGCCAGCCGTCTCTACCCCATCGATCCGGCTCACCGAACCGGCCGCCCCGCCCCCCTGGATCACGGTGCTGCCGACATGCCACGCTCCATCGGCGGCAGGACTAGGCCAACTGCCGCTGGTAAAATCCGTCGTGCTCCAAACGTTGGCCGTGTCGGCATACAAATAGTTAATGTTCTTGCCGACAAAATAACACGGCCCAGTGCCACTGCCACGTCGCGCAACAGCAGACAAACTCGTCTTTGTACTGACCCACGCTATACTAGCGGAACCCAAGCCTATGCCGGCCCAGGTCGACCGAGCGCATAGCTGGATACCCAAGCAATCAAGAAACAACTGGGGTCGGTTGCCGTGTACCGCTTGGGTGGCGTGCCGGCCATTACCGCTTTGATCGTAAGCAGTCATCATGTAGCAGTCATGCGGACCACCACAGTGCGCCAAGGCAGCCGCGCGGTCGAAATCGCCCGACGAAGTAAACCCTATATCGGCTTCCGCTAACGTGTCCCACCTAACCAGCCGCACAGAAGGACCGACATAGGCCGGAACAACCTTGCGAAAGCTGTACGCCACGCTCAACGACGTACGCATCGCGTCGACGACCGTCCCGCTTTTTAGCCGGTGCCCGCTCCCGGCATCTATGGGACCGGTTTTGAGCCGAGCCTCGGCCGGAAAAATCAGCAAAAGCACCAGAAAAAGGGCCGGAAGAACCCTCATATGCCGGCGCCCGGGGTGAGATAGACGGTGGCCGCGGTGCCGGCCGAGATACCGGCGATATAGCCCTTGCCGCAGCCCAGGATCTCGACCGTGCCCGCCGCCACCGGCATCGAAGTCGTGAGCACCGCCGTCACAGTAACATCGCCACAGGCGAGAAATACCGGGACCGTGCCCGAGTTGAACACCCTGATCGCGGTGTTGTACCCGTCAGTCGCCACTGCAACACGCGCGGTGGTCCCCGTCACCGATAACGTCACGGTGTTGCCGGATGCTTGGAAAGGACTTTGAGCGAAAGCCGAAGTCGCCGCCAGCAGGAGCCCCAGGACTAGGCTGAGAAGTTTCATCATTTCCAGTAAATCCATCCGGGGGCGTCAAAACGCATCTCGATCGCCGCGCCCGGGCCGTAGGCCGAGGTGGGCGCGCCCGAAATCGGCGCGCCGGCGCTGTCCTGCAGGGTGAGCACGGTGATGGGGTTGCGAAACCCGATTTCCATGCTCTGGCCGATCACAGCGGGGGGCAGTTTCAGGGTCAGAGCCGCCAACAGGGCAGGATTGTTGACATAAACCGGGGCCACGGTAGCGAGCGTGACGACCGCGCCGGAGACCGGCGCCAGGACGTTGGCCGGCACCACCGGGGTGGTCAGCTGGTTGACCACCGGGACCCACTGGGACGAGGTCGGGTCGGCATACTTGAGGTAGAGCTGGCCGGCGTCACTATCGAACCACAGCGAGCCCGGCAAGGTGACCGCGGGCGGCGCGCCGGCGATCGTAGCCGCCGCCCCCTGGGTCTGCGGCTGGTTGGTGACAACGACCCACTGGTTGGTGTTTATGTCGTTGTAATATATGTAGAGGTTGCCGCCCTCGTTGTCCCACCACAGGGACCCGATGGTCGGGTTCGGCGGCGGGTCGGCGCCGATAAAGGCGATCGCCGGGCCGGCTTTCTGCGAGACCAGCTGGGCCGCCCGGTTGGCCCACCAGCGCGAGGACCAGTGGTCCCCGGTGACCCCCATGACGGCCAGGATGTTGCCCGGGATGGTATCCGGCATGTGCTCGGCCCACTCGGCCGAGACCTCGGCCCAGTCCATCGCCAGGGCGTTGGGATCAGCGCCCGGGATCGAGTGGGTTTCGTTGCCGCCCAACACCCCCACCGCGGCGGTGGAAGTGGCGGAAACGCTGGGGGCAGGGAGCTTCAGGGTGGCCAGATAGTCGAGGATCTCGGCCAAGGTTCGGTCGATCCGGTCGACCTCGCCATCGAGACGATCGCCGGGCGGGGGAGCCGCGGGGTTGGCCACCGCGTGATCGGTAAAAGAGTACCCGCGGCGCGGTTTTAGGGCGACAACCGGCATTTGTCTTCCCGTGTAGGGCGAGGCACCCTACACGTTGCAGGACAAAAGACAAAGGATGCTGTATGTTGTGGGGATGACCGGGCGGAAGACCGAAAACACCCTGATCGCGGGCTTTATCGAGGCTCGCGGGGTGACGCGGGTGCCGCCGGGGGAAGCCCAAGGGATCTACAAAGTCCACATGAAAGGCCGCAAGCACGCGCCCAAAAAGACGGGACGCGGGCGAAAAGGGCGGCAGAGATGACAGGCCCCAAGGCGGTTTAACGCGCCGCTCGCCGGACGAGGGTTCGGCGGCTGCTGGGATCGCGAAACCGCCGCTGCGCTACGAGAAGCGCGGTTGCCGCCCAAGAAACCGCCCCGATGGTCCGGGGAAAGCGACACTCGAAGCATGCCCGAAGGCGAGCGCGACCGCGGCGGAAACGGCGGGGCGGGGGGTCTTTATATGTATTTAGAAGTATGGTGGCCGGTAGCCGGATCGACGGGGAGGCGCCCAGGTGTAGGACCTGGACGCCCCCCTGCTACCAGACTAAAGTAACCTTGACCTTGAAGGGCCAGGATTACGATAATCAGGCACAGGAGGCGGCGATGTGGCTTTGCGGCCATCGCTTTCTCCCATCGAGCGCCGGCCAGGACCACCCTGGCCGGCAATCGCATTTTAGGGGCTAGAGTTCAGCTCGGTCCAGAACTGACTGACACCAACTAAGATACTGATTATGCTGTTACAAAGATAATATCACACAAATCTAGCCGGTAGGTCAGTCATGGGGTCGAGGCGCGCGGTCGGGCACCCCCGGAGGGGGGCGGAAGCCCCCGGGGCTGCGGTCCCGGGACCGGTAGTGACACGGCAGGTTCCTTGAAGAGGAAGCGGCTCGGGTAGGTGGATCAGTGGGTTAAGTGACGAGACCAAGCTCGAACAGTGTGCGAAGACGGTCAAGCTCGGCGGTTAGCTGGTCTCGTGACAGTGACGACAGGGGAGCCGTGGTCCCCGCGATGGGAGCCAGCTGATGCCGGCCGATCATCCCCTCGATTTCGGCGAGTGTTCGGGCTGCGTTGACTTTTGCAGCTGCCGGAGTGTCAGCTGCCGAAAGCAGCTCTCGGAGCTGGTCGCGCACCTGAAAACTCTGTGTGTTGGGGCGGTCATCTGGGAGCTTATCCGGGACAAAATCACGTTTTGTGTTCTGGTCCCGGTTGGTCCTGCCTCTGGTCCCGGCTGGTCCTTTGGTGGTCCTGTTAAGCGTTCTCATACCAATACGCCGTGTTCTGCCGTTTGCCGGGTCGTGCGCCCAAGCTGATCGCTTGACGCTGAACCTGCGCCCAACGCAACGGCGCCGCGTCCCGCTTGTCCCAAGCATGCACCAACGCCAGCCGCATCGGCGCGCGCTGTCCTGTTGGAAGACCGTTGAGGTTTCGCCAGAGCGGCAAGCTGATCAAATCGAAGGGTAACAAGCCGGCGCGTTCCAGCTTCCCGAGCATGCGGCTCTCGGCGCGACCCGCTGACGGCTGAACCGTAGTCCAGCGACCAACGTGCATGCGGCAATGGTCCTGGCCACGCATCGCAACCTGACGGCACCGGCGGCATTTGCGCTGGTCCTGCAACAGAACGTGATGCTGCCGCAGCGCGGCGATGCTGTTTGGCGATCCGCGCCAAGTCACGTTGTCCTGCCAACCCTCTTGTTTTTGTAGTGCGCGTAAGGCACTTGTCCTGCGTGGCGCTTGCCACGACACGACACCACCAGCCTACACCACACCGAAACGAGAGGTAAATACAGTGGCTTACCCATCCCATGTCGCGCGTTCGGCGTTGCGCCGCGCGTTGCGAGAGCATTTCCACGCCGCAACCTTCCTGACCGGCCGAAAAATCAACGATCTGACCTTGGCTGAGCTTACTAGCGCGTTGATTGCGTTAGGTTTGGACCCGGACGCTATCGCCGCGGCAGCGCTAAACACTCCGGCGCCGCAACAGCTTGTCGAGCTCCCCTGCGACAACCTGCCGCAGAACGAAACCGAGACCGCGGTCGCGGAGCTACCCTGCCTTGCGAGCATATGGCTCTTAAACCGCCTAGGAAGCCCGTCAGTGCATGGGAAGACTTCTCCTACCTCAGACTCTTTCCACCGCACTGGCGGGCTCCGTAGCGCCTCTTTAGCCGGCATGGGTGATCCCAGCCGGCTTTTAGGGTGCCTACCTCAAAGGAAACACCATGACTGAAAACAGCAAACGGGCGTTCGCCCGATGGCTCGCCAGCTGGGGCGCCATGATCGCCTTCCTCGCCGTGTTCGGCTACGGCATCGCGTGGGGCGCCAGCATCAATGCCGAAGGACCGCTCGTAATCGCCTTCATGCTTGGCTACGCCTTGGCGATCGCGCTCCACCTACTCGGCACGATGCGCAGCACCAAGGGCCGTTGGCTATGATCGGGTCTCGCCGCGTTCACCTTGCCCGCGACGGCCGCGGACTGACTGCTTGCGGGCTCGTCGCCCGCGGCCGGCGCATCGTGCGCAGCCGGGGGCGCTAGACCTTCGGTATCTCGGACACCGTATCCGACCCCTCGCCCCCGCCGGCCTCGTCGGCGGGGGCTTCTTTTTGCCCTTCGGCCGCAGCCGGCCGAGGTATCGTCCTACGCAGGTTTTCAGCCTCGGCCGCCGCCGGCATCGACATCGGCATACTTCGGTTTTCCGGTTGAGCCTCGGTCGCCGCGTCCAACGTCCTACGTCGGTTTTCCTCGTCCACGGCATACTTCGGTCCCAGCCAGTCGAAGTCCTCGATCTGGGTCTGCACGATCCGGCCGTCCGACATCTGGATGAGATCCTGGCCCTCGTCCTCTTTCGTCAGGCCGAACCGGATTAACAAGATGTGGTCCTGGTTGAGATAGCCGCTGGTGGTTTTGATGAAACGTGACATCTTGTGTTATCCTCTTTGCCAAGCTTTTGCCGTTCCAGCCAAATCGTTCTAGTCATTTTGTTCCAGTCCCCGGAAAACCCTGCTTCTACCAGCTTCTGATGGATAGCCTGCCACGCCGCGCGATTACCAAGATGCGCAACCGCACAAGCTATTAACCAGGGATCAATAGACATCTTGTGTTTTTCTCTATATCAACGGTTGCATTAGCTTCTGCTCAACAAACGTGTCGTGGCGATCGAGATATGTGCACGAGAGATAGTCAAATCCTCTCTCTTTTGTAATGTGTGAGAGGGGGGTTTTCTCGCGCGCGCGATCATATCTCGGTTCCAACGGTCATCAACGGTACAGCCCTCGATGGTTCATCGCTTGTTTCACCGCTTCCGCGCGAACCGCCTCCGATGTCTTACGGGCGGCGAACTGGTCCTCCAGGTTAGGACGCACCCGCCAGGCGCTGTTGCTCGGATAATTAGTCTCGGGCAGCAACCACCCACCGATGACCAACAGGAACACCGCGTCCTGGATCTCCTTCAAGGTGCGCAGCGGCTTGCACGCGGCAACATCGCGGCGCAGCTGGCCGGCGGTAACCCGAGAGACCGGGTGTCGCAGCAGGTAGCTCCCGATCGACTGCGCGGTGTGCTCGGCTGAACCTTCAAGGCCCGCGTAAAATATCTCGGCGTGGCCAAGCAAAAACTCGGCGTAGCGCGCGGCTCGATGCACGGTATCCACCGGGACCACTTGGTCCTGGCCGCCGTCAATCAGGTGCAGGACCAGGGACACACGGGCGTGGGTCCCGTGAAGTTTACGCAGGAACCCGCGATAGCCCACCCCGATGTCGGGTCGCTGTGCCAGGCTCTCGCCCATCTTCTCGATGTCGCGGATCACGTCTTCGCCGGCGGTATCGGTGCTATAGGCGTCCGGTCCCAGCAACAACAACTGCTCGATCGTGGCGTTGATCGCGCTGATGTCCGGCGGCGTGTTCTTGCGCAGAGGAACGCCGGCCCGTTGCATCAACAGGGTCCCGAACCGCGGCAACAGACCGTCGTCGGCCAAACCCTTGAAGTCGGCCAGGCGGTGCGGTTGTATGCCGCCTATAATCGACAGCGCGCAGTTGTCGATCGACGTGGTCCGCGTCATCCGGCCGATGGTGGTGGGACCGCCTTCGTAGAACTCCAGGAAGTTGGCGCGCTCGGCCGCGCCGGTCCCGGTGGTATAGCGCCCGAACTCGAACAGGCTGGCCAGCTCGTCCCGCAGGTAGAGCAAACCTCTTGGGTTATCCGCCATCCACTCCTGCAGTTTCTCGATCGTCGTGTCTTCGGCCAGGAGCGCCCGCACGGCAGGCGTCGGCTGTTGCGCTCGCTGCGGCGCAGGAACCGCGCGCCAGCTGGTCATCGCTTGGGAGTAGGCGCGCATGCGCTCGGCATTGCGTTTGCGCAAAAGCCCCATCAGATACCCCAGGATCGCGGTCTTGCGCTGCCCGGGCTCGGCGATCAGCATCAACCACAGGACCGGCGGCACGGACCACTGCGAGCCGGCGTAGGGCGTCAGCGTGGCGCGTTTGTCGGCGGCGCCCGAGGCCGCGGTGATCATGGCGCTGCCCGAGGCCCCGAGGTCCAGGCCGTCGCGCTCGGCCAGCTCGGATAAGGTATCTTCCAGGACTGCCGGCAGGATACCGCCGGGCCAGGCCGGAGGGGTCTTCTGGTCCCACAGATCGATCGCTTGTCCCGTGACCAGGCGGGCATACGAGACCGGCGGGATGGCAGCCGGGTCGACCTCGTCGAACTCGAAGCTCGCCACGATCCTGGCGCCTTCCAGGCGCAGCACCGCATCGAGCTCTTCGCGGAACTCGGCCTGGCCGCGGCGCTCGCAGTGAAAACAGTGAAACCAGCCTCGCTGACCCGGGATCGCCGGCACATACTCGGCCCCGGTCAAGGGTCTCGTGGGACCGTGCCCGGCGATCCACGGGCACTTGATAG
>Ga0207711_10001756_pt1 | contig 19872 bp, 20 predicted proteins | sample KBSS34metaG_FD_184401 | JGI IMG/M metagenome (GOLD analysis project Ga0207711, IMG submission 184401) | Switchgrass rhizosphere microbial communities from Kellogg Biological Station, Michigan, USA - KBS S3-4 metaG (SPAdes) (version 2) | ecosystem: Host-associated > Plants > Roots > Rhizosphere...
GGCGACGCGACTGCTTGCGCGCGAAGGCCGCCAAGACGCCATCACGGTGCTACAAGCCACTTCCTCCAGGCTGCGAGACGTTGCGTCGAGCCAGGCATCGCATCGCCGCGGAGCTTGTTCGGAGTATCCAGGCGAAGCCACGCTGTAAGCGATTGCCTCAGCCGGCGCCGGGCTGCCGCACCAGAAGTCGGCCACCAATGACAGCAGTTGGCCAATCGCGTCGAACCGAAAGTCAGCTCTCTAGTTACTCGAATCCAATGACTGCTTCGAACCGCGGTCGGCGCTCAGAACGGCGCTGATCGACCCTGAGCTGCCCTTAGGGTGGCCAGATGCTCGCCCCAAAGCGGACCGCCGCATAGAGGGATACCGTACTGAAAACAGGACCGCCCCGGCCGCGCCAAGACTTTTATCAGGTCTTCAGTTCCCTCTTGAGTTCATTGAGGAAGCGCCAGTCGGTGCCGTGCGCGATCAGCTGTTGCGGCCTCGCCTTGATCAACCCGGTTTCGTGCAGGCGCAGCCCGAAGAAGCGAAGGGAGTCCTCCGGGTCGTACGTCCGCCATCGGTCGTAGGAGAGTGACTTGACGACCTCGAAGCCGACGTCGTAGCTGGGCACATACCCTCTCTCGACCATGTGGCGCGCCGCGCGCTCCGGTTGCCGGGCGCAGATGTCGGTGGCCTTCAGAACGGCGCGCACGGTGCGCTTCGTTGCGACGGGATTGGCCGCGACGAATTCCTTCCGCGCCGCGATCATGCAGCAGAAGTATCGATTCCACGGACGATCGACGGTCGTATTGACGATGACCCGCCCTACCTTCTTTGCGCGAAGCACCTGCGGCTGGGGAGGAAAAGCCAACATCGCGTCGGCCTTTCCGTCAATGAAGGCCTGCAGCATGCCGTCGAACGACTTTGCATCGACCCATTCGATGTCCTTGCGAGGATCTAAGCCCACGTACGCAGCCATCGCAGCTACGTAGTAGTACTCCAGCGCATCCATCGCGCTCACAACGACCCGCTTGCCCTTCAGCTCGCGGACGGTTCGCACTCGCTCGTTGACAAACAGCTCGTAGCAGCCGCCGTGCAGTGCGGCCACTGCGACAAGCGGATAGCCGGCGTCGAGATACGGAAGCAGGTTCGGTGGTGCGCAAGCGGACACATCGGCGAGGTTCTTCGCGAGCAGCTCCGGGTCCTTGTTCTGCTCGATGGTGACGTACTTGATGTCGTTGAATCCCTCGACGCGAAGCAGTTCCTCCGCGAGATACAACGGAGCCAGGCAGATCGCCGGCGCTTTGACAAATCGGATCCGGTCGGTCTCCGGGGAAGACTCGGCACGCACCGGCCCGCCCAAGCCGAGCAGCGAGGCGGCGCCGAGTGCGCCTGTATCGGCGAGGAACTTGCGGCGCGCAGCTCCGGAGTGCCCTTCAGTCATGGCTCGTCCTCCACAATCCCCATCACGCTGGTCGATCCTGCTCCTCGGGGGGATCGGCCGAGGAGCTCCGTTCCATTGTGCGTTCGGGGAGGGTGAAAGCGAAGGTAGACCCCAGCCCGGGCGCGCTTTGCACCCGGATCGAGCCGCCGTGCAATTCGACGAAGCGCTTTGCGAGCGAGAGACCGAGACCGGTGCCTTCGCTCTTCCCCAGATGGTCTCCGCTCGCCTGGCGGAATTCCTGGAACACCAACGCCTGGTCCGACTCCGGGATGCCGACACCCGTATCGATCACCGCAACATCGATTCCTGCTTCTATGCGCCGCGCGCTCAGGGTGACGCTGCCTCCTTCGGGCGTGAACTTTACAGCGTTCGACAGCAGATTGATGACGACCTGCTTGACCTTGCGTTCGTCGGCGACCCACCCGCCGATCTCGGGTTCAACCTCGAGCTGCAGCTTGAGTCCGTGACGTCCGGCGCGCTCACGCACCAGCACCAGAGCGTTGTCGAGCAGTGCTGCCAGGTCGAACTGCGACAGCTGGAGCTCCATGCGTCCGGCCTCGATCTTTGACAGGTCGAGGATGTCGTTGATCAGCGCCAGCAAATGCTGCCCCGACGAGTGGATGTCCCCCAGGTATTCGCGCTGCTTTTCGTTCACCTCGCCGAACATCTCGTCTTTCAACACTTCCGAAAAGCCGATGATCGCGTTCAGCGGCGTGCGCAGCTCGTGGCTCATGTTCGCCAGGAACTCGCTCTTGTTGCGGTTCGCCGCCTCGATCTGGCGGTACAGGCGACCCAGCTCGGCGCTCATGCGGTTAAGGTGCTGCGCCAACGCACCGAGCTCGTCGCGGTTGGCCACCTCCACGTTTCGGGTGAAGTCGCCGGCGCTGATCTCGCCAAAGCGCGCGTCCATGCGTTGGACTGGCGAGATGAGCGAACGCGAAATCGCGTATCCGAGGCCGAGCGCCAGCGCGATCGCACCGACGGAAAAGCCGATCACCAGCCGACGAGAAGCGATGTAGCCGTCGTGACCTTCATCGACGCGCGCAGCCATGTCGGCTTCAGCCTTGGTCACGAGCTCGTTGGTGAGCTGCTCCAGCCGCTCCGCCAATGGCGCCGCACGGCCGAGCACGTCGCGCCCATCGGCGACCTTGCCCGCGCGCACAAGCTCGACGACCTGCCTCACCACCGCGATGAACGTTTCGCAGTCCTTGCGCACACGCCCGAGAAGCTCGACCTCGTCGGCTGCCACGAACTGAAGTCGATCGAGGTCGTAGCCGAACTGGTCGAGCTGGCGCAGCGTCGCCTCCAGGACTCGCTCCTCCGGCGCAAGCAGCGTCGAGGCGACGGCATAGAGCTGCGCCGTGGTGTCCTGCTGGATTTGCCGGTAGGCGGCGATCTTGCGCTGCAGCTTGACCTGGTCCTCAGCGCGCCGGTTCACCGCCGCAAGCTCTTGGATCGCGACGGCTCCAACAAGGACGAGCAGCCCAACGATGACGAGGAACGCGACGAGCAGCTTGGTCGAGATCGACAGCGGTGCCCGTGCGATCAGCCGAGCAGGCCAGTCGATCGGGGCAGCGACGGAATCTTTCACTCGCGAAGCAGCGCCTGCAGGTCGGCGAGCAACTCGTCCACCCGAAAGCGGTAGCCCAGATACTGCCCGCGCAGCCGGCCCCGTGAATCGATCAACGAGGTCAGGTTCAGGTGATCCACAGCGCCATCTTCGGCGCGCCGCGCGTACGCGCCGAACCGCCGTACCACATCTTCGATCTGCGCTGGCGTGCCGGTGAGGAACGACCAGCCCGGAATGTCCGCGTTGAATTTGCTGGCGTATGCGCGCAACCGCTCGGGCGTGTCCGTGAGCGGATCAACGCTGATCGACATAAAGTGCACTCGCCGGCCGAATTCGCTGCCCAGCCGGCGCTGGATATCCGCCAACTTCGCGGTGACGATCGGGCAAGTATCGCTGCAGCTGGTGAAAACGAAGCTGAGCGCAAGGACCTTGCCTCGCAGGTCGGCGAGCGACAGCCTGTGCCCTCTCTGGTCGACGAGCACGAACCCGGGTGCCTCGCCAATGACCGGAAGAGGCTGGCCCTGACCGGACGCCAGGGCCGGCGCAAGCAACGCCGCCAAGAGCAACCGCCGGACGACCACGGTCACCTCGGGGGTCGGGCCTGTGTGCTTAGCCATGACTGCCTCCGATCGGCGTCGACAGCTTATGGTCTCTGGAGCGGATGCCGCGCCTTGTCGGAATTGACCGCACTTGTCGGTCAGCACGGGCCGCATCCGGAGCACGCCCGCTCAAGCCGACAACGCCCTCGGCTGGCAGTGACGGACCTGCGTACGCTTCCTGGTGTTGTTCCCTTGGATCTCAGCCGAGACGCGAATGGCGCGGCCAAGAGCATCGGTGATCGGGCGGGCTCGTGGCCCGCCGAGCTCTCCATAGACTGGAAGACCTGTCTAGAAGGAGATGGAAATGACCTACTACACCGGAATTGACGTGTCGCTGCGGTCGGTCTCGATCTGCGTCGTGGACGACAAGGGCGAGGTCTGCCTGGAGGCGAAGGTTGCGGCCGAGATCGATGCCATCGTCGATCGGCTGCACCGCTTCAGCGGTGACGTGAAGTCGGTCGGCTTCGAGGCCGGCACGCTGACGCAGTACCTGACCTACGGGCTGCAGGCCGCGGGGTTCGAAGTCATTTGCCTGGAGGCCAGGCAAGTCAGCGTCACTCTGGCCGCGATGCGCAACAAGACCGACCGCAACGACGCTCGCGGCCTCGCCCAGATCCTCAGGACCGGCTGGTATAGCCGGGTCCACGTCAAGAGCTTGCACAGCCACCAGGTGCGAGCTCTGCTGGCCAGTCGCAAGGCGATCCTCAAGAAGTGCGTCGATCTCGAGAACGAGCTGCGCGGCCTGCTCAAGGTGTTCGGCATTCGGCTGCCCAGCAGGGTGGGCCACGGATCGTTCGACGCCGAGCTGCGCGAGACGGTCTGCAGCGACGACATGCTCGCGTGCGCTCTCGTGCCGTTGCTGGACGCGAGGACGGTGCTCTACAAGACCTACCTGAAGCTCGACAACGCGGTCAAGGGACTGGTGCGCGTCGATCCAATCTGCCGCCGCCTGATGTCCATCCCCGGCGTCGGCCCGGTCACGGCGTTGACGTTCAAGGCCGCGGTCGACGACCCGAACCGCTTCAAGTCCTCACGCACCGTGGCGGCGCACTTCGGGCTGACTCCACGGCGCTTCCAGTCCGGCGAGGTCGACAACCCAGGGCACATCTCCAGAGCAGGCGATGCCGATGTTCGCTCGGCACTCTATGTCGCCGCCCACTCGCTGCTGACCCGCAACGCTCAGTGGTCGTCACTGAAGGCGTGGGGTGGCGGTGATCCTGCACCGCATGTGGATCGACGGGTCTGAGTTCCGCTGGGGCAGCCCAACCGCGACCGTCGTATGAACCGATTGACCGAGGAGTCCAAGCACTGAGGTTAGAGCGTCTAGGTGTGAACGATGGTCCGGGTGAAGCCGCAAACGGCTGCTGCGCATCAAGCGCGTCCAAAAGCATGGCTCCCCGCTCCGTCCGACCAATGCGTGCAGCGTCGATTCCAAGGTCGAGCCGACTGCGTAGAGAAGCGTGACTCACACCGAGGCGGTCCACCGAACGTACTCAACACCAAAAGACTGAAGGAGAACTCGACGCTTGACAAACGCGCCCGATCAGAGAAGCAGCCGTCCGCCACCGACTGCTATGGGGCAGAACGATTGCGGAAACGCTCCTCCGCTATGCCCGTCTCATGAACGAAGGAACTCGAGTCGGTACTTCGTCGCAACGGCCTTCGCTTCCTCCGAAGCGGCTCGTGTCGGACTGCCGATATCGAGCATCGTCACTTGGGCGATCCTGCCGCTTGGGGAACCTAGAGGATTTCGTCCCAGGACCGGGCTTGACCTCTATGCGTGCAACTGAAGGAACTCGCGCACCGCATGTGCAAAGCGATCTGCTTGTTCGATATGGGGGGCGTGCCCAGCTCCCGGAATGACCACCAGGTTGGCGTTCGGAAGTTGCTCCACGAGAGTCTTCGAGACGTCGATTCCGGTCACGTGATCGTCTTCTCCACATAGGAGGAGCGTCGGCTGGCCGATGCCGCCCAGCCACGGTCGCGCGTCGGTTTCGGCGATGGCCCTCGCGACGGCCATGTAGCCGGAAGCGCGCGCCCGCCGCATGTGGAGGGCGATCTCCTGGATGACAGCCGGGGTGGCGCGGCGGCCCGCAATCTCGCCGGCGCGTTTGACGCTGCGCGTCGCCAGATCGTTCGCCAGGTTCTCCCGGTTGCGCAACCAGCGTTGACGCTCTTCTGCGGGCATGTAGGCCCTGCCGAGCGTGGCGTCCGCGAGGACGAGCGTCGTCACCAGATCCGGTCGGTTGCGGGCCAATTCAAGCGCTGTGAGGGCGCCGAATGACACGCCGAGCACATGGGCGGGCTGCTCGTCCAAGACATCTGCCACCTCCGCCGCGATGCCGTCCAGACCGGAGCGCGTCGCATCGGGAGACTCGCCGTATCCGGGCAGGTCCGGCGCAAGGCAAGTGAAATCGCCGCCAAGGCGTTCCATCTGTTTCGACCAGGCCGTGGCACTGGAGCCAATGCCGTGGAGGAGGAGAAGCGTCGGTCCCTGGCCTTCGCGCAAGACGTGCAGACGTGTCATTCCGCTACACCCCCGTCAGCTCGCCGCCGTCGACGAGCCAGCCCGACCCCGTGACGAAGCGCGTGGCGTCGCCGCACAGCGACGTGACGAAGCGGCCGAAATCCTCAGGTCGGCCGATCACGCGGTCCTTCACGCCGAGCTCGCGGGCTCGCGCGGTGTCATGCGGACCCGCGAACACCGCATTGATGGTGACGCCTCGTTCGTTGAGCGCAGGCGCTGCGCTCTTCGCCCACGCCCACAGGGCGCTGCGGGCCGCAGCCGACAGGCAAAGAAAGGGTTTGGGCGCTTTCACGCTGGTCGACGAGACGATGACGATGCGCCCCCATTTCCGCTCGCCCATCGGCACTCGCACGGCGTTGATCAGCCGCACTGCCGGATAGAAGGTCGACTCGAAGGCCGCTGCGAAGTCGACTTCGCTCGCGTCGAGCGGCAAGACGGGGCGCGGGCCGGGCGTGTTGACCACGGCCACGTCCAGCCTGCCGAAGTGGCTCAGCGCCGCTTCGACCGCGCGTCGTGGTACGTCCGGGTCGAGCAGGTCTCCCTCCACCGCCACGCAGAGACCGGTATTCATCGAAGCGAGCTCGGCCAGTTCGGCACTAGACCGTGCGACCGCGACGACCCGAACGCCCTCTGCGGCCAGGGCTTCCGCCGTCGCGCGCCCGAGCCCGCGCGAAGCGCCGGTGACGATCGCCACCCTGCCGTTCAAGCCAAGATCCATCGCGATGCCTCGCCCCTAGAATGTTCCATACAACCAGCCGGTCCTGGCGGGTGCAGTCGGTTCACGAATCGTCGATGTCCTCGATACCCACTCTCGTTCGCCAGGAGAGCCTGGCCCAACAGGGCTACGACACGATCCGGCGCGCCATTCGGGACGGCAAGATCCCGCGCGGTCAGTTGTTCTCCGAAAGCTCGCTCGCCGAATCGCTCGGCGTCTCTCGTACGCCGGTTCGCGAGGCACTCCTGAACCTGTTCCGCGACGGCGTCGTGGAGATCGTTCCCAAGCGCGGATATCGTCTCGTCGAGCTCGACGAGGGCGCCATCAGCGAGATCCGCTTGTTGCGGGCGGCACTGGAGCAACTCGTCGTCGGCCGCCTTTGCAACATCGTCACGCCGCTCGAGATCCGCGAGCTGCGCGCCATCCTCAAGGGCAAGGGACGCAGCCAGGAGGATATGTACAGCATCGACGAGGCTTTCCATATCCGAATGGCCGAGCTGGCCGGACTGTTCCAGATCCGGCGCGAGCTGCTGAGCGTGCGCGGCAAGATGTACCTCATCGCGAGCGGTACGAAGGTCGCGTCGATGCGCAACGACAAGGTCGTCCGCGAGCACGCCGATCTCGTCGATGCTCTGGAACGACACGACTGCGAGGCGGCCCGGCGCATCATCACGGAGCATGTGGAGCGCTCGATCGATGCGTTCGCGATGGCAAGGGTTCAGCTGTCGGAACAGCCCCGGCTGAAGCGGCTTTCGTGAACTCCGCGTCCGAGATGCAGCGGTAGTAGCGGTCATTGGCCCAGCCGCTGGCGCGAGCAAAGTACATCAGCGCCATCGGGTGCGCCCCGGCAAGCCAGAGGGCCGCGATGTCCTGCTCGAGAACGGCGGCGCGCGTGCCTGCGTCGAGAGTCGAGGTGGCCAGCACGCTCACGGGGTCGGCCGCGAACGCGTCCTTTCGATGCCCGCGCGTGATGTCGATCAGGAATTGGGTCAGGGTCGATGCGCTCATGGTGCGTCCCACAGCAGCTGGTGCACGCCGCTGTCCCAGCCGGGCGCAAACGGGATGCCGGTGACGACCCGGGGCCGCGCCGGATGCATTGCGCCGGCGACCGCGACCCAGTTGCGGATCTCGTGGGTGCCGTTACCGGATGCGTCCAGCACCGAGTCGGGATAGCTGCAGGCGCGCTCGAGGTCAGCCTCCGCGAGCGCAGCAAGAAAGGCAGTGTCGAACTCGGGATCGTTGCGCTCCATCCCTGGCGCGCCGACGGTATGCGAGATTCCGCCGGTCGCGAGCAGGGCGACGCGGCGACCGAGTGGCGACCCGGCAAGGGCTGCGGCGACGGCCACGCCGAGGTCGCGGCAGCGCCCGAGGGTGGGCAGCGGAGGGAAGATGCTGTTGACGATGATGGGGACGACCCTGACCTCGTCGGCGACCCCCAATTGCGCCAGCGGCAGCGTCGTGCCGTGGTCCAGGCGCAGCTCGCTGGAATGAGCCGGGTCGAAGCCGAGACCGTAGAGCGCACGAACGAGGGCCTCGGCTAATTCCGGGTCGCCGCGCCGCGTCAGTGGCGCGAGCCTGAACTGCGGCTCCGGAAACGCCGCGTGGCTCTCGCCTACGCCGATCAGGAACGGCGGGGCAAGTCGCGGCTGCAGGTTGACGATGTGCTCGCTCGTGAACGCGACGATCGTCTCGATTCCGGCCTCGGCGAAGGCCTTGCCCAAGTGCGCAAAGCCGGCCGTCGTCGCCGCGCGGTGTTCGGCCGACGCGCGCTCCGGCCAGCCTGTCATGTAGGGGAAGTGAACGGTGGCGGCGGCCAGCATGACTGACATCGCTAGAAGAAGACGCTCAGACCCTGCTTGCCAAGCACCTGCCGGTCGAGGACGACGCGCCGCTCGCGCAGCCGGAAGCTCCCATCGAGCGAAACGAGCACATCGGTGCGCTCGCCGCTGAACTGCTGCTCCATGTTCCACCGGTATTGCAGCAGCAGGAGGTTGCTCCGGGCGACCACGGTGCCGCCATCGCGATGCGCGTCGACGACCTGCACAAAGTAGCGCAGCCGCGACGGCGGCTGCTCGACCCACGATTGCCTGCTTTCGAGCTTGGCCACGCGGGCCTTCAGCAGCTCGAGGTCCTCGTCGTAGTAGCCCAACTCGTCTTCGCGCGTGACGAGGCCGTCCAGCGTCGAGGTCGTCACGGGCACGCGGTACGAAATCGCCGGGTCCATCGTCTCGAGCCAATCGCGGTAGCGGCGGTCCTGCAGGAGCAGAACCTCGGCCCGATAGAAGGATTCGAGCTCCTGCCATAGCGCGAGGGTCGGCGCTTCGGTGGTCATGGCGTCGGGTCCGCCATCACGCTGGCGTAGTGACGGTAGAACGCACGCTGGTTGGCTTCCGTCATCAGCATGTCGCTGCAGCTTCCGGGGAAGGGCGGCCCGTAGCGTTCCTCCGTCGGCGCCTCGCGGCCGAGCCCCATGCGGTACTGGAACCGGCCCTGGCGGCCCACGTGGCCGCGTAGCGCGTCCTGCACGCTCTGCCAGATGTCGCCGTCGTCCTGCTCGAAGATGCCGCCCGGCCCGAACGCGAGCGAATACTGGCGCCGTACGGCGGCCTTGAGCTCGGCTGGCAGCGCCTTGTCGACGATGCACCACGAGTGCACCTCGATTCGGTCGACGCCTCTCGGGTGCCAGACGCGAAAGGCGCGGAAACGGGCGCTGTCGAGGAACGACATGTTCGGGAAGATCGTGCCGACCCCAATCGGCACGAACGCACTGGCCCCCTCGCCGTACTTGGCGACGAGCTCTGAGCGCATCTGCTTCATGAAGCCGTCGTACTCGGTCTGAACGGCGGTGCCCTGCTGCGCGCCGCCGCGCTCGCTGCCGATGGAGTGACCGTTGCCCGTTTGAATGCAATAGCCGTTGTTCGTGAGTTGACTGCGGAACCCCATCTCGATGCCTGCGCCGTGCGTCGAAGGCACGTGGTAATGATCGCCGGCGAAGTTTTCGGCAGGAATCTTCCAGTTGACGTTGATCGTCCACTTGTGGACGCCGCCGATGGCTTCGGTGCCGCCGTCCATGCGCGAGAGCATGAGTTCCAGGTAGAAGGCCATGTCGCCGAGGTAGGCACGCAGCGGCGGCGCCTCGGGATCCCAACTCGCGAAGATCATCCCGCCGAAGGTGTCGACGTACGGCACTTCCCGCAGGCCGTGCTGGCTGCGGTCGAGGCTGTCGCCGTACACCGGGCCGATGCGTGGCACGGCGATGAGTTCGCCCTCGGTGCTGAACGTCCAGGCGTGGTACGGGCACTTGAAGAACCGGGCCGTGCCCGAGTCGACTCGACACACCTTCGCGCCGCGGTGGCTGCAGCTGTTGAGGAAAGCGCGCAGCCGCCCCGTCTTGTCGCGCACGACGATCACCGGGTCCTCGCCCATCGTCGTCGTGAAGAACGATTGCTTCTCGGGCAGAGTGCTCTCGTGCCCCAGGTAGAGCCAGCATTTCGCGAAGATGCGCTCCTGCTCCAGGCGATACACACCCTCGTCGACGAAGAGGCGGCGATCGACGGCTGAGCCATCCGGAGCCATGAGATCGCCTGCGGAAAACGACGCGATTCGTGCGCTGGCGCTCACGAGCGGCGGCAGCGGCGTTCGCACCGGCTTGGCGGCGGTCGCGGGTCTCTCGATCTCAGACATGGGATCCTCGTCGTGGGTGGCGCTGGCTCAAACGCGCGGGCCGCGAACGGCAGTCCCGCCATCGAGCGCGAGCACGCTGCCGGTGGCGGTGCGGGAGCACGCATCCGACGCGAGAAAAACGTACGCGGCGGCGAAATCGTCGGCGGTCGGAAGGGTCTGCAGCGGCATCTGATCCGGCGTCGGTCCCCCGGTGCTCGCCGCCTGGCCCAGGCTGTCCAGGCCACGCAGCCCGGTCGGTACGTAGCCCGGCGCGACGGCGTTGACCCGGATGGCCGGTGCCAGCTCCAGCGCGAGCTGCTTCGTCAACCCGTTGACCGCGTGCTTGGCGGCCACGTAGAGCGCGCCGCCGAAGCCGGCTCGGGCACCCGACACCGAGCTCGTGAACAGGATGCAGCCGCGCGCCTTCGCGAGTGCATCGGCGGCGGCGAGCGCGCCCAGCAGGTAGCCCTTCACGTTCACGCCGAACAGCTCGTCGAATGCGGCGTCGAGCTCGGGCGCCGAGAAGCTGCGGAAGGCGCGGCGGTTGTCGTAGAGCCCCGCGTTGCCGACAAAGACGTCGAGTCTGCCGAAGCGGCTCACGGCCAAGTCGACCGCGCGCTGGTTGTCTGCTGCGGAGCGCACGTCGCCGACCACGTGGGCGTAGGCGTTTCCGTGAGTCTCGCTTCGCGGCCCAGGTTCCACTCGATCGAAGGTCACGACGTTCGCACCCTCAGCGAGGAAGCGCGCCGCAACCGCCCGTCCGATGCCGCTCGCAGCCCCTGTGATCAGCGCCGTCTTGCCCGCCAGCTGAAGCGACATGTCCCTCCCTGGTTTGATCGACGTTGTCGAGTGTGCGACGAATGCTAGTATTCTAGCGTAGTATGCTACGCTTCTTCACAGGGGAATTCGCATGACGAGGAAGCTGTTGGGTCTGTTGCTGGCATGGGCGTCGACCACGGTGTGCGCGGAGGTGGTGGTCGGGGTATCGGTCAGCGCGACCGGCCCGGGCGCGTCGCTCGGCGTCCATGTGGCGAAGGCGATCGCGCTTCTGCCGAAGACGATCGGCGGCGAGGCAGTCCGTTACGTGGTGCTCGACGACACGAGCGACCCGACGATCGGCGCAAAGAACGCACGCCGGTTTGCGGTGGAAGACAAGGTCGACGTGATCATCGGCTCGAGCACCGTCCCGGTCGCGCTGGCGCAGGGTGCGGTCGCGAACGAAGAGCGCATCCCGTTCATCGCCCTGTGCCCGATCCCGATCGACGCGACGAAGCAGTCCTACTTGTTCGCCGTGCCGCAACCGATCCCGCTGATGGTGAGCGCGGTCGTCGAGCACATGCAGGCGAACAAGGTGAAGACGGTCGGCTACGTCGGCTTCTCGGACTCGTGGGGCGACGCGAACTACAACGCGCTGAAAAGCAGCGGCGCAGTGGCGGGCCTGGACGTCGCCACCAACGAGCGCTACGCGCGCGCCGACACGGCCGTCACCGGACAGATGCTCAAGGTGCTGGCGTCCAACCCCGACGCGATCTTCGTCGGCGCGTCGGGCACGCCCGCCGATCTGCCGCAGATTGCGGCGGTGGATCGGGGTTACCGCAAGCAGATCTATCACACGCACGGCGTCGTCAACCCGGACTTCATCCGCGTCGGCGGCAAGAGCACCGAGGGCGTGATCGCACCCACGGGCCCGGTGGTCGTCGCCGAGCAGCTGGCCGCGAGCGATCCGCTCAAGACGACGGGCCTGCAATTCCTGAAGCAATACGAAGACGCCTACGGCGCCGGCAGCCGCAATGCCTTCGCCGCCTATGCGTGGGACTCCGGCGTCATCATCCAGACGGCCTTGCCGGTCGCGCTGAAGGCGGCGAAGCCAGGCACGCCGGCCTTTCGCGACGCTCTGCGCGATGCCATCGAGGCCGGCAAGGACGTGAAGGGCACGCACGCGGTCTACAACATGAGCGCCACCGACCACTACGGGGTCGACAAGCGCGCCCGGGTGTTGGTGAAGGTGGACAACGGCGAATGGAAGCTGGTTCGCTAGCACCGGCGACGACCGGACAACGAAAGTCGAGACGAACATGGACGGATTCAGAGTCACCCGCATCGCCGACACGAATCTGGTGTCCTACGGGCCGCAAAGCGACCTGCGCGTGCTCGTCGGCGACGAGTCGCGCAGCACCCCGATCCGGGTCGCGCTGCAGACCTGCCAGCCCGGCTACGACGTGCCGTACCACTGCCACCCCTACATCGAGTACCTGATCGTGCTCGACGGGGCGGCCACCTTCAGGATCGAAGCCGACGGCGTGCAGAACGTTGAGCTGCAGAAGGGCGACACGGTGGAGCTCCGCCCCGGCGTGTGGCACGCGTTCACGACTTCTCCGACGGAGGTGACGCGCCTGCTCGGGATCCACCTCTCGGCCGAGCGCATCGTCAACTACAAGCCTGGCGTGAAGACCGACGCTCGCGGCTTTCGCGTCGCCGAGGATTCCGACGTCGCCGAAACCGCGACCGGCGCGTAGCCGAGGTCTGCGCGCCATTCGCCGGCCAACAGACCAGGCGATGCTCAAGCTGGCGATCGTCGGCTTCGGGGCCATCGGCCGGGAACTCGCGCGGGTGCTGCAAGCGGATGGGCAGTTGCAGATCACGCAAATCGTGACGACGCCTCGGTCGACCGCGCAGGTCCGGGACATCGCGGCGCAGCTGGCGGCCCGCGCCCTCGTGCTGAACGATGTCGACCTGTCGCCCGAGCACCGACCCGACCTCGTGGCCGAGTGCGCGGGGCACACGGCCATCGCGTCGCACGTCATTCCGGCATTGCACGCCGGCATCCCCTGTGTGCTTGCTTCTGTCGGTGCGCTGGCCGAGCCTGGCCTGTTCGCTCGCCTCGAAGAGGCAGCGACGCGTGGCCATACGCGGGTGCAGCTCATCTCGGGTGCGATCGGCGCGCTCGATGCACTCGATGCAGCGCGCATCGGCGGTCTGGACCGCGTGCTCTACACGGGCCGCAAGCCGCCGCGAAGCTGGGATGGCACGCCGGCGGAGCACATGTGCGCGCTTTCCCGGCTCACCGCTCCTTGCGTCGTGTTCAAGGGCAGCGCCCGCGACGCGGCGACGGCCTTTCCGAAGAACGCGAACGTGGCCGCAACAGTCGCCTTGGCGGGATTGGGACTCGATCGCACTGAAGTTCAACTGATCGCCGATCCCGGCGTCGACCGAAACGTCCACCGGCTGCAAGCCTGGGGCGCTTTCGGGCGCCTGGACCTTCAGATGGAAAATCTTGCGCTGCCGACCAATCCCAAGACCTCGGCATTGACGGTCTACAGCCTAGCGCGCGCGGCGCGCGGTGGCTTAGCACCTATGGTGTTCTGACACGGCCGACACCGGCTTCCGAGGTATGTCTCACGCCAAGCTCGTCGCTCAAGTTTCGCGGCGTGGCGCGCAACGGGATGTGGTCAGTCAGAGGTCCGCTTTTTCTGGGTCGGAGCGGTTTCCTACGAGTGACAGCCCTCGGCTGAGGCCGTGTGAGAACGCTGTTGCCGCGGTCCACGACGGGGTCGGCGCGTTGTTGAGGCACTCCGACGTGCATTGGCTTCCAGTGCGCTGCGCCGAGCGATATGGCGCTTTCTGGCGAGGAGTGCCGACGCCTGACCGCAACGGGCATAAGAAGGCGCTCACGCGCCTGCCAACCTCATTGCTTTCATCGTCTGGGCAATGCCGAGCAGTTGCATCACTCGCTTGAGGTTGTAAGCCAGCACCTGCAGGCTCATCTCGGGGCCGACATGCTCGAGCCTTCGCGTGAGGAAGTGCGTTGTACCCATCCAGTGCTTCAACGTGCCGAAGACGTGTTCGACGGTGCTTCGTCTCAGCGTCATTGCCTCGGGCTTGCGGTCGAGCCGGCGCTGCATCTGCTCAAGCACCGCTTCGTGCTCCCACCTGCGGATGCGCCGATACGCTGAGGTGGTGCACTGTGCTCTGATGGCACAACCAGGGCAGGCGCTGCTCCAGTAGGTTCGCACCATCAGACCGCCTTCCACGCTGTTGTACCGGGGGATGGCGCGCTCGCCGGCCGGGCACTGGTACTCGTCATCGCGCTTGATGTAGATGAAGTCCGCCTTGCTGAAGCGACCCTCGGCCTTGGCGTTCGATGTCATCGGCTTGGGCACGAAGGCCTTGATGCCCGCTTCGTCGCAGGCCTTGATCTCGGGACCGTTGAAGTAGCCGCGGTCAGCGTAGGCCTGCAGCTTCTTCTTGCCCATCGCCTCGCGTGCTGCCAGCGCCATCTTGCTCAGCTGTGCCCGGTCGCTGCCGACGTTGGTGACCTCGTGCTCGACGATGAGGTGGTGCCTCGTGTCGACGGCAGTCTGCACGTTGTAGCCCACCAGGCCCGTTCCCTTGGCTTGCGACATCATCGAGCGAGCGTCGGGGTCGCTCAGGGAGAGCTGCTGGTCGGGCTCGGCCTTAAGGCGCTCTTTGATCTCATCCATGCGACGCATCTGCTCGCGCAGGGCGCTCAGCTTGCCCTTCAGATGCGCCGAGCGCGGGCCGAACTCCTGCTCTGGCATCGTGCGGTCGGCGGTGTCGAGCGCCGACAGGTAGCGCTGCACGCTCTCCTCGATCTGCTGCTTGCGCTTCTCGATCTTGGCCGGCGTGAAGTTGCGGTCACGACTGTTGACCGCCTTGAACTTGCTGCTGTCCACAGCCACAGCGCCCTGCGAGAAGAGCTTGAGTTCCCGGCACAGCACCACGAAGCGGCGGCAGACGTTGCGTATCCCAGCGCCGTTGTCATGCCGGAAGTCCGCGATGGTCTTGAAGTCCGGCGCCAGGCGCCCCGTCAACCACATCAGCTCGACGTTGCGTTGGCACTCGCGTTCCAGGCGCCGGCTGCTCTGCACCCGGTTCAAGTACCCGTAGATGTAGATCTTCAGGAGCACCGCCGGGTGGTACGACGGGCGGCCCGTGTCCGCCGGCCTCACCCCTTCGAACCCCAGCTCGCCAAGATCCAACTCGGCCACGTACGCGTCGACCACGCGAACCGGGTTGTCCTCGCCGATGAAGTCGTCCAGACACTCGGGCAGCAATGTCACCTGCTGCCGGTCCTGGCCTTCTACGAATCGCGACATATGAGCTCCGTTGCTCGATATGTCCGCCAACTCTACGGATCGACATCTTGCGCGGCAACGGGGTTTTCAAACACCCTCGGCCAATTGCAGTCCATTGCGACCGTCTGCTTTCGGGTCTCCTGTTGCCGCTGCCAGCGCCTTCGGCGCTCCCTGAAGGGCTGGCCGGCTTGTTCGGGCGCAGAATCGCGCCGTGTTGCGGCGCTCACCGCCCCCCATACCGAGTAGGCACGAAAGGGGACAGTGATGATGAATGCTCGTTCTCTCATCCGGCCGAGCTTTGTCAATGTGCTCGTGGCCGCACTCGCGACCGTCATGGCAACTCCGATCCCCGCACGCGCGCAACTCAATGTCATCATCTCGGGCGGGTTCTCGACCGCTTTCCGGCAAGTCCTACCCGAGTTCGAACGCTCGACCGGCATCGCGGTCACCACCCTTTCCGGTTCCTCCCAGGGTAAGGGGCCGGAAACCATCGCCGCCCAGCTAGGCCGTGGTGTGCGCGCTGACGTGGCGATTCTCTCGAGAGAAGGTCTCGCTGAGTTGATCGCGGCGGGCCGAATCCTCGCCGCAACCGATGTCGACCTCGCACGGACCGCTCTCGGCGTGTCCGTGCGCTCGGGAACACCCAAGCCGGACATCAGCACGGCCGAGGCCTTCAGGCAGGCACTGGTCGGCGCCCGGGTGGTCGCCGTCCCGGCCAGCACCAGCGGCATCTACTTGACCACCGAGCTCTTCCCGCGACTCGGAATCGCGGACAAGATCGACACGAAGATCATGCCGCGCGGCTCGCAGTCCGCCGCGCTGGTCGTATCCGGCGACGCCGGCATCGTCGTTCAGCCGATCAGCGAACTCATGCACGTGCCGGGGCTCGACTTCGTCGGTCGCATTCCCGCGGAGCTCCAGCTGATCCAGACCTTTGCCGCAGCCATCGTCGCAGGCTCGACGCAAGTTGAAGCTGCCAGGCGATTGATTGCATTCCTTGCCTCCGACCGCGCCGCCACGGCGATCAAGAACAACGGAATGGAGCCGGTCGAGAAGCGCTGATAGGGGCGCTGTCTGCATTGCGCCACGCTCTACGATCCGTTGACGTGGAGGCGTGTTGTTGCGCCGCTGCACCGTATTCGGTGAGGTTCCGGCCTGAGGAGACCAAGTATGAATCGCCGTCATCTGCTACGAGCAGCAGGGGCCGCTTCGATCGCGTCGAGCCTGCCGCGAGCGAACGCGCAGGGCGCACGGGTCGCGGTCAAGCTCGCGCTCAATCGCGCCCCTTACGACGCTTCCAATGCACCATTCCTTCTGGCGCAGGAGAAGGGATATTTTTCCGAGGAAGGCATCGACGTCACGATGTCTCTTTCGAAGAACGCTACGGACGCGATCCGGCGCGTGTCGACGAATGAGTTCGACTTCGGTTTCGTCGACGGCTCGGTGAACATGCGAGCCGCGATGCAGAGCAAGGAACCTTCCCCCGTCTACCTCTTTACGATCTTCGACCGCTCGCCCGCCTGCATCGTCACCTGGAAGACGAGTGGCATCCGCAAGCCCGCCGACCTCGCAGGGAAAACCATCATCGCGACGCCGGGCGATGGAGCGTTCCAGATGTTCCAGCCGTTCCTGCGCGCGGCGGGCGTGGCGCCGGACGCCGTCAGGATCATCGAGTCAGGGCTGGAAGATCGGGAGGCCCGCATGTTCCGCCGCGAGGGCGATGGCGCGGTGGGCTTCGACACCACCATCTTCTACAAGCTGAGGGAGATGGGCGCGAAGCTGGAAGAGCTCGCATTCATGTACTACGCGGACGGCGGGCTCGAGCTGTATTCGAACGGCATCGTGGTATCGCAGCGGATGTTGCGCGAGCAGCGGGAGCGCATTGCGTCCGTCGTGCGCGCATGTGCCCGCGGCTGGCGTGACGCGATCAAGGTTCCGCAGGAAGCTGTCGATGGCCTCGCGAAGGTCGACCCACGCATCGACAAGGCCACCGAGCTCGAGCGCTTCGATTGGATCCGGGAGCGCCAGGTCCTCACGCCGGCAGTGCGTGCGCAGGGCCTGGGCGTGGTGGATCCCGCGCGGCTGCGCCGCCTCGCCGCACAAATCGCCGGACCGGGCTCCGCACCCTTCGCGGTCGACCAGGTGTTCGATGCGAGCTTCCTTCCGGCGCTCGCGGATCGAGCGGTGTGACGCATCTTAGGTAGGAGCGCAGTGGGTCGAGTGGCGCCGATCGGCTCAATGATCTTGGCGGACGAGACCAGTCCTCAGATTCAGCAGCGTCTAAGCTGACAGTGGCTGACGCTGATCTCGGCCAGAAGACGGTCGCGACCGGCGGCTTTCTGGCCGCGCAACTGAGGCTTCTAAGCGCGCACGCGCAATCGCAGCATGCCCCCTAGAAGCGTACGATTCCGTGATGCACCGGCGGGCTTTCATCACCAGTCTCTCGGCGATCGCGGTGCCGGCTGTTGCGGACTCGTCGCCACCAAGGAGACTTGCGCGCGTTGGCTATCTGCAGGGCGGGGTTCCGGTTCCTGAGCGCACTGAGGCGTTCCTAAGAACGTTAGGCGAACTTGGGTGGGTTGAGGGACAGAACCTCACGATCGAGTACCGCTTCGCGGACAACAAGCCCGAGCGCCTCGCGGCCATGGCGGCCGAGCTCGCGCGCCTCAACGTGGACGTCATCCTGACGAGCGGAAGTACCGTAGTAAGGGCCGCGAGAGAGGCGACATCGACTATCCCGATCGTGATGGCCACCAGTGAGCCTGTCTCCGCGGGGCTCGTCGGCAGTTTGTCGAGCCCCGGAGGCAACATTACCGGCCTGACTCAAATCCCTAAGGATCTGATTGGGAAGCGGTTTGAGCTACTGAAGGAACTGGTGCCGAATGTCCTTCGAGTTGTCGCGGTGTTGAATCCTTCGAATCCCGCGCAAGCGCAGTTCACCAATGAATTGGAGTCGAGCGCTCGAGCACTTGCCCTACAGCTGAAGATCGTGAAGTTGCAAGATCGCGATGAATTCGAAGCGGCCTTCGCGGCAATGATTGAGTGGCAAGCGCGCGGCTTCTTGCTCCTCGAGGACACGTTGTTCACCACCCACCGGGTGCAGATTGCGGACCTCGCGCTCCGGCACCGATTGCCAGCTGTCTACGGCAACGCGTCCTATGTCATGGCCGGTGGCTTAGCGTCGTACGGGGCGGACTTCACGGACCTGTACAGACGCGCGGCTGGCTACGTAGACAAGGTCCTGAGAGGAATCAAACCCCGCGACCTGCCGATCGAGCAGCCGACCAAATTCGAATTCATGCTCAACTTGAAGACCGCTAAGACTCTTGGCCTGACGGTCCCGCAGTCCTTGCTGCTGCGCGCTGACACGGTGCTCCAGTAGTCCACATGTCGGACTGTTGACGTCTCGGCATCTAAAACTCCGTCCGCCAGAGCACAGGGGTCCGCGCTCCTAGAAGAGTCTGATTGGACAGAGGTGCGTTCGGCTCCACGTGAATGGATACGGCTGACGGAAGGCAGGGAGCGGCCACTACCTGCCGGTCGCGAACAGCCGCTTTAGGGCAGCACACGTCGCACGCGCCCCACGTAGCAGGGCGATGCGTCAGGCCGGCGCCGTGGCCTGAGTCGAGTTTCACCCAGCATCCGCCGGTCCACTTTGACACCGCAGCCACCCAGCACTGGGACGAAGATACATCGTATGCCGGGCGTCGTGATTCTTCTTGGTATGTCGACGTCGTGCCCATAAACTGGACAGCACGATGTCGTCGATATCATGTTAGGCGCCGTGATCAGCACCGCAAGCGAGCTCGGAGCATTTCTCTTGCGAGAGTCCGCGCAGGCAGGGCTTCGGCTCACGCATGACACGCACTACGATGCGCGGAACTGCGAATTGCAATGGTGGGCCGGCAACACTCTCATTCGGCTGGACTTCCAGCCACAAGACGAGGCGTCGCTCAAAGTTAGAGTCACCCGCTATCGCGACACGTTCCCGATGCTGGGGCGGCTACTGAATCTCGCGCACCGAGTCTTGCCCGTCTTTCCCTATGTCGCACGCCGGAAATCAGAGCCCTTAACGATCGCTCACCTGCCCATTCACGAGCCGGAGCTTCTTGCAATTCTCTTGAAGGGCGGCGCCGTTGGCTCATAGCGGGCTCGGTCGAGCCACCCGCAGGTCACCGACGCCTAACCATTCCATCGAGCGGACGTCGTCCAGCCAGCTTCGGTGTCTGGCCGCCGCCGCTCATGTCAAACGTTGAGACTGTGCAATAACTGGATG
>Ga0207711_10001758_pt1 | contig 19856 bp, 20 predicted proteins | sample KBSS34metaG_FD_184401 | JGI IMG/M metagenome (GOLD analysis project Ga0207711, IMG submission 184401) | Switchgrass rhizosphere microbial communities from Kellogg Biological Station, Michigan, USA - KBS S3-4 metaG (SPAdes) (version 2) | ecosystem: Host-associated > Plants > Roots > Rhizosphere...
GAGGAACCGATCGCCGACGCCGAAGGGCAAGCCCTGATGCGTTCGGTGCTCGACCAGTTCGAGAATTACGCCAAGCTCAACAAGCGGCTCCCGCCCGAGACCGGGATCCAATTAGCCGAGATCGAAAATCCCTCGGCGCTTGCCGACGCGGTCGCCTCGAACCTTTCGGTCAAGGTCTCCGACAAGCAGGCGCTGCTTGGCGAGCTCAATCCATCACGCCGGCTCGAAATGGTGTTTGCGTTCATGGAAGGCGAACTCGGTGTCCTGCAGGTCGAGAAGAAGATCCGCAGCCGCGTCAAGCGCCAGATGGAAAAGACGCAGCGCGAATATTATCTGAACGAGCAGCTGAAGGCGATTCAGCGCGAACTCGGCAATGAGAGCGACGAGGGCGGCGACGAGCTCCAAGAGCTCGCGGATAAGATTAGAAAGACGAGCTTGTCGAAGGAGGCCCGCACGCGCGCCAATGCCGAGCTCAAAAAGCTCAAGGCAATGGCGCCGATGTCGGCCGAAGCCACCGTCGCGCGCAACTACCTTGATGTTCTGCTGGGTTTGCCGTGGGGCAAGAAGTCGCGGCTGAAGAAGGACATCGCCGAGGCGCAGCGCGTGCTCGACGAGGACCATTACGGGCTCGAGAAGGTCAAGGAGCGGATCGTCGAATATCTCGCGGTCCAGGCGCGGACCAACAAGCTCAAAGGGCCGATCTTGTGCCTCGTCGGACCGCCCGGAGTCGGCAAGACATCGCTCGGGCGCTCGATTGCGCGCGCCACCGGTCGCGAGTTCGTCCGCCAGTCTTTGGGCGGCGTTCGCGACGAAGCCGAGATCCGCGGACACCGCCGTACCTATATCGGCTCGCTCCCCGGCAAGATCGTCTCGAACATCAAGAAAGCGGGAACTTCGAATCCGCTGTTCCTACTCGACGAGATCGACAAGCTCGGTCAGGACTTCCGCGGCGACCCAAGCTCGGCGCTTCTCGAAGTGCTCGACCCGGAGCAGAACAGCCGGTTCCAGGACCATTACCTCGAACTCGACTACGACCTGTCGGACGTGATGTTCGTAACCACCGCGAACTCGCTCGATATGCCGCAGCCGCTGCTCGACCGGATGGAGATAATCCGGCTCGAGGGCTACACCGAGGACGAAAAGGTCGAGATCGCTAAGCGCCACCTCATTCCCAAGCAGATGGAAGCGCATGGCCTGAAGTCTGAGGAGCTGCTCTTCACTGACGATGCGCTGCGCGGAATGATTCGCCACTACACGCGCGAGGCCGGCGTTCGCACGCTCGAGCGCGAGCTCGCCAAGGTTGCCCGCAAGTCGCTGCGCCAGATTCTTGAAGGCAAGGTCACGCAAGTCGAGCTCACTCCCGAGAACCTCGGCGACTTCCTGGGCGTCCGTAAATTCCGGTACGGCATGGGCGAGGAAGAGGATCAGATCGGCGCCGTGACCGGTCTCGCGTGGACAGAGGTGGGTGGTGAATTGCTCACGATCGAGGCCGTGACTGTGCCTGGCAAGGGTCAGATCAAGACCACCGGCAAGCTGGGCGAAGTGATGCAGGAATCGATTCAGGCGGCGATGAGCTTCGTCAAGGCACGGGCGCCGGCTTATGGCGTCAAGCCGTCGATCTTCGCGCGCAAGGACATCCACGTTCACTTGCCAGAAGGCGCAGTCCCGAAGGACGGCCCGTCGGCGGGCGTCGGCATGGTGACGGCGATGATCTCGACCCTGACCGGTGTTGCCGTTCGGCGCGACGTCGCGATGACCGGCGAAGTCACTCTGCGTGGCCGAGTGCTGCCGATCGGTGGCCTTAAGGAGAAACTGCTTGCAGCGTTGCGCGGCGGGATCACGACCGTGCTCATCCCGGCGGAAAATGAGAAGGACCTGGCCGAGCTTCCGGCAACACTCAGGGAAGGTCTCGATATTAGGCCGGTTCAGCATGTTGATGAAGTACTTGCCTGTGCGCTCGCCGAGCCGCTGCAGGCGATCGAATGGAGCGACGATGACGAGCATGCGCCCGAACCGCCGGTGCATGCACCAAGTTCGGACACCGGGCCCGCCGTTCGCCACTAGACTCGCGGGCCAAGTCTTGCCTTAAAGGCGGACGCTCCGAGCTCGCGAGTCTCACAGCTTGGATGGGGAGAAGGCGGGACCATGAACAAGCAGGAACTGATTGGTCATGTCGCCGATCGCGGGGGATTGAGCCGCAACGATGCGATGAGAGCCGTCGAGACGACGCTTGAAGTGATCACCTCGGCACTTAAGCGCGGCGACGAGGTGCGGCTGGTCGGCTTCGGCAATTTCTCGGTGACTCGGCGCAAGGCCTCGACCGGGCGCAACCCCAGAACCGGTGAGCCGATGCAGATCAAGGCCAGCTCGCAGCCTAAATTCCGTCCCGGCAAGGTTCTCAAGGACGCCGTCCAGTAGCGCGCTGGACAGCCGCGCCGCGGCTCCCTATCTGGCCGCCTCTCGGGCGGGCGCGTAGCTCAGTGGTAGAGCACACCCTTCACACGGGTGGGGTCGTAGGTTCAAACCCTACCGCGCCCACCAGCCTCCGGCCAACAGCCTAGATCGCCAGGTAGCTCGGCTGGAAGCTACCGACGCGGCGCATCTCCGCCCAGTCGCTGAACTGGATCTCGCGGCCCTTCCGGGTGATCAATCCCTGACGTTCCATGTCGGCGAAGACGCGGTTGACGTTGACCGAGGTCTGCCCCGTAATGTCGGCGATCTGCTGCTGTGTGAAAGGGTTCACCATCCGGCTGCTGTCGACATGCATGCGGACTGCCGTCTCGCACAGCAGGTGCGCGACGCGTGCCGTCGAATCCCGCCGCCCGCAATTGACCAGCCATTCATAGCCGATAGCCTCGTTGCGCTGGATCAGGCGCCAGAAGAAGCGCTGCAGCTCGGGATGGGCATGGACGATCGGGTCAAAGTCCTCGGCCCGCCCGACCATCACCTCGCTGCGGACAATCGCCTGGATGCCATATTCGGCGATCCCGTCGCGCGGGAGGATCCCTTCGCCGGCGAAGCGCAGCGCGACGATCTGACGACGCCCTGAGGAATCGGTCTTGAACTTCGACAGGATGCCCGAACGCACGAACATCACCTCGTTACGCGGCACGCCTTGCTCGCGAAACGGCCGCCGCGGCTCAACCTGAACGACCCGGTTCGGCATTTCGGCGAGGAGGTCGGCAAGATACGTTTCGAGCCCTGCGGCGATCAACGTCTCGCGCAGCGACACGCCTCGGTCAGGCGACTTCAAGCGCCGACTCGCCATGTGCAATTCTCCCCGAGAGGGGATGCGCCCGGGCCCGGGCCTATGCAAGAAATTATACCAACCGGGGTTAGCGAAAGTTAGCAGTAAGCTCCTCGCTAAGCTTGGCAATCTGATCCAGGTTAAGCGCGACCGCGCTGCCGAGCTGAGGAGCCCCCGGCCAGCCCGCGTCGGGGAACTCGACACCACCCCATTCGCGCGGCTCGGAATAGCGCGGGATAACGTGGAAATGCGGGTTCGGATCGACCATCATCAGCATCAGGTAATTGATCTTCTCGTACCGGGTGAAGCCGGCCAGCGCGCGCTCGATCAACGCCACTGCCTCGCCCTGCTCGGCGAACGCCTCGCGCGGCAGCTCCGAGTAAGCCGTCGCGCCGCTTTTCGCTGCCAGCACCAGGCTACCAAGCGTCACTTGCTCCGGGCGCAGCAGAATCAGCCAGTGGTCAAGCTCGCGCAGCAGGGTCACCGGATAGCCGAATTTCTCGATCGTCGGGTTCATGCCTTGCCTCGCTTGCCTTAGACCTGCTGCGACCCTAAGTGGCCCCGGCGCTTGCGGAAAGCTTTCCGTGGGTGTTCCCGTGGCGATCGTAGCTCAGCTGGTTAGAGCACTGGTTTGTGGTACCAGGGGTCGGGGGTTCAAGTCCCCTCGGTCGCCCCATTCACCTCTTGAGTGGAACCTACAGAAACGATGACAACGCCCTGGGGCCTGCCCGACTTCGACGCCCATGAAGAGATCCATTTCGTCATCGACGAAAAGTGCGGACTGAAAGCGATCGTAGCGGTCCATTCGACCCATCTCGGGCCGGCCGCGGGCGGCGCCCGCTTCTGGCATTATGCGGCGGACGAAGACGCACTGACCGACGCGCTGAGGCTGTCGCGCGGCATGAGCTACAAGAATGCGATGGCCGGCCTGCCGCTCGGCGGCGGCAAATCGGTAATCCTGGCCGACTCCCGCAAAGCCAAGACGCCCGATCTGCTCCACGCTTTCGGCAAGGCGGTCGATGGGTTGGGCGGGCGCTATGTCACGGCCGAGGACGTGGGCATGAGCGTCGCCGACATGATCGAGGTGCGGCGTTCGACGAAGTTCGTGGCCGGGCTGCCCAACAGCGGCTCGGATGTTGGCGGCGATCCCGGTCCGCACACTTCGCTGGGCGTGTTCCTCGGCATCAAGGCCGCTGTGAAGCGCGCGCTCGGCAAGGACGATCTTTCCGGGCTGCACATCGCGATGCAGGGGGCGGGCAGCGTCGCTTCGGGTGTGGCACTCCATGCCTGCACTGAAGGCGCGAAGCTATCGATCGCCGACGTCGACCAGGCCAAGGCGCAGAAGCTGGCTGACGCGACCGGCGGCAAGGTCGTACCACCGGACGTAGTCCTCGGTCTCGAGGCCGACGTCGTCAGCCCGAATGCGCTCGGTGCAATTCTTGATGCGGCGACCATCGCCGCGCTGAAGACACCGGTCATTGCCGGCGGCGCGAACAATCAGCTGGCGACGCCCGAGGACGGCGCCCGCTTGCACACCCGAGGCATCCTCTACGCGCCGGATTATGTGATCAACGCCGGCGGCATCATCAACGTCTGCACAGAATTCCTCGGCGACGGCGACGCCAGCCTGGTGCGGCAACGGATCGAGGGCATCCCGGTGCGGCTCGAGGAGATCTGGTCTGAGAGCCAAGCGAGCGGGCGCGACCCGGCGGCGGTCGCCGACGCGATGGCGCAGCGGCTGATCGGGAGGGCGTAACCCGCACGCCGATGCATGCACTCGCCAATCCGGCGCGGTTCCTGCGCATCGCGAGGCCGCTGACGAGCTGGCTGCTGCTCGTGGGCCTTGTGTTGGCCGCGGCAGGAATGGCAGCGGGCTTGTTGCTGACACCGCCCGATTATCTGCAGGGCGAGACCGTGCGGATCCTCTATATCCATGTGCCCGCGGCGTGGCTCGGCATGGCGGGATGGCTGTGCATTGCCGGAGCCTCGATCAGCCAGCTCGTATGGCGCCATCCGCTCGCCGCGGTGGCAGGCCGGGCGGTTGCCCCGGCGGGCGCGACCTTTGCCCTCGTGTGCCTCGTAACCGGTTCGATTTGGGGCCGGCCCACCTGGGGGACGTGGTGGGAATGGGACGGGCGCCTGACCTCGATGCTGGTGCTGTTCTTCCTCTATCTTGGCTACATCGCGCTGGGATCGGCCGAACGCGAGCGCGGCGGGGAGGGACGGATCACCGCGCTTTACGGCCTGGCTGGCGCGGTGAACCTGCCGATCATCCATTATTCGGTGCTGTGGTGGCGCACGCTTCACCAGGGTCAAAGCATCTCGCTGACCGGCTCGACCATAGACAAATCGCTGTTGTGGCCGCTTCCCGTGACGATGTTTGGCTTCACGGCCCTGTTCTGCGCAGCCGTGTTGATGCGGATGCGCGCGGAGCTCGCGGATGCCAAGGTCGAGGCAAGGATGCGGAGACTGGGCTCATGAACCCGTGGCCGTTCGTCATTGCCGCTTATTCCGTGACAATCCTCGCGACCGCGGGGCTGGTGCTCTGGTCATACGCCTCGATGCGCCGGTCCGAAGCTGCCGCCGCCGCGTTCAAGCGTCCATGAAGCCCAAGAACCAGCGATTGGTGCTGGTAATTGCTGCACTGGCTGCGGTCATGGCAGCGGCGCTGCTCGCAATGTGGGGCCTCAAGGACCGAGCCGCTTATTTTTATACACCCGCCGACGTGGCTACCGGAAAGGCCAAGGAGGGTCGCTCGGTGCGCCTCGGCGGAATGGTCGAGCGCGGCTCCGTTGTCCGCCTGGGTGACGGCGTTACGATCCGCTTCCTGCTAACCGACGGTAAAGCGCGAACGCCGGTCGTGTATCGCGGAATCACGCCCGACCTGTTCCGCGAAGGTTCGGGCGCGGTCGCCGAGGGGCGGCTGCAAGGCGGAACCTTCATCGCCGACACCATCCTCGCCAAACACGACGAGCGCTACATGCCGCCCGAGCTGGGCAACCTGACGGCAGAGCACAAGGCCGGTAAGACGCTGGCCAGATGATCGCCGAAGCAGGTCTTGCAGCTCTTTGGCTGGCGGCCGGGCTAGCCCTGCTGCAATTCGTGCTGATGATCGTCGCATTGCGCACGCCGGTTGAGGTCGCGCGAACGATGCGAGCGGTCGCAGTCCTCCAAGGCGCGCTGACGCTAATCGCCTTCGCCGCGCTGTTGATCGTGTTCGCTCGCACCGATTTGTCCGTCGCGCTGGTCGTCGAGAACAGCCACAGCGCCAAGCCGTTCGTCTACAAGGTCGCGGGGGCGTGGGGGAACCACGAAGGTTCGATGCTGATGTGGGTGACGATCCTCGCTGCGGCAGGCGCGTGTCTCGGCCTTTTGTCGCGGCGGACTGGCGAACGGACGCTGATCGCGGCGCTCGGCGCCCAAGCGGCGTTGGCGCTTGGCTTCTACGCTTTCCTGCTGATCGCTTCGAACCCATTCGCGCGGCTTAACCCCGCGCCGCTCGAAGGGCACGGGCTTAACCCGCTGTTGCAGGACCCCGGCTTGGCCTTCCACCCGCCAACGCTCTACCTCGGCTATGTTGGCCTCTCTATCGCCTTCAGCATCGCGGTCGGCGCGCTGGTGACGGGCGAAGTTGATTCCCGGCTCGGTCGCGCGATGCGGCCCTGGGTGCTGGCCGCCTGGATCCTGCTCACGCTCGGAATCACGGCAGGCAGCTATTGGGCTTATTACGAGCTCGGCTGGGGCGGATACTGGTTCTGGGATCCGGTCGAGAACGCGTCGCTGATGCCGTGGCTGGCGGCGACAGCGCTGCTTCATTCGGTCAGCGTTCTCGCCGCGCGGGGCGCGCTCAAGGCGTGGACGATGATGCTCGCGGTCATCGCGTTCTCGATGTCGATGGTCGGCACTTTCCTGGTGCGCTCGGGCGTTCTGACGTCGGTTCACGCCTTCGCGATCGATCCCGAACGCGGGACCTTTCTGCTGGCACTCCTCGCAATCTACGTCGGCGCGGCGTTTGCCCTGTTCGCCTGGCGTGGGGCGAGCCTTAAGGAAGGCGCGCCGTTCGAGCTCGTCAGCCGCGAGACCGGGCTGGTGATCAACAATCTGCTGTTGAGCGTGATCCTCGGCATCGTTTTCCTCGGTACGCTTTATCCCTTGTTCGTCGAAGGGCTGAGCGGCGAGAAGCTGTCGGTTGGAGCGCCTTACTTCAATGCAGTGGCCGGGCCGTTGGCCCTGATCCTGGCGATGCTGGTCGGCATTGGACCGTTGCTCGCGTGGCGGCGCGAGACGCGGCCGGTGTTCGGCAAGTTGAAGATCCCGCTGCTCATCGGCGCGACGGCGCTAGCGATCACAATCATCCTTGCGCCGGCAATTGGAATCCTGCCGCGGCTCGGCTTGACCGTCGCCGCCTATCTCGCCGGGGCAAGCCTCCTACCGCTGATCGGGCGCAACCCGTTGCGCGCGCCGCTCGCCACCTGGGGGATGACCGTCGCCCATTTCGGGATCGCGGTCGCGATCGCCGGGATGGCGGCCAACGGTGCCTTCACCAGCGAGCGGCTGGCGGTCGCCAGGCCGGGCGAGACGCTGAGCGTCGGGCCATGGCTGGTGCAGCTCGAGGAGGTCACGCCGACCGCCGGCAAAAACTGGACGGCGATGGAGGGCGAATTGCGCGCGACGCGCGGGCAGGGGCCAGTGACGCTCAAGCCTCAGACACGCTATTTCACCGATCCGCCGACCGAAACCAACGAGGCGGCGATCGACACCTTCTGGAACGGCCAACTCTACACCGTCATCGGCAAGCCCGACGAGGCGGGCGGATGGCAGCTGCGTCTATGGTGGAAGCCGTTCGTGACGCTGATCTGGGCGGGCGGCGCGTTGATCGCGCTGGGCGGGGCGCTCGCCTTGCTCGGCAGGCTTTGGCGACGGCGGCGCGGCGAGCACGATTGGCGGAGGCGCTACGTATGAGCCGCGCCGTCCGCTTCGCGCCGCTATTACTGCTCGCGCTGATCATCGCGACGCTCGTCTGGCGGCTTGCGAAGCCGGTCGACACGACAGTGCATTCAACGCTCGGCGGCAAGCCAGTCCCGGCCTTCGCCTTGCCCGCAGCGTTGCCGACGAAGCCTGGCCTGAGCTCGACCGACCTTGCTGGCGGCAAGCCGCGGCTCGTCAATGTGTTCGCCAGCTGGTGCGTGCCGTGCATCACTGAAGTGAAAGTGCTCGAAACGCTGAGAAACGACGGCGTGCTCGTCGATGGAATCGCAGTGCGCGACAGGCCCGAGGATCTCGCTGACTTCCTCCAACAGAACGGCGACCCGTACGAGCGCATCGGTAGTGATCCACAGAGTGGCGTCCAGATCGCGCTTGGTTCGTCTGGTGTCCCCGAAAGCTTCGTGGTCGATGGCAAGGGCGTAATCCGCTACCAGCATATCGGCCCGATCGAGACCACCGACGTGCCGATGATTCTCGCCAAACTGGAGGCGGCGAAGTGAGGCGGCTGCTATTGGTCCTTGCGATGATCGCCGCGCAGCCCCTGCTCGCGGACAGCAACCTCCCGCCGGCCTACTGGTCTGACCGGCAGCTTCCCGACCCTAAGCAGGAAGCGCAGGCCCAGGCCTTGATGGAGGAGTTGCGCTGCCTCGTCTGCCAGGGCCAGTCGATTGCCGACAGCGACGCCGAGCTCGCCGGAGACATGCGCGACCTGGTCCGGCGCCGAATCGCGGGAGGGGAAAAGCCTGCTGCGATCCGCGCCTGGCTGGTCCAGCGCTACGGCAGCTGGATCAGCTACAAGCCGACCGCCGAACCGGCGGCCTGGCCGTTATGGCTTGCGCCGCTCGGGCTGTTGTTCGTCGGGGCTTTCCTCATTCGGCGGCGGATCCGCGCCTAATGGGCTGGGTCATTCTCCTGCTGCTGGTCTCGGCGAGCTTCGCGGCACTGTGGCTGATGCGCGTGCGGGGAGGGCTGGCAACGGCCGCGCTCGCGGCATTGATGCTCGGGGCATCCGGCTACGCGCTTCAGGGGCGACAGGGGCTCCCGGGCTCGAGGGCGCAGGGCACCACCGGCCGCGAGGTCCAGCAACTGACCGATGCGCGCCATGCCTTCTTCGGCAATTTCAGTCCCGAGGAATCGTGGCTGCGCATGTCCGAAGCGCTCGCGCAGAGCGGGAACACCAAAGATGCTGTCGGCCTCCTGCAGAATGCCGTTCGTCGTTACCCGACGAACGCGCAGTTATGGATCGGGCTCGGCAATGCGCTCGTCGATCATGCGCACGGCCTCACGCCACCTGCTGAGCTGGCCTATCGCCGCGCCGCCGAACTGGCGCCTGGCTATCCCGCGCCGCGCTTCTTCTACGATCTTGCCGTGGCGCGATCTGGCGGAGGCGAGCCAGCAATGCGCGATCTCATCGCCCTAATGCAGGAAAATCCGAACGCCAGCTGGCTCCCGATGGTGAAGCAACTCGTGTTGGCGATTGCCCTGACTGTAGAACCGCGGAGACCGCCAGCGCGCTAAGCGGCTTCGAACGGAAGATCGAGCGCTTCGGCGACCGCCTGGTGGCGAATCTTGCCTCCTGAGACATTCAGGCCAGCGGCGAGGTGGGCATCCTGGCGCATCGCTTCTTCGGCCCCGAGGCTGGCAATCTTCAGCGCGAAGGGAAGGGTCGCATTGTTGAGCGCGAAAGCGCTGGTCCGAGCGACCGCGCCCGGCATGTTGGCGACGCAATAATGGATCACGCCGTCCACCTCGTAGACCGGATCGGCGTGGGTCGTCGCGTGCGACGTCTCGAAGCAGCCGCCTTGGTCGATCGCGATGTCGACGAGGACAGAGCCACGCTTCATTGTCTTCAGCATCTCGCGCGTGACGAGTTTCGGCGCGGCGGCGCCGGGAACCAGCACGGCGCCGATCACGAGCTCCGCCTTCTGGACCGCGCTGGCGATAGCAGCGCGGGACGCGTACGCCGTCTTGATCTGGCTCGAGAAGAACATGTCGAGCTCGGCCAGGCGCTCCATGTTGATGTCGTAGATCGTAACGTCGGCGCGCATTCCGACGGCCATTTGTGCCGCGTTGACACCGGCGACACCGCCGCCAAGGATCGCCACGCGCGCCGGCGCGACGCCCGGAACGCCGCCGAGAAGCACGCCACGGCCGCCCTGCTCCTTCTCGAGATAGTGGGCTCCGACCTGGACCGACATGCGGCCGGCGACCTCGCTCATCGGCTTGAGCAGCGGCAGCGAGCCCGAGTTCGACGTCACCGTTTCGTACGCGATGCAGGTCGCGCCCGATTTCATGAGCCCTTCGGCCTGCGGCTTGTCGGCTGCGAGGTGCAGGTAGGTGAACAGGATGTGGCGCGGCTCGAGCAGCGCGATTTCCTGCTGCTGCGGCTCCTTGACCTTCACGATCATGTCGGAAGCCTTGAAAACCGCGGGGGCGTCGGGAAGGATCTGCGCGCCCGCCTTTTCATAGGCCTTGTCGGGGCAGTCGATCCCGTTGCCCGCCTTGGTTTCGACGACGACCTCGTGGCCGTGGGCCACCAATTCGGCGACCGAAGCCGGTGTCAGCCCGACGCGATATTCATGGACCTTGATCTCTTTCGGCACCCCGACCCGCATTATTCGTTCGCTCCGTTCATGTTGGTTGCGCGGGCCTATAGACGGGCTTTTCGGCTCTGTCCCCTCCGATTGCGGGGTCGTAACGGCAGTGCTACGGAGCCACGTCCGTGACCGAGGAGCTCGCTCGCGGCGGAGAAGATGCGAAGCCGCGGTCTGTTGAGTCTGAACCTCAAAACATGAACACCACCGCGACCGGGGGCGCCGACAGTAACGCTCCGCAAGAAACTACGCACGGCCATGCGCAGGGCCCACTCTACAAGCTAGTCGTCGGCGCAATCGGCATCGTCTACGGCGATATCGGCACGTCGCCGATCTACGCCTTCCGCGAGACGTTCGCCGGCCACCACACGCTGATCCCCGACCGGCTCCACATCTACGGAGTGCTCAGCCTCATCTTCTGGTCGATGATGATCATCGTGACGCTGAAATATGTCACGATCATCATGCGCGCCGACAACAAGGGAGAAGGGGGAAGCCTCGCCCTGCTGGCGCTGATCAACCGAACGCTCAGCGGGAAGAAGAAATGGACCAGCGGCATCGTCCTGCTCGGCGTGTTCGCGACCGCGTTGTTCTACGGCGATTCGATGATCACGCCTGCGGTGTCGGTGCTTTCGGCGGTCGAAGGGCTGACGACGGTGAATATGGGACTACAGCCGTTCGTCGTCCCGCTCGCCGTCGGCATCCTCATCGGCTTGTTCGCGATCCAGTCACACGGGACGACCCGGGTCGGGTTGCTATTCGGGCCTGTCATGATGTTCTACTTCTGCACGCTGGCGGTGCTCGGGGTCCTTCACATCATGGACCATCCCTCGGTCATCCTGGCGATGCTCAACCCGTTAAACGCCGTATATTTCTTCACGGCCGACTTCATGCGCGCTTTCATCGCCATGGGCTCGGTCGTGCTCGCGGTGACCGGAGCGGAGGCGCTCTACGCCGACATGGGCCACTTCGGCATTAGGCCGATCCGCATTTCCTGGATCTACTTCGTCCTTCCCGCGCTGCTGCTCAACTATCTGGGCCAGGGCGCCATGATTCTGTCCGCGGACAGTGCGACTGCACTCGCCAAGGTCAAGGATCCGTTCTTCTACCTGGCATCGGACTCCTTCCGCTTGCCGCTAGTGTTGCTAGCGACTGCCGCGGCGATCATCGCTAGTCAGGCCGTGATCTCGGGCGCCTATTCGGTGACGCAGCAGGCGATTCAGCTGGGCTTCATTCCGCGTCTCAAGATCACCCACACGAGCGAGAGCGCCGCCGGGCAGATTTACATTCCAGCCATCAACTGGGCGCTGATGGTCATGGTCATCCTGCTCGTGCTCACCTTCCGCAGCTCATCGAACCTCGCGGCGGCCTACGGAATCGCGGTCACGGGCGCGATGCTAATCGACAGCGTGCTGATCTCAGTGGTCTTGCGCCAGATGTGGAATTGGAACCGCTACGCTGTCGCGGCCCTGATCGCGCTCTTCTTCAGCGTCGATTTCACCTACCTGTCGGCGAACCTCCTCAAGATCCCCGCCGGCGGCTGGTTCCCACTGCTGGTCGGGGCCATCGCCTTCACGCTGCTCACGACCTGGGCGAAGGGCCGGCAGCTGATGATCAACCGCATGAACGAAGCCAGCTTGCCGATGGAGATTTTCATTAAGTCGGCGGCGCCGAGCGCCGCACGCGTTCCGGGAACGGCCGTGTTCATGACCAGCTCGGCAACCGGTGTGCCACATGCGCTTCTCCACAATCTCAAGCACAACAAGGTCCTGCACGAGCGCGTCATCCTGTTGACCGTCAGGATCGAAGACGTGCCCTACGTCGCCACGGACAAGCGGCTCGAGGTCAAAGAATATGGGTCGGGATTCTTCCGCGTGCTGCTGCGCTATGGCTTTATGGAGGAAATCGACGTGCCGCACTCCCTTGCGCAGCTCAAAGGCATTGGCTCCCAGTGCAAGATGATGGACACCAGCTTCTTCCTTGCCCGACAGACGCTGCTCGCGTCGTCCTCACGCCCCGGCATGGCGGTGTGGCGCGAGAAGCTGTTCGCCTGGATGCTGCGCAACGCCGAGAGCGCGATGGAGTTTTTCAAGCTCCCGACCAACCGCGTGGTCGAGCTGGGCAGCCAGGTGGAAATCTGAACCATTGGAGCAGCCGCGCATTCCCGCGCGCATGGCTGACAGCATCTCCTGGGCGGCGACCGCGGCGACCATTATCGGCGCATTCATGACTGCGGCGAATCTCGGCGCGCGAATCACGGGTTTAGGCTTTGCTGTCTTCCTCATTGGCTCCTTCTCTTGGATGGCGACGGGCGTGTTAACCGGCCAACCGGCGCTCACCTGGACCAACGTTGTCCTCACCTTCCTCAACGTCTTCGGAGTGTGGCGCTGGCTCGGCCGCCAGGCGAGCGTGGAAAGAGGCGGGCACGCGGCTGCCGAAGCAAGCGCGGAGACGCCGGGCGAAGCGCTGTTTCCAGTCTCGCTACTGACCCATGCAGAAGTTTCGGTCGGGGATGCCAACATGGGGCAATGCATCGACGCGCTCGTCGGCAGCCGCAGCGGTCGGATTGCCTATCTCGTCGTCTCCGAAGGCGGCGTTGCGGGCGTCGGTGAGACCTTGCGGCGATTGCCGTGGAGCGCAGCGCATGTCGACGAGGAGCGGGTAGTCACGGAGCTTACGGGGGAGGAATTCGCCCAGCTGCAGGAGCTTGAGCGGGACAAGTGGCCGGCACACTGATTGTTACAGCTGAACTTGGCGCCCCCGATTTCAGGTGGCTCGAGGGGCTGCGTCGTCGTCACTACCCGACGGAGCGAAACCGGGTGCCTGCCCATCTCACGATGTTTTACGCACTACCGCCCTCCGCCGAACGGGAGGTTCGCTCGCGCCTTGCGGATGCCGTGAAAGGCCCCAGACCGAAAGCGAGCATCGATGGCCTCATGGACTTAGGCGGCGGCGTGGGGTTCCGGGTAGTCTCATCAGATCTCGACCGGATCCGAGACGATCTGGCCGAAGCGCTGCACGGAATGCTCGGGCCACAGGATCGGGGTGGCTGGCGGCCGCACGTCACGATTCAGAACAAGGTAGCTCCGAAGATTGCGCGCGCGCTGCTTGCTGCGCTCAAACGAGACTTCGCTAGCCGACCGTTGGCGATCCGCGGACTCGGGCTGCACCGCTATGCGGACGGCCCGTGGGAAGACGTCGGGCGCTATTCGTTCCGCGGCTAGCCGAGATCACCGATCCCGTCGCAGCTAAGATCGAACGCCGCGAGCCCCGTCTCTAGCACCGACGCGAGCATCGGCTGCTCCATCAACTCGTCGATCGCGCCCGCAGTGCCTTCGGAGACCAAAGACTGCGCTTCATCGAACGCTTCGTCCCAATCGGCCGCCTCATACGTGCCCTGGCCGACCCAGCCGAAGGCAATGACTTCGGCGAGCTGGTCCTCACCCAGATCCTCGAATGCCGCGCGAAGTTCTTCCTCCACGCTGTCGTTGATCGTGTCGTCGAGCACCGACAGTGGCCCTTCATCCTCGTCATCGACATTATCCGCGGCCTCGCCGCCGTCATAATCGGTCGCCGTCTGGGCTTCATATTCGCGCGCCCGGAGAATGATCCGGCACAGCGTGTCGAGCGGGGTCAGCGGGTCCATCAATTCCTCTCAGTCGTTCGCTCAACGAGAGCAGCGGTCGCCGGTTCCTATCTCGTTGACCGGTCCGAACCGGGCACTTATATCGCGCGCCTCTCGCATCCGGTATGGGTGCTTTCACGGCCTTTTGGGGCGGAGTAGCTCAGCTGGTTAGAGCAGCGGAATCATAATCCGCGTGTCGGGGGTTCAAGTCCCTCCTCCGCTACCATTATTTCAAACTCGAGAAAGCGGCCCCGAGATCGGCAATGAGGTCTTCGGGATCTTCGAGGCCGATATGCAGACGGACGAGGTTGTCGACCGGCGGCTTCGAGACGGTACGGACCGGATCGACTGGAATGGCGAGGCTTTCATAACCGCCCCAGCTGTAGCCAATGCCAAACAGCTGCAGGCTTTCAACGAAGGCGGAGCGGTCACCAGCCTTGAGCTCGAACGCGAACAAACCTGACGATCCTTTGAAGTCGCGTTTCCAGCTATCATGGCCTGGACAATCGGCGAGGGCAGGATGGAGCACCAGCCCGACCTGCGGCTGATCCTTCAACCAGTGTGCGACGGCCAGGGCACCTTCCTCATGCTGCTTAAGGCGCACAGCCATGGTTCTGAGGCCACGCGAGCCGAGCCAGGCGTCGTCGGGCGAGACGCTGTGGCCGAGATCCCAGCTCATTTGCTGGAGGCGGTCGAAATGGTCCTCGGTGGCGGTCACCGTGCCGAGCATGACGTCGGCATGCCCGCCGACATATTTGGTCGCCGCCAGGATGGAGATGTCGACGCCGGCGGCAAGCGCCGGAAAGAGGAGGGGCGTGGCCCAGGTGTTGTCGATTATCGTGACGACCCCACGTTGCCGCGCAACACCGCAGATGGCGGGCACGTCCTGGACCTCCATCGTCTGGGAGCCCGGGCTTTCGAGCAGGATCGCGCGCGTCGAGTTGCCGATCAAATCGGCGATGCCGGTGCCGACTAGTGGGTCATAGTAACGGGTCGTCACGCCATAACGCTTGAGAAACGTCTCGCAGAACCGCCGAGTCGGGCCGTAGACGGCGTCCGTCGCAAGCAGCTCGTCGCCGGGCTTGAGAAGGCAAAGCAGCGCGGTGGTGATCGCGGCCAGCCCGGATGGGTAGAGCGCGGTCCCAGCAGCACCCGGCTCGAGTTCGGTCAGCGCCTCGGACAGCGCCCAGTGTGTGGCAGTGCCCTGCAGACCGTAACGGTAGATGCCGAGCGCGGGCTTGCCGCCGTGAAGATCCTCGACCGTATCGAACAGAATGGTCGAGGCGCGCTCAACCGGAGGATTGACCAGGCGCCCGCGCCATTCCTTGCGCCGGCCGCCCTCGACCAATGTAGTGCGCGGGCGTTTGTCCTTGCCACTCATTTCAGGCTCCGGAGGCGGTCCGGCCGCGCGTTTACGGCTGGACCGCGTCCGAAGACAAACCTCTAGCGCCCTTTGCGCGGTATGAGACCGATGAGCCCGAGCAGGCCAAGGACGCCCCACGGGAATCCTCCGCTTTTCTTTTCGGCTGGGGCTTCCTGATAGGTGTCGGTCGCCGCCGGCTCGGCGGCCGGTGCCGCGGCCACGTCGTTCGTTGCGACCGGCGCCATGGCATTGGCATCAGTAGCATTCATCGCGGCAACGTCGGCCGCGTTCACATCGGCCGATGCCGTATTGTTGGCGTCCTGCGCGAGAGCCGGACTTGAGGCGGCGAGGGCCGCCGCAAGCATCAACGGAACAGTCATCCGCATGGGTTTTCCTCCTTGTTTCAATATCTTCTTCAAAGTGGCTCAGACCGGATCGTCCGTGTAGCCGTCGTTGTCGCTCTCCCGCCAAAGGCCGCGGAGCCCGAGAAGCCCGACCAATCCAATGATGTTCCACAAGATGTTGTTGTCACCGCCCATCCGTCCACGCTCCTGCGTTTCAGTCGGAACGCCGCCGCTCTGGGCGGCGGCTGGCGCGGCGACGAGGCATGCTGCCATGCACGCCGCCATTTTCCATCGACTGCGCATTCCCTTCCTCCTCTTCGAACCCCAAGACTCGGCCGATCACGCAACCGAGGGCCTGATGCCCTGTTGCGGCGATTGGCGCCAGTCACTGATTAGCTTTGGTGTAAAGGGGAAAGCAAACGCCGAGCGGACTAGCCTTCGAGCCGCCAGGTCACAGGAGGGGTCACGACCGTGTCAGGAATGGCCTTGCCATCGTCGTCGCGGGCCGGCGCAAACCGCGCTCGTTTCTGGATGATGCGACATGTCGCATCGTCGAGCGAGCGATAGCCGCTGGTTCGAACGATCATACATCTTGTGACAACGCCTTGCGGATCGATCGAAAGCCTCGCCTGAGCGGTCCCTTCCTCGCCCTTCATTTGCGCCGCAGCCGGATAGTCGTCGACTTTGAAGATAGCTCGGATTTCGCCCTTTGCCGGATGAGAAACGTCAGTTTGCTGCAGAGGAAGGGTCTTCGGTTCGGAGTCTTGAACCCAATCCTGCTGGACCGCCCACAGCGCGATTGCGGCGACCAAGGCGACAACAAAATAGGGCACACTGCTTGGCGGCGGCTGGACCGGTGAGCGCGGATGCGGCTTGTTTCGACCCCGATCCCCCTGCACGGAGAGACGTTTAATGCGAGGTTTGGTGGAAATGCAAACGCCCGGATCGACCAGCGATCCGGGCGCCCTGCGTGACGATTGCTCGTCAGCCCCCTTGGATGTGTCGCGACGAACGTCCCCAGTCGGTCAGCCGCTTTCCGAACCACGACCCAAGGTCATTTCGTTCGGATGAGGGGGACTAAGCCGGGCTCGTCGCGGTTGTCACGGGCTGAATTGCAGATGAACGCATTTCTGTCGCAGCCTGTGTCAGCGAAGCAACAGGACGGTGCGGTTGCCAGCGGCGAGCCTCGCCCGCTACAGCGCGGCGCCATGCGCTGGTCCCGAGCCTTCCTCCCTGTCCTGAAAGAAAGTCCCGCCGACGCCCAGATCGTCAGCCACAAGCTGATGCTGCGCGCGGGCCTCGTCCGCCAGACCGCCGCCGGCATCTATGCCTGGCTGCCGCTCGGCTTTCGCGTCCTGCAGAAGATCGAGCAGATCGTCCGCGAGGAGCAGGACAGGGCGGGGGCGCAGGAAATGCTGATGCCGACCATCCAGTCGGCCGACCTGTGGCGGGAGAGCGGGCGATATGACGCCTACGGTCCAGAGATGCTGCGGATCCGTGACCGTCACGACCGCGAGATGCTCTACGGACCGACCAACGAGGATATGATCACCGCACTGTTCCGCGACGAGGTGAGAAGTTACCGCGATCTCCCGCGGATGCTCTATCATATCCAGTGGAAGTTCCGGGACGAAGTGCGGCCGCGCTTCGGCGTGATGCGCGGGCGCGAGTTCCTGATGAAGGACGCCTACAGCTTCGACATCGACGAGGCCGGAGCCCGGCTTTCCTACTACAAGCAAATGCTCGCTTATCTGCGCACCTTCCAGCGGCTCGGGATCCAGGCCGTGCCGATGAAGGCCGCGTCCGGCCCAATCGGCGGCGATCTCAGCCACGAATTCATCGTGCTTGCCCCGACCGGCGAAAGCGAAGTCTTCTATGACACTGCCTACGACGAATTCGACTGGCACCAAGCAGACCTCGGCTATGATGATGACGCTGGGCTGCACAGCCTCTTCGACCGCGTGAATTCAACCTATGCCGCGACCGACGAAACCCACGACGAGGCGCGCTGGAGCGCGGTCGAGGAGGATCGCCGCCGCACCGGGCGCGGCATCGAGGTCGGGCACATCTTTTACTTCGGAGACAAATATTCTTCCGCGATGGGCCTGAAGATTTCAGGCGGCGACGGGACCATGGTGACGCCGATGATGGGCAGCTACGGAATCGGCGTGTCCCGTCTTGTCGGCGCTGTCATCGAGGCGAGCCATGATGAAGCCGGGATCGTCTGGCCGGAACCGGTCGCGCCGTGGCAGGTCGGCATCGTCACCATGCGCGCCGACGACGAGGCAAGCGCCAGCGCGGCCGATGCCGCCTACACCCAGTTGATCGGCGCAGGAATCGAGACGCTCTACGATGACCGCGACGAGCGCGGCGGGGTCAAATTGGGTTCGATGGACCTCATCGGCTTGCCCTGGCAGCTGATCATCGGCCCGCGCGGGATCGCAAGCGGAACCGTCGAATTGAAGCGCCGCGCGACGGGCGAGCGTCAGGAACTCAGCCTCGAAAGCGCGCTGGCGAGGCTGACCGCATGATCCTCAACCGCGCCGAGCGCATGCTCGCCCGCCGCTACCTGCTTCCGGGCAAGGGCGAAGGGTTCATCTTCCTTGTCGCCTCGATCAGCCTGCTCGCCGTTGCGCTTGGCGTCGCCGCGCTGATCATCGTGATGAGCGTAATGAACGGTTTCCGCGCCGAGCTGTTCGACAAGATCGTCGGCCTCAACGGTCATGCGGTGGTGCAAGGTTTTGACGGTCGCCTGTCCAACTGGGAGCAGATCGCGGCCCAGGCGAAGCAAACCCCTGGCGTGACCTCGGCACTGCCGCTGATTGAGCAGCCGCTGATGGCGTCGGCCAACGGCCGCGTCGAAGGGGTGCTGGTGCGCGGCATGCGCATGTCCGACATTCTCGCCAACAAGACGATCACCTCCAACGTTGTCGCCGGCGACCTGAAATCCATTGCACCCGGCAGCGGGCGGGTGGCGATCGGATCACGGCTCGCCGAAGCACTCGGCGCTTATCCGGGAAGCCAGATCAGCCTGATCAGCCCCGAAGGGCGCTCGACGGTGGTCGGGACGGTGCCGCGCATCGTTTCCTATACCGTCGGCGCGATTTTCGAGGTCGGCATCTACGACTATGACAAGGCCTTCGTCCTAATGCCGATGTCGGAAGCGCAGGAGCTGCTGATGCTCGGCGACCAGGTCGGGCTGGTCGAAATCCAGACTCAAAACCCGGACAAGGTTCAGCAGATCGTCGCTCCAATCCAGCAATCCGTGCGCGGCCACGGGATCATCGTCGACTGGCGGCAGATGAATTCGGCGCTGTTTCAGGCGCTCGAGGTCGAACGGGTCGCGATGTTCGTCGTGCTGTCGCTGATCGTCCTCGTCGCCGTTTTCAACATCCTGTCCTCGCTGATCATGCTGGTCCGCGCCAAGACGCGCGACATCGCTATCCTGCGAACGATGGGCGCCAGCCGCCGCGGCATGATGAAGGTGTTCGTTACCGTCGGGGTCACCATTGGCACGCTCGGCATCGTGCTCGGCATCATCCTTGGCGCGATCTTCCTGTTCTTCCGCCAGGACGTGGTCGATGCGATCCAGGCAATCACCGGTCAGAACTTGTGGGACCCGTCGGTTCGCTTCCTGACCGACCTTCCGGCCAAGACTGACCCGGTCGAGGTGACGGCAATCATCCTGATCGCACTG
>Ga0207711_10001762_pt1 | contig 19837 bp, 31 predicted proteins | sample KBSS34metaG_FD_184401 | JGI IMG/M metagenome (GOLD analysis project Ga0207711, IMG submission 184401) | Switchgrass rhizosphere microbial communities from Kellogg Biological Station, Michigan, USA - KBS S3-4 metaG (SPAdes) (version 2) | ecosystem: Host-associated > Plants > Roots > Rhizosphere...
GCCGCTTTCCGCTGCTTCTGGTCAAACGCAATCTGTTTCTGCTGCATCTTCTGCGCTGCGGTGGCCTGTTGAATCTGGCTTTTTACCTGAGCCAGCAACGTCATGGTCTGAGCCTTGGCCATTGCTTCTGGGTCGGGCTGTTGTTGCTGGGCGCCTGCCGCCTGAGCTTGGCGCTGTGCAATGCCCTTAACCTCATTCAGCAGGGCTGTCAGTTTATCCTGAAGCTGCTTAACGATGGGTTTGTTCTCCTCATTCTGCGACAGGAACTGAATGTTCTGCTCGATGGATTGGGCTACGGTAACAAAGCCCCTCAACTGCTCAGGGGTGCCCACGCCTTCCTCGCCTTGTTGCAGGATGCCTTGGACCTGTACTTCGAGCATCTGAAGCAGCGCAGCACAGTAGCCCACATGGTCTATGCCCTTACGCATCGGCACCGCAATGCCTAGCATGAGCGTGCCAAACAAATCTTCTGCCGCCCTGGTGCCACTCGTAGAAGTGTCTGGGGCATCGGGCACGAGTTCCGCCGCCCGCTCTGGGTCGTCCAGCAACGTGCTCGTCCATAGCCGCTGTATCTTGCGCTGCGACTCGGGCTCGAAAGTCTGACGCTGAGACATCAACGCATCAGCTTGAGCTTGCGCTAACATTCCATCGCCCGCACCCAACACGCGCTCAGGCACAATGCGCCAGTTGTCGGGGACCATCAGTTTGTCTGGGATACCAGCCTGCTTGCACCGCTCCTGAAACTTCTTGGCGGTCGGGTCGTCCGTGTTCTTGAGCAGGGCACGCTTCACCAATTGTTCATAGTAGAAAATCTCCTGACTATACATCATGCTCAGTACGTTCCCGAGCATGGCGCTGGACGCTTGTAGTTGTGCCTTCACTTCAAAGGCTGTCCGTTCTTTTCTGGTGCCGCTATCGGACCCTTGCGTAAAGCTGCTGGAGTTCTCTGAAATGTTTTGCTTCAACTGAGCCATTCCAAACTCAACCAGTCGCCCGTCAATCTGATGGCGTTCGTTGTTTGGGACGATGGATGCACCTTCCGGCAAAATGCCGTGCTGCATTAACAGGATGGCTTTGAGTCTGTCCCGGTCCACTGGGTCAGTCACACGCCAGAGCGTGAGCATGTTGGTGAATAGGTGCTGGAGAAATTGACAACGCAGTCGGTTGCTGGTGAAGGCGGGCGCGTAAAGCATGGTCCCGATGCCGCGAACGGAATGGTACTTGAGTGGGGCTACCAAGCTATTATCACCGAATTGAACTTGGAGAATATCATCAATGTCCTCCGCGAAGGCTGTCTTTCCATCGTAGATGAATTCTTTTGTTCTCTCCAAGCTTGGTGTGCTGTCGCGCAGTAGAATCTTACGGTACCACTTCTGGTCATCAACATTCTGATAGTAGAAGGCGCGAAGCCTCGCTTTGGGAACAGCCGCGCATTCCAAGAACCCTCGGTTCTGCTTGTACAATTCCTGAACAGCTTCAGGCCGTTCCTGCCACTCACTGATGGATTGAGTGAAGTACGGCGTGTTCGCTTCGTCTTTCAAATCCCTTAAAATTGTTTGCACGGCGGTCTGATTCCAGCCTGGGTCTTTGGTGTCCATGCACGCCATCCTGTAAAGTTCACCTGGAGTCAGGTAAAGATTGACTCCGAATTCTGAAAGATTGGTGTGGAAGTCCAAGAGGGTCTGCGTTGGTATTAGCAAATCTTCCAAAGGGACATAGCGCGGAAGCAGTCGGTAGCTGTTCGTCCACATTAAGGGGCCGATGCCGTGGAGCGCGACAGAAGCGTTCCGAGAGCGAAGGATGTAGTGATGTCGCTTGCCTGACTTGTGTTTCTTGAGAACGAAATTGATTTCCTTGGTGAAAACCTGACTCCATTTGTCCTTCTTGGTTACATTTCCAGACTCAGAGAAGGCAGAGAAGAAGTCACCATTGGGGATAAAAGCATTGTTAATCTGTGCCGTCGCGTCCATCAGCTTTCGGGTTAGCTCTAACCAATTTACCCGTACTTGAATTTGGAATTGCTGCGCCTCTGCTTCTGTCCAAGGAGGCCCCCCGTTCGCCAGATTGTCCACCAGTGCTCTATCCGTTGCCCTAACGGTTTCATCGCGCTGAAGCTGCTCAAGAAGCATGTCCACCTTCTCGGGGGTTCCCCAGTTTGGGTTAATAGATTTGCGGTCAGACATAAAATTTAGTGGACAAAGATGGAAGAATTCGTTTTCATTTCAGAAGGCCAGCCGGTTCGTCGTCAAACTAAACCGGCCAGCCAAATTACTAACATGAACGAACCTACCCGTCAGATTGAATTGACTCAAGGACAATACTCCACTGTTGATGCCTGCGACTTTGAGTATCTCAACCAGTTTAATTGGTATGCGTCTAAGCGGCCAACTACACATGGAATCAAATATTACGCCATGCGTGTTGCTGGTCCGGCGCATCAACAGCGGGCTTATTACATGCATCGCGTTGTGGCCGAGAGAGCATTCCCAGATTTTGATGCGTCTAAAGAATACGACCATCGGGATTGCCAGCGCCTGAACAACACGCGCCAAAATTTGCGACCATGCACGATTAACCAGAATGGATATAACAGCGTCAAAATGGCTGGCATGACCAGTCGTTACAAAGGTGTGTTCTGGAATACGGGGAAAGGAAAATGGACGGCTAGAATCTGCGTCAACAAAAAGCATATCCACATCGGGCATTTCGACGATGAAATTGAAGCTGCTGCATGGTATGCCGCCTATGCCCTGTTTTATCATGGTGAATTTGCCAACATCGAACCTGCCCCATTATGAAACCAACCTACTTCGACTTCCAAAAGAACTGGCGCCGTGTTGGGCCGGTGTTCAAGTCCCCTAAAGCCTCTGATATTTGGTTCCCAAACATGATTGAGCATCAGGAGCAAAGAGCCGAGGAGTACAAGATTAAGTTCAAGAATTATTTTCCCAGAACGCGGTACAGTTGCCCGGCAGCTTTTGACAGTTGTGATTGGAGATTTGACCGAAACAAGCGAGGACCGTCTCCGGCGTTCTGGGACTATGCCTGTCACGGCGCTTGTCATTACGTGGCGGACCTGTGCCTGTTTGTGGCACACACTTGCTATCCTGAAACTGGATGGAGAATTATCACGTCCGATAAACATTCAGTTGTGTGGAACGGGGACGTAAATCGTCCGGTTCTGTTTGATGTGAACTTTGCAGCCATTGGAGTTAAGGCAACCGAGGCGTGGGAGCTTGCGAATCATAAAGGCAGAACCCTTAAGCCGCTCAGATGGTTAAGGCCGTGGTGTGTTGCATGGCAGCTTTGGCCGAATTAGCTCCTACTTACCCACGCCTCCGCGTTTCCTATCGCACCTCTCATTCCTTCCCAGCAACCATCTGAGCAGGTAATCTGCTGGGATGAGTTTTGAGCCATAGGTGTTGGGTGGCGAGTCACGCATCATGCGTCTGAGCTTGGCTATGATGGCGCTGCGTTCTCGGTTGGCGCCTGCATTTAGGGGGTTACGTTTCATGCCTTAGCCTCTCATGTTCGGGCTTGGCCTTCCAATCTTTTAGCTGTTCAGCCTTAATGGCCCGATATTTTTCTGTCGTGTCCTTGTAAGCCTGCCAGTATTCGGCGCTACCCTTGTGGTGGTCGTGTTGGCGACAGAACTCCTCCCATAGGTCCATCCAATCTGGTCTAGGTTTGGGCATTGGCGGGTTGGGACTTGAGCCAGTCCTTGTACTCCCTGGTGCGCTTGTCCACGTTGGGAGGGCTGGACAGGCCAAGTGTTGCCTTCTCCAATGTGGCGTGGTCCAGAACATAGCCATCGTCAGGATTAGGCTTGCTCGCCTCGTCAATCAGTGCGCTTAGCAACACAGCCTGCTTATCCGAATGCAAGAGAACCGCATTATCCCGTATCAACTTGCGGTCAGTCTCAGCCGCGAAGGCCAGTTGCTGGAGTAGCTTGGTTTTCTCAGCCCTTGGCACAATCATTGACGCTGAAGCCATCTCAAACGGAACCTTGCCAGCAGCGAACTCCTTCAGCTCACCACCGGCGCCGCGTGGGTAAATTGCGACCCGGCTGAGCGAGCGAGTCTTGCCGTCTTGACTGGCTAGGATGGAGCCGAGGTACCTTTTGGGCTGCCGATAGTAGGATGCTTCAAGTGATTCAAGCCAAACCCTGCTAAGCGGCACGCAATCCGGCTCCAGCCATAGGAACGGCCACTGGTAACACCTTGCCGCGTGTGTGGCTGCGGACCACCACAAATAATTCACCGCCTCAACCTTGCTGGTGTGGGCCACGGCCGGCCATGGCACGGCCAGCAACTCCACAGACTCAAACGCCACCTCAGCGGCTATCTTGATTTTGGTCTGGGTTTCGGCGTGGGTATCTGGAGCAGCAACCAACAGGCAGTGGCCGCGTGGTTGCTTGTTATTTTGAATTGCGATTAGGTCCAGCAATCTCTCTGCCTGCATGGCGTCTCCCGCGCTGAAGCCTAGAACTATTAAAATTTTGTCCATTGATAGTTAAGTTGACTGGTCATTGGCGATGGCTTCCAAGCACTTCTTGATTTCTAACAGTGCTTCGGAAACTACGGATTGGAAGTGTCCGATGTGCTGTTCGTTGGCTGGTATTTTCATTAGCGCATCGGCGTGCGTCTCGATGTTCTTGAGGTGCTTGACGATTTTATCGTTCACAATGGACCGGTCCATAAGCCTTTCATTATTCCCACCAGCCGTCTCGTATGCAGCGTGAGATGAACTGCATTCTTGATGCCCATGTGCCGATAGTCGCAGGCCAGCCAGTCAGCCATTTCGTGCTCCTGCTCATTGTCGCTGGGATGGACCAGTGTGCATTCGGTTCGGCAGACGATGCACCTAACGCCACGAAACTTCAGCCGGTGAAGATGGCCGCAATAACATTTCCATGGCGCTTCCATGTCGGGGGCGACTCTTTTCATATCGCCTCACTTTGGGTCGGCGGTTCGTAATATTCGTATTGAGCCAGTTCTTTTTCCAAGCCGAGCCGCCAGCACCAGATTGGTAATTTGGGCCGTTCTTCGTCTGTCAGTTCACGCTGAACCTTTTCTTGTGGCTCCCATACCAGCAAGCGTAATTGGCACCAACAGGCGCTACACGCACCCAGCGAATGCTCTCCATTCACTCTCAGGCCAAGGCCATTTTTTACAGACAGGTATTCTTTCACGGCTAGAGCAACTGTCTCTATGGGCTTGAACCCAAGCACATTGTTCTGGCAACGATTGCACACATCAGCCCTAGCCTGGGCTATCTCCTGGTCCACCACGTCACCACCGCTGCCCAGCCACTTGCTGATGACAGCCACGCCATGCGGGATGTGTTTGGCTTGGTCGAGGAGGTTCATTTTCTCCACATCTTGGCACCAACAAGAGCACCAAGAAAGCAGGCTATGATAATTAACTGGAATGAAATAACCTTTAGCTGCGCCAAAATTTTATAAGCAGTTTCTGTCTCCATAATTCATTCTGGCTTCTTAAAATCACGCATCATCGTCCGCAACGCAATCTCACTGTTCGGCATCAAGGAACGCCGCCACGCGGTTGTATTGCATCCGCTCGGTTGGCGTCCATTTGCGCTTACCTTTAGTCAGGGACACGATGAGGTCGTTGAAGAATTGTTTGGCGTTCTTCCGACGCGCGGATTCCTTGACGCGATGTTTGATTGAGTCGTCGAGCATTCCGTCCGCCAGTTTGCGGACGGTAGCCAGTTCTTGTTTTGCGGTCGTTTTAGTTTTCATGTTGATGCCTAACCATGCGCTGCAGAGAACGGCGCGATTGCGTTTCAGTTGCAGACGACGCCTCTCTGTCGCGCCGTCTCTGAGCTTTATTCGTTAGCCTGCCCAGCCCATCGCCAGTTCCAGCGGTCGGCGTGGATTTCGCGTTCGACCATCCATTGATTGTCGAGCCGCTTCTCGAAGTCCTCGGTCACTTCGATCTCGATTATCATTTTCCGGCGCGGGCCTTCGCCGAGTGGCGGGAGTTTCGCGTTTGGCGTGGTTGTCGCCCTGCCGTTCCAGCTTTCCACCGCTTCTTCGCTGGTGAGTTTTGCCGGGCCTTCGGAGCGGCACGTTTTACATTCACACTGCACAGGGAATCCCCGTCGCGGCGCGCGTTCGATGTCAGTCCCACCACAAAATGGGCAGGCTAACAAATCACTGGAGCGAACAGCCGCCAGCGTTTCGGTTTTCGATTGGTCTTGTTCCATATTTTTGCTTTCAGGTTTTCGGCGGCTGTCCGCTCAGTTCTGCGTTAGCAGAATTGGCCGCGGGCGAAGTGTTCGCGCCGTCCAGACTGTCGTTTGCGAGGATTCTATGAGCCGCCACCGCGTGACGCTCGGCCCCTAGTGGGTCGTTATGTTCGAGGCAGTCACACGCTTTGCCGACCTCGCGCAAAGCGGCGCGGCGAGTTGATTGGATATGAGCCTCGATGTGAGGCGGTAGCGTGACGCAGCCGGCCCTGATCGCCAATTCTTGCTCGCGGTCAGGTTCGCCTTCTTTATACCCATGCTCATTCAAGATGGCCGTCCATGCCTCCTGCCGTTCCTCAGTAACGAGTATCTCCAGCTTTGGGCCGTACGTTGAGATTGCGTCTTTCAGAGCATCAGTGACTTCCTTGAGTCGTTGCAGTGTATTCATGATTGTTCGTTTGTTGCGGCCACCCAGATTGACCTGAGCAGCCCATTGAAGCGCGGCATCCGAGCTTCCGGTTCAGCCATATTTCCGAGTTCTCGGCACAGTCGATGCCATGCTCTCTGCGCTTCTTCTGGAGTGACATCAGATTTCTGCACCTCCTTGAGCACTTGCTCTATTTTGTCTTTCCGGTCCTTCACTTTCATAAAATTCTGCTAACAAGGCGCTGCAAGAAACGCCGGGATCACGACTCACGAACATCGGGCGTCTGGCCGAAGCGGTAGGCGTCGGCGGTTATAGTGGATGGCTGGTGCAGTGTCAGGAGTGTTCATACTGACTTCTTAAAATCACGCATCATCGTCCGTAAGGCAATCTGCGCCCAGCGTGGCGGTGTGCCCATCATCGCTTCCCACTTGCGCCAGGTGTCGTACGGCACGTTGAGAGCACCAGCCGCTTCCTTGCCTTGCAGGTTCCACTTCTTGCGAAACTCTTGAAGCTCCTTGCGCCACAGGCTGCGCTCCATCTCCGCCCGGATGCCGCCGCGCTCATTCCTGGGAGTCGTGAGCCAGTGATGTTTGGCGTCGTTCAGAGTTGTGCCGGTGCTGCGGCTGTACGAGCGGAGAAGTTTTACGGTGCGAGCGTTCACTTAAATTCCTTGGTCGCAACTATCCTGACAAGCTCCACGTATTCAACGATTCTGCATTTGCAGTTCGCCTCGTTTATTTCTATGTGCCGACGACTGTAAGGAATTTCTCGGTCAAACCACCAGCGGCCACCCCCTAATTTTTCCAGCGCAAACCATTTGTCTTTGATGCGGTACGTTACCCCAAGGAGTTTTACGGTGCGGGAGGTCATTCTGACGCCCTCTTTCTTCCGCGAACGATACAGCTAATGTGTCCCTGACATACTCCAAACTGTTTCGCTATTTCGGTTTGATTCATTCCAGCCGCCTTCATCTCCAGAAGGCGTGGAATTTCTGAGTCTGGAATCTTTGTGTTCCAATGCCGATTACCAGACGGTGTTCTTCCTTTCTTTGCTGCGTCCTGATTGTTCTGCTCTTGTGTTCCAGCCCATAAGTGGGCGGGATTCACGCATTCACGCCGGTCGCCTCCGGGACAATTGTGGAGAACCCATAAGCCTTCAGGAATTGGGCCTTTGAAAATCTCGAAAGAAACCTTGTGGGCCCCAGTTGACTTGCGCATACAGCTTATCAGTCCATAGCCAGTCGTGGCGATTGCGTGTCTCCAAGGCCAGCACTTTGTTTGGTCGTCAACGGCAACTTTTGCCAGGAATCGTCGCTTCGTGGATTCGTCAATCATTAAGAGCAACAATGGGACAAGTGCTGACTGAGCACAAGGCGAATCTTGTATAAACCGAGCTTCACCCGTAACGGTTGAGTTAAGAAAGTTAGTCGGAGTTCAAGGCCGATTATCTCAGTCCCGGAATTCGATGGCTGCTTGGGGCTGACTGCCACCGCGACGGTCGAGTGACCAACCCCGGCTTGGGCCGGAGCGAGGCGTCTAATCATTTTAGGCACGCGGCTCGAAATCCAAACCAAACCGAATGCGCGGCGGAACCGTGCAAAAGCCCTTTGTTGGGTTTTACATAACTACTTGATACCGTGAGCTTTGACTGCGATAAGGTAAGAACAAATCTGGCCTACCAGACATCCGTTTATGACGAGAAGTTTCTGGAGGATTACATTTCAATCATGGTGAACGAGCCCTTCATGGGCCGCCATCAAACGCGCACCTGGGAGGACGGCAAGGATGAGCTGTTCTACGACAAGGTGCATGTGCAGCAACCCGACTACCTGACCCCGTGGCAGCGCATTCGTGCTGGTTCCGGTGATGCCGGCGACCCCGAGTGCGGCAACCCATGTGAACCGCCTCGCACGTTGGTTGGCTTCGGCACGACCCGGGACAGCGCCTTCATGCAACAGAAGGACCTGCAGAGTCAGCCGTGGTGTCTCCAGCAGATGCGCGGTGTGCCCCACATCGGCCAGCAGATTGCCGAGATTTACAAAATCCTGCGCATGATGCCGACCGCCTTCATCGGTGATTTCCTGCGAACGCGCTTCACCAGCTACCATGACACCCTGCAAATCGCTGGCTCGTCCGTTGGCACCTTTGCCATCACCTCGGCCAACACGGACGAGAACCTGACGACCATCAACCTTGGCTCCACAGCTAACCTGCCCACGTCCAAGCTGACCCTGACTTACCTCGAGTACCTCAGCCAGCAACTGGGCATGAACGGTTACGACCAGAACAGCGGGCTCCCGGCCGGGATGCGCAATCTCGTCACCCACAGCCGCACCTATCAACAGTTGGTCGGCACCAACCCCGAGCTGCGCAGCCAAATCTATCCGCAAGCCATCGGCGCCTTATCCCCACTCTACAAGGTGGGCGTTGGCCTGAACGCTAACCCGTTTGGTCCGTGGTCGCCCACGTTCGATGAGAAGCAGGTGCGCTTCCAGACCAACGGTAACGGCCTGCTCCAGCGCGTGCTGCCTTATCTCAACACCACAGCCACAACTGGCGGCAAGCCCATCGTTAACCCGGCCTGGTTTAACGCGCGCTACGCCATCAGCTACATCCTCCATCCCAAGGCCGCTATCCTCTACACGCCTGCACCCAAGAAAATCCATGAGTCCGTGCCCAGTGTTAACACGGCCATGTTTGGGAAATGGCGCTTCGTTAACCCCGAAGGCCTCATCCAGTGGAGCAACCCAGACGGGACCACCTGCACAAAACAGAACGATATGCAGTTCTGGTTTTATTGGCTCTGCCACCTCGAAGCGGGCTTTAGATATGATCAGCGCGAGCTGGTCATGCCAATCCTGCACTTGATTGATGGAGCCGGTGCATCGTGTATTGTCAACGAACCCGCGTGCGGGTCGGCGCCGGCGTATGTCGTACAGGACTACAGCGGCGACCCAGTTATGTGCGAGGAATAACCGAATTCAAACCGTGGGGTTGTTAACTCAGCCCCACGGTCTTTTCAAATCACATGCTTCCATTGCTCTCTGCGAATAATTCTGGCAATCGTTTGCCGCCGCTCTCCAAGCCGAGCAGCAATTTGAGTGGGGGTCATTCCCAAAACATCATGGAAGCGGCGTATTTCTCGAACACTTTGTTCTGTGAGCCTAGCCCAACTACACTCCTCTCCTTTGAGCATCTTCCCGGCCTGTGCCGCCGAGTGTTTGGCGCCTTTGGAGTTTCGACCATCGGCAATAGACTCGTGAATGTTCTGTTCGGAAGTAACAAGGTGAAGGTGCTCTGGTCGCCCACAAATGCTCACGTGGCAAATGTGTCCCACCTCAAGCTCTTTCGGGATTTCTCCGTATGTCCAAAAGTAAGCAAGTCGGTGAGTGTACCACCGCTTAAAGTTAACCGATGTGCGGCCATACATGACCCCATATCCGTTGTCTTTAAGGTTGCCCGTCCACAGCCAGCAATCGCCAAGGTGTTTATATTTTTCAGGAGCTGGTGCGGGCTTGAATCTAGGCCAAAAGTTTTCGGGTGTCGTTCTTACGCATTGCATAATTTCCTCTCCAGTTTAGTTGTCGTGGCAGTACGGCTTCAGATAACAACCCACAGAAAGCTTGCGTCCTTTGTAAGCCAACTCAAGACCCTCTTTGGCAGATACGCCCATTGCCAAAAAGTTTACATCGAACAAGACGGGGGTTTTGAAATCTCCGTTCCAAACCGTGGAATGTTCCCGGCTGTTGAGGATTCTCCACGGCACGTCTGGATAGGCTGTGGTGGCGACATAGAGGCAAAGGTCAACCAGCCAATGACAGGAACAAGAACACACAAAATCCCAAAAGGCCGGGTGCCGTCCTGTCCTTGGAGGAAACCATCTCCAATCACCGTTCTCGTAACTGGCTGGAACTGGATGCGGCCTATCAGCGGTGCAGAAACCTTGCTTAAGTCGGTTTTCAACAAATTCCTCCATGCAAGGCACCCAGATTTTCTCAGCCTGTTTCGATTTGAAGATGGGCCCAAGTTTTCGCCAGTGTTTTTGAATATCAAAGTGGCGAGCGCGCGAGTAGTTCGGATGTGGTTTGGTTTTTTTCATGGAAACAAATCACCCATCCCCTCCGGTGTGAATCGCGCTGGTAAGGCCGCCACCGAAAAAGACGGGTGTAAATTTGATTTGTTGCTTACCATTTTTGCGGCTGATTCAAAGCCGGTTTTAGTTACGTGCTCAGCCTAACCCAACTCACCCCATTATGGCGATAGAAAAATACAGCGAAATGGACCAGGCCGACGCGGAGAACCCGGCTGAGGAGCAGGCGCCGGGCGAGGAGAGTGAGGCGCCAATGGAGGAGCAGACGGCGAGCATCCCGCTGTCATTGCTTGGCGGCCAGAGCGTGAGTCCTGGTGACGTGGTGCGGCTGGAGGTGACTGGGGTGGACGAGGACAGCGGTGAAGTGTCGGTCAAGTATGCCAGTGAAAAGCCAGCGGCTGAGCCGGCGAAGCGCGGCATGGAAGGCATGGCAGCAGAGTTTGATTAACAATGTGAGCGAGGCAACGCTAATAGCGGCTGCCAGCGTATAAACAGGTATAGCAAATCCGACGTGCACTAGAGCAACCCTAACTGAAGGTGTAGGCAACGGCCAGAACGCGCTGGCCATGAACAAGGCCCAGTACGAATGGGCTAAAATCTGGCTAAAGATTCTGGAGTTGGCAGCCATTGGCGGCACCGACTATCGGTCTGCGCTGGACACGCTGATTACGGATGCGACTGAGCTGGCCAAGACAGCCAATCCGTTCGAGCGCCGTGTCATGTGGCTGAACATACTCAGGAATGACGCGATTGCGGCCGGCAGCGTGGACAGCAGCTTGGCTGGTGGCGTGAGCGGCTTGAACATCCCGACCAATTGTTGCTTGCAGCCGTTCAGCGACCGGGAGGCAATTGACCTGTTGCTGACATGCAAGCTCGGGGTCCACAAAGCGTACGTGCAGTAAGCGTGCGGCAAGATTATGGCCGCGACAGCTCAAGAACTTTTCACAGCAACAGCCTGTGTCCAATGCGCCGGGCCGATTGGTCCTGGGCAGCAGATGCGGATTGGGCTGTTGTTCCAAATCTATGAAGGCTTGGGTGGTGATATGACGACACAAGAAATCCTGGACGAAGCTGGCTGTTTCCTTTGCATCCCGGGCGTGACGATTGCCGATGCGATTGAGATTGGGCTGCTCAACGCGATTGCGACGTTATTGACTGGTGGCTCGTCATCGTTGACGCAGGTGTACCGAGGGGCGGCTGCTGACCCAAATGGCGTAACCACTCCAAACGATGTGACGAAGCCAGCAGTTTACTACCCCAATGCGGGCGGCACTGAATGGCAGTGGACTGGTGCAGCGTGGGTGTGATTATGAAAATATTCTTTGCCGCCGTTGTCTGTTTCGTTTGTGTTATATCGCACGGGGCTACAGTTGCCTTTCCAGACTTCAACCAGGACCAGTTCTGGACCACTAACAACAAGGTCTCTCTGAAGCCATCCGGGGTTACAAACTTCCCGGCTGGTCCAACGTACGTGTTCAATGGTAAGACCACGTTTACCAGCAATGTTTTTTTCAACGTGACCAGCTATTCCACGAATTCGGCTACGTCAACGACCACGATTGACTTGGCGAAAGATTATCGGGCCTTCAGCACTAACAACAACACGGGGTTTACTAATCTGGCCAGCATCGAGGCGGCTGGAACCAACATTCAAACGGTCAATCTTTTCATCACCAACTCAAGTGGTGCAGCAAAGACTATTGCGATGGGTCCTGCGTTTCAGAATATGAATCCTAGTGATGGAAACATTTTGTACGTGACCAACCTTGGGCATCTTCTGGTCTTCTATTATCCACCTCTAGGGACAAACTTCTATTTCAAATCGAGATGACTAATCGGCTCAAGGCAGGTCTGTTCTGCGTTGTCCTGTTCCTGCTGATTGTCTTTCGCGGGAGCAGCGGTCCCCCAATGCAGTTTGCGCCCTTTATGATGGGCGGCCAAGTCATCACGGACTGGGCCCGTCGTGTAGTGGCAAACGGTGGCGCCATGCCATCCCAGACCAGCATCATCGCCATGGAGACGCTGCGTGTGAGCCTCGAAGCGCAAAGCCTGACCAACAAGATTTGGACCCTGTGCATCTTCGTCCCGGACAGTGTGATTGCGGCCAGTACGCCACTGGTTAAGAACAAGGGTGCTGACCCATGGACCAACAATGGATTTGTTTCCGGGGACCTGAACATTCAGGGATTAAAGGGAGATGGCTCGAAATGGCTGGATACTAATATAATCCCGCTGGCTGTTGCCACCAACAATAACAACATCACCACGAATGCCAGCGTTTCCGTGGTGGTTACAGAATCGGCCACCAACGCTGGGGCGGCAATCATCCTAGACCAGCGATTTATAGGTTCGGTGAATTACTCGGTTGGTTTGTTTGTTTCCGGTGGCGGGGTGGACCAGTTCTATAGCGGCCATGTGTTTGCCGGGAGTTTCAACTCCACCAATGACTTTAACCGAGTTGGTTACATCAGCGGGAACAGGATTGGGAGCAATGAAACTTTGTTTGTTGCTTCCCCCATTGAAACGCACAAGCTGCTGGTGACAAACTTCCAGGCCGGGCTGTGGCCAGCTTCAGCGGCATCTTCGACCCTGGCCTTCTTCCAGACACGCATCATGGCAACCAATGTTACCAGTGGCGGCACAGCCTTGCGGCTTTCCATGGCTTGCTTGCATGATGGCTTTACCGAAGTTGAATCCAGCAATTTCTGGGTGGCGGTCAAGACTTGCAGGCAGGCGCTTGGCGGTGGCGATGGGGACCCCATCTGGGACTGGGCCAGGTATGTGACCAACTTTGGAGGGGCGGCTATTTCAGCAAATACCAGCAACGCCTTGAGAACCTTCCGCCAGGGCCTGGATACCGACGGGTTGCTCTACAAGATGGTTGCCGTTAACGCTCTGGTGCCGGACAACTTGACGGCTGCTCGGATGCCCATTGTGTGGCAGGCCGGATTGCAGATTTGGACCAACGTGTTGTTTGATGCGACCAATCTGACCGTTAATGGGCTGCACGGGAACACGAATAGTAAATATCTAGGAACCGGGTTAAACCCTGCGGGGATTACCTATGCCGGTTATGGGTCTGGGAATAACGGTCAGTCATTGTTGGTTTATGGAAACACCAACGAACTCAGCGGACTTGATTTTGCTGGGACTGGGACTTCGGCCAATTCTCTGTACGGTTTACAAATCAGCAGTGGACTGTTGGCTTTCTTCAACTGGAAATTTGTAGGTATCAACACGAATTATCTGCAAAGGGCAGCTGTGCCAGCGGCTTTCTGGACGGGATATCTCGGTGGCTATCATACCGCATCCAATGCTTTTGCTGTTTATTGGGTGACTAATAGTGTCCACAACGTAATGACCAACACCACTTTTCTGATGACCAGCGGCAGCCCCACCATCACCAACCTGTACGCTTTTGCTTCTTCTGCTCCCGGTTTGGTGGCGAGTGCCTTCAGCGACCATACCATCAGCTTCATGTCCATCCAAGCTGGGTTGACTCAGACACAAGACAGCAATTTGTGGAACCGAGTGAAAAACATGAGAAATAGTCTCGGCGGTGGGATTCCGTGAACTTCATCATCAAATCAAACTGTGTGGCGATTGGCCGGCGGCCTATTCATAAGATGCCGCTGGATGCATTGCTTGTTCGGTTCGGTGTGGAGAAGGTGCGTGACCCGGCTGACAACAATCCGCGCATGTTTGGGCGCAGGATTAAGCGGACGTTGTGGGATGTGTGGGAGCTGGTGAAGTCCAGATGGCAACTGCTACGAAAGAAGCTGCACCCAGATGTGAGTGGGTACGGCTATGAGGTTTTTGCGGTGATGAGCGCGGTCCATGACACGATTATTCAGCGATTGAGAAAGCGCGGCATTGGTGCATGATGAAAACTCTCATTGCTGGTTTGTTCTTCCTTCTCTGTCTTAGCTGCGCGGCTGCTAGGCCCAGGAACGGCACGTTGATTGTCACGGTCAGCCCAGCGGAGGGCGGCACCACTGGCGGCTCAGGCACCTATCCCGGCAAAACCAAAGTAACTATCAGGGCGGTTCCGTTTACGGGTTGGACATTTGTTCGATGGCAGGATGGCGTTACCAATGCCGAACGAACTGTTACGGTGCCAAATGGGGGCACGGCCAGGTATGTGGCCAGCCTGGTCTTTGTTCCTTCTGGTAACGTGGCTCTCTCGGCTGAGCCCATCAACGGCGGTACAGTTTCTGGAGCAGGCTCATATCCGGTCGGGAAAGCTGTGGATATTCGGGCCACTCCATTCCAGAACTGGAGCTTCACCAGATGGCAAGATAATCTTACGAATAACCCCAGGACCATCACCGTGCCGTCGGGGTCCATCCTGTTCACGGCTACGTTTTCAACCAATACACCACCTGAGCCAGCGAATACCAACGGCACGGTTCTGCTGGATTGGTCTTTAGTTACGAATGCGTTCAAATACATCGCCAGTTGGGGAGTCTCATCGCGCAGCTATACCAACTCGGTGTTGACCAACACAGCCAGCGTCAGAATCAGCGGGCTTGCAACAAACCTGACTTACTATTTCGCCGTGCAATCAATGGCCTCTGACGGGCGTTACAGCCCTTTTTCCTGTGAGGTGTGGGGCAGAGTCGGAGATACCAACGCGTGCAGCCCATGAACGTAGAACCAATATGGATAATTGGAGAAGGGCTTGCCTTTGCTGGTGCTGGCCTCCTGGCTTACATCGGTCTGACAAACCGAGTCACCTCGATTGAGTCAAGAATTCCAAAAGATTTAGCAGAGCGTGTAACCAGGCTTGAGGCCCAGGTACACGATGACCTGTTTGAGCGTGTGGTCAGCCTGGAGGCGGTATTCAATATCCTTGGAGAGAAAGCTGCCAAGCTCCTGCATAGTGATGATGACCCCTACCAGATAGACAGCCTGCTTGATAAGTACCTGGACAGGCACTACGAACTCTCTTTTGCTGAATGGGAAGCTCTGCTGGCGAAGTGTTTGGCGATTGAGGAAAACAAGGTTCTGTCCAAGGATGAGCGTTTGTTGGCAGGATGGATTTCTGCGGTGTGCCATCATAAGCTGCGCCGACCGCCACCGGAAAAGAGGAAATACGAGACGGACCACATAACGAAATCCGATGGAAGATGAGACCAGAACATTTTCCAAGGAAACGCCCGACAGTCAGCTTTTCAACGTCAGTGTCCGGGCGTGGCTGGTGATTGTCCTGACAGCGACTATCTGCGCGATGAGCATAATCGGCAAGGAGGTGGAGGAGCCGCTTTACGGGATAGGCTACCTGGCCATCGGCTACTATTTCGGGCAGAAGACTGTGAAAAAGGCATGAGCATCTGCCTGAAAGTGGACGGGCTGGAAATCGAGGTGGCTGGGGAAAATGTGAAGTATGCGGTTGAAGGCATTTGGCACCATTGCTCCTTTGACCAGTTTGTTGCGTTGCTGGACAGGAACTTCAGGCCTACAAAGCAGGAGGTTGACTGGGATACCCCAAAGCCATAGGGTTTAGCCCATGACAACCACGCTTTTATTCTATGTCCTTTTTGTTTTGTGGGTTTTTGCCGGGTTCAGAACCTCGGATGCCTTCTCTGTCAAGAATGCGCCCAACCTGATTCTTGTTATCTTGATGCTCCTCTTGGCCTACAAAGTTTTCGGACCCCCATTGCACCAATGAAGAAATTCCTGCCCTTGTTGGTTCTGTGCGGTTGCACATCGTTCCACGTCAAACAAACCGACACATCACCAAATGAGCGAGTCATCTCCTCGGACATCAAGGCAACCGCGTGGTTCTCGTCAGCCCAGACCATCTCGAAAATCAAGGCCCTCCAGACCGACAAAACCCAGTCGTTCGGGGCCGACAATATCAAGCAGCAAGGGGCGACAAACGTAGTGGCTACGCTGGAGGCACTAGCGAAGGTGCTGGAAGCGTTACGGCCAGCGCCTTAGCTTCCCGCTTGCCGACGACCAATGCCTAGCCTGCTTGGGCTGCTGACGCTTCTTGTCGCCTGCGGCTGGCTTCAGGCGTGGATAGAAGGCGACCCAGAGGAGCAGGGCTACGCTAGCTAGAAGTTCCAATAGAAGGGTTAGGTCAGCTTCGGCCATAGCTGTTCGGCGAACGCGGCTCGGGGTAGAAGCAGCGACCACATTTGCAAGTGTAGCCTTGCACGGCTTCAGGGCCTTCCAATCCTTCAAGCGCCAGAGTGATTGGGATGTCGGCAACGGGACACCCGCAAGGCATCACCGAACCCGGCGCTGGACTCAAATCACGAGCCAGTGTTTTGATTGGAGGTCTGTCGAGCGGATTGGCAGAGATTGGTTTCATGGCTCGTGATCGGGTTCTTCGCACTCTTTCAGGAGCGCGACCATTTGCTCGCGGGTCATATCGGGCGCGCGGGCGTGGAAGTATTTCCAGAAGCCGTCGGGATTGTGCTGGTAGGCTTCGACCGGATGCGCGTTGCAGAACATTTGCCACGCGATGTCTTTGCACTGCTCCTCGGTTTCGTTGCCGGACATTTCTATGACCGTCACCGAACCACCGAGTGGAGCGCAACTGCCGCCGTCCTCTGCCGTTTCGTCGCTTGGTTTTGTCATAAAGGTTTCAGTGTCGTTGTGAGTCTCGCTCCGGCGGCAGTGGCTCACCCGGAGCGTTCTACCACACCATTCCAGCCTCAGCTTTTTTCAGTTGGACTCGCGCCCATTCTTCCCACCGTGCCGGGTTTCGCGGAGTCTCCAGTATTGTCCGCACGATGCTTCGCAGTTCTCGTTCACGTTGGGTTGGTGTGGTAGAACAATCCGGTTGGAGCGAACTGCCGCCCTGCTTTTCAGTTGAGTCTTTTGGCATATTCAAGTCTTGGGTTGTCCGGGCAGTCCGCGAGCCAGTCGAGCATTTCGGTGTCGTTCATAAAACAGATGTGAAAGTTCGGCGCTTGGTTGCTTCCAAGATGGTTGCCTCGTGCACTCGAAATAATACGCCAAGTGTTAAGTGAGTTATTCCACCGTGTTCATACATGGCGCGAATTCTTCTTATCTTTGTTGGGGTCAGGCAAAACTTTGTTGGTGTTGAAAGCGCACGCTCAACAGTCCACCCGTCTCTAAGTCTTGTTGTGAGAGTGCTAACATTGATTCCTATTCTTTTGGCCCATTGAGCCAGTGTTAGTTTTTCTCCATTCCATTCAAGCCAGTGATTGTTTCTTTTATTTGACCCTTGTTCCAAGGCTGTTGACCACCGGCAATTACCCGGTTCATAATTTCCGTTGGTATCAATTCGGTCTATGCTGTTAGCCCAGCTTGGTCTTTCTCCAAGTTCGTCTATGAATTGCGTGAACGATTTCCAAAGGAATTTAATTCCTCGTCCACCGTAATTGTGATACTGGTCACATTTCGGATTTGTGCATCTTGTTCTTGCGGCTGACCAAGCATAATATTCCACAGTTCTGCATTTGCCGTGAATATGCCTAGCCTTGGATAGTTGCTCGCGCCGATAACAGCCGCAGGAGATAACGATTCCTTTTCGGATGGGGTCCCAGTTTGTGGTTTTTATCGTTCCGCAAGTACACCTGATTTTTACAATGAGTTGGGACCTGCCGTTTCGTCCGGCAATTGATTCAATCAGAAGCCTTCCAAACTGTTTACCGATGAATGGATAGTTTTTCACTGTTGCATTTGAGTAAGAACCATCGCCCCAGTATGCAACAGTCCGGCAGAAAGCCGAGTGTAGGCGTAAGCCTTCCGGGGCGACGGTAAATGGGGTCCGCCTGTTGCATAGCGGAATCATAATTTAACGTGTAGAGAAAGTCGAGCGGGTTTCCCACCAAAGTTTTAGTCCCGGCACTGGCATCTCAGGAACACAAGAGTCCAAGATACAAGCAGCCGATGGAGTGATTTTGCACAAGTCGGGTCGTGCCTTGTAAAGCGCAACAATATCGGTGCATTCCCAGCAAAGTACAGTTCTGAGTTGCTGCCCCCTAGCCTTATCCATCCTGGCCAGCGGCTGGGCTATGGCCGTCTGGACTGCCCATGCCGCCTCTTTGGCTATTTGCTCTGCTTCTATTGCCTTGGCCAGTTCAGCCTCAGTTGTCACTGAAGACGCGGCTACGGTCGCCTGGTGCTCAAGGTCTAGGCGTTCCTGGAGCAGTCCAGCTAGGCGTTTGTCTTGGTCAGCCCTTTCCCGCTCCACCCGTCGCGCTTCAGCCTGGAGGTAGTCGGCTGCGAGGCGTTCGAGCCTGTCCAGTTCGCCCTGCAAAGGCTGTAGGTGGTCATTGGCCAGTTGAATGAGCATCTTCTGGCCAGCCAAGAGCGGCTTGGTTAACCGCTGACGTTCGGCCTCTACATCACGGATATGAGAGCGAATGGCCACGGCGGCATTGCGCGCGGCAAGGTTGCTGGCGTTGTCAGTGATGACCTTGATCGACATAGCGGCCATAGCCAGCTTATCCCTTAACTCCTCTGCCGCGCCATCTATGGCCGGCAATGGAACGGCTTGGACTTCTTGTTTTACGAGCTTCATAGGTGTTTAACTGATTCGCGCTGCATGGCCAAAAGTGACTGGGCTCCCGACCAAGTTATTTTCAACACATCCCACTTTGCGATGGTCTGTTCCGCCGCCTCATGTTCCCGCTGCAACACCGCCAGTTCTTTCCCATAAGCTTCATCGGCCCTAGCCTGAGACTCAGCCTTGGCCACTGACTCACCGCCAGCCAAGGCAGCTGCACAAGCCCGGGCCAGCGCACGCTTGCGTCTATCGGAACTGAATTCTAGGATAGTGCGAGCTGTCCCTACTTCGTCGGCTAATGCCTGCATGGCCTCTATGGACTCAACCATCCTTTGTTGCAGGCCAGCCACGTCCGACCAGTCACTAATGCTGGCCGGCGTGGGTGATTTTAGTTCCTGCACATTCACAGAATCAAAATGGCGTTTCTGGGTCGCCTTCAGCTTGGCGACCAGCCTGTTCGTTCACCATGGCAGGTGGATTGTTTCGGGAGTGTGGAGCTGGCATCTGTGTCGGAACCTGCACGGGTTTGTTTCGTGGCGCGCGGACACGAATGCCGCCGACGAGCTTTCCGCCAAAGCTCACGTTTGGGTCATCGTACAGAACCACCTTGGCATTGCCCAGTG
>Ga0207711_10001767_pt1 | contig 19800 bp, 24 predicted proteins | sample KBSS34metaG_FD_184401 | JGI IMG/M metagenome (GOLD analysis project Ga0207711, IMG submission 184401) | Switchgrass rhizosphere microbial communities from Kellogg Biological Station, Michigan, USA - KBS S3-4 metaG (SPAdes) (version 2) | ecosystem: Host-associated > Plants > Roots > Rhizosphere...
GAAGATTGTCGGGTCGCTAGGATTAGCCATAGCTCGATTACGACTTTCCTCGATTACTGCGTTACTGGTGCCAATGGCGTACTTCTTATTCTCCGCACCAGCATGACGCGCACCGGACATAAGAGACTGCCCAGTAGTGCGCAGGGTTTCACTATCGTAGAGCTTCCTCGCCATGTCGTTTGGCAGACTGTCGCGGATGCTCTTACGTGCAGCGGTGAGGTCCTCGTAGAAGCCCTTCGCGTAGTAATCGACAGCGTTCTTCTGTTCCATGGAGTCCAGCTTGGCGTTGATTTCGCCAGCGGCCTTCATGTTCTTGACGACGGCTTCCTGTGTAACCGTGTGGTTATAGAGGTCCTGCATGGCCATGCCACGCGCGAACATCTCGTTGCCAGCAGACGAGAGCGTGTTGCCCATGCCGTGGATGGCTTGTGCGACGTTGACCCCAAACGACTCGGGCCGGACGTTGGCCTCATAGCGCGGCGTCGGATTTAACTCCGGCCGAACCTCGGGGACTCCGCTGAATGGAACCTGTGGCATTATCCGATCCCCGTGCTCCACATACCTTGTTGCCCACCTTGCAGCCACTTCGAACTTACGCTACCGACGGTGCCAAGGATACTCGACATTGCGTTGATGTTGCCAGCCTGCTTGGCGTTCTCACCAGCCATCACATCGAGGTTGGCTTGATTGAGGTCCATTACGGACTTGACGTCGTAGTCGTACGCGACCTTAGCGGCGTTGCTGCGGATTTGCGTCAAGTCTGTTTGTGCAATGAAGCGTTGATCCGCTTGTACTTTCGCGGCAGAGCCGGAGTTCACATCGATGTTGCTTGCACCCTGCGCAGCACGAATAGCGCCAGCCTGCTGCCGAGCCTTCATGCCATACTGCGTGGCCTGTATCTCGCCCTGATTGCGCGCATACTCCTCGTTCTGCTTATCAATCTGCGCATTGATCCGCGCGACCTGCGCTTGGTAATTGAACATCGCTTGCTGGTTCTCACCAGCCTTGTTGGCCCCAAAGGCCGACAGCAGGCCGCCAGCCAAGCTTGTTCCGATCCCGACTGCGCCTATACCAGAGGCCATAGCTTTGCCTTTATCTCGAAGGGGAGGAATTCGCCAACGGGTTCACCGAACTGTGCGCCAAGCCACTTGAGCCAGCGGATGGCCTTATGGTTGGACACGAGGCAGTGACCCACAATAATTGGATAGTGCTCATGTGCCTCAGCGAGCACGCGCTGTGAATGGCGCACAAACAGGAACACGTGCTCCTTGAGATGCTCCGTGGTACGCATCCACAAGTACGCACGGTCACTCAGCATCGTCGGCGGGATCAATCCCCACATGCAGAGGATTTCACCGTTCTGACTACATATCCATAGCTTCGCGGAGTTGACCATCGCGCGCTGCATTGTTTCTTGATCGATCTGGTTCAGCGAACCGAAGTAATCGCCACAGATCAAATCAAAGGCTTCACCGGCGGCAACGGGTTGGATGTGTAGGCTCATCCGCGGCCCCTCCCGCCATCGTCGCCAACGGTCGTGTTGGAGATAACGCCAAGTACCGTGGCGGGCAGCGGATCGGATTGCTGGATACAATACTGACCGTACACGGTGAAGCTGGGGCCAAGGAAGGTACGGGCGTCGCCATCAACTAGGTCCGTAACGACCTGCGAAGCAAGTCCGGTCAGCATCGACGAGACGTTACCACGCACAAGGTCTTTCATCGATGTCAGGCTATTGAAGTCGCCACCAATGGCAAGCCCTAGTGTCTCCGCAACACGCACATCCACCGAGTTGATCTTCTTCACCTTGCCTTGTACCGTCGGCTCACCCATCTCCAGCGGTAGGGTCTGAAGCTTGCAAGTGTAGGGCAAGCCTACAGTGACCTTGCTCGCTGCTGTGCCCAGCGTGAATATCCCATCCGCTGGCATCACGAATGGAGTAATGACCTCTCCGTCTGCAAGCCCCGTGACGGTTTGCCCACCGATGAACTCTGCGCCAGAAAATGTAGTAGCAGGAGAGCCAGAATAACCAATGCCGCAATCCACACACCATGCATCTTCGACCCCATGTGCGAAGGCGCGTTCAACTACGCGCTCGATGTACTTCGTGGTGACGCTTTCGATGGTGCGTTCGACGACAGTGTAGATCGCATCGACCTCGCCAGCAATGGCTGTATTCTCAACGACCGTGCACACTGACTTGAACAGTCCGTCGGTGATCGAGTGAGACCAACCGATGAACTCCTGCTCCTTAAGGAACGTCAGCGTTAGCATCACCCCGTCGTCGCGGACGGCCCAGACGATCTTAAAAGGTTCCTCGGCCCAAGCCCATTCATCGACAGTATGATTATAAAAAAGATGACTGGCAATAGCTGAGATGTCGGTACCGGTGTAAACATTGGCGTAGATGTTGTATGCACTATCTCGGACGATAGAACCCTTAGACTGAACATAGAGCACATCAAAGTTCGCAATGATCGGCGGAACATCTGAAATGCCATTAAAGCTTTGCGCATTGGCCACCAAAGCTGTTGGAGTAACGGCTGAGCCTTGACCCGTGCCACCATTGATCAGCCACGAGTTCCGATCGGTGAACATAAGCAGACCCGAGGGCTGGGATACCATCGCTCGGATCGTGTTCAATTGGCCGCTGACTAAGGTGCCAGTGATAGCGTCGTCGGCCTGCGTGACCTGCGAGACGTTGAAGTTGAAGTAAGCGCCGGGCTGCGACATGTAGAAGGTCTGTGGCGCAACTGGCGTAGCGGCAAGGATCAATCGCTGCTGGAAGAACCCCGGCACGGATGGATTGCCCGCGGCGGTGCTGCTAACCACGGCGGTTGCTGTGGCTGCGCCAGCCGAGAATGTGACGGTTGGTGTGGAGGTGTAGCCCGAACCGGGTCCAGTCACGGTGACGAAGCCAACGCCCCAAGTCAGTGTAGCCGTTGCACCAGTGCCTGCGCCATTGGTGCTAAGCTGCACGACCGGGTTCGCTGGAGTGGAGCCTGACACAACGGTGCCCGCGCTACTGATGGTCCAAGTGAGTACGGCGCCAGCGACCTCAGTCGCGACAATGAGGATCACGCCATTGGTGAAGGTGACAACGTCGCCAACGGTGTAACCGGCACCACCGGCAGCAACCGCGGCAGTCTGTACTGTGAGCGTCGCGGTGGCGGACGCTGCGATTGTGCTCGCTGCACCTGTGAATGATACTGACGGGACTAGCGTGTAGGTGCCCGGCGCGGTGACTGCGACCGAGGACACGCCTTGGCCGATGAATGGGTTCTTGGCAATCGGCGGGGTCTGCGTGAAGTCAGGCGCGATGTTGGAGTCAATGAACGTGAGGGCTTCAGTGGTGCCAATGTATCCGAAGGTCGCGCCAACAGGCACAGTACCGAAGTAGCTCACGTCAGTCTTATAGACGTTGTAAGCCACGGCTCCAGTCGCTGCGGACCAAGATAAGCTGTTGGACCCAGCGGTTGTGCGCAGGTCCTGAAGGTTGGTCAACGTGGCTGTCGCAGACTGTGTCGACTCCTCACCGTTGCCATCCACAGCGGTGACGCAATAGGCGTAATTGACCGTGCCAGCGCCAAGCGTCGTGTTTGCTGACACACCACCCGGAACCGCAGCGGTGGTGCCAAACACTATCGGCAGGATGGTCCAATTCGTCGGCGAAATCAGCGTCAGCACATACGGAACGTAGCTCGGATGGCACAGGATCATCTGCGAGACGTTCTGTGCGAACTTGATGCCACGGAGATCCAAATGCGAATAAGGTGCAGGCAAGACATATACACGCTCAGTGGACCCACCAGAGGTATACGCGGTGTACGCTGTGGAGTCGATGTTGGCGTTGTTGAGGATCGCACCCAGCGTTATGTCATTACCCGACACCCCAAGGATGATAAAGTAGCGACCATTCAGTTGCGTCATGCCACCGACATTGGAGACAAATATCCAATCACCAACGGCGTAAGTGTGGCCGGGTACTGTGATCACGCAAGGGTTGGCCTGAGTGGCATTGGTAATCGAAACTGGGGCTTCTAGCACCGGCGCGCCATTGAAGAAGAAGCGGATATAGCCGTGACCGAACTCAAGGACGTAGCCAATGTCGAAGCTGGCTTGGAAGGGGATCAGCCGAACATTAAGTGTTGGGTAGCGGCACTGAAGGATGTACTTCGTGCCGGGCCGAGTGCTGGCCCCACCGCGATAGTCCACAAAGAAGTTCTCGAGCAGCGCAGCGCCGGACTTATACTTCGCGAGGTCCACACGCGCGAAGAGCTTCGGCGACCATTCACCGGAGTTAAACGAAGCTTGGATAATGTCATTAGGCATGTGATGCTACCGTGGCCTAGAAGTATGCGGGCCACATTCCTCCCCAGTCGAAGCTGCTGTAGGGTCCGCTCATGTAGCCATCGTCCCAAGCGACGCCACGGACGCGAATCCAGTCAGGGGTGACGTCGTTGATCGTGAGGCCTTCGTTGCCATCAACCGCGCGGGCCGCCTCAATCGCGAGGTTCACTTCTTGGATCAGCGAATTGGCTAGGGTCTTATCCCCACGTAGGGCCATGCATAGGCCCGAGGCCAGCAGATTGATCCACGCGGTTTGAAACAGCGTATCCATCACGTTGGGATCGGTAACTTGCTTCACATACCCTAACGTAGCGAACTCTTGGTTCGTCAAGATTACACGCTGGGTCCCCTTCGTGCTCGATTGTGTAAGAGTGAAGCTAGCACCTGTACCTGATCCGGTCGTAGTATCCTGTGCAATCGTTCCAGTCTGGATTGCGAAATACGATCCTCCAAGGGGAGAAGCGCTTCCGTTAATAACGTTGACGACGCTAACTGTTGCGACAGCATTGCCGACACCCACGCTATCGACGTGTAGTTGTACGGGAGCTCCAATTGGCGGACTAGTCGTAGGACCAAGAGGCAAAGTGATGACATCTCCCACTGCATATCCGCTACCTCCAGCAACAACAGCTGCCGCGGTGACAGGGAAGAATTCATCGACTTGCACCTTAAATCTGACTGGTGGGCCCTGCCAAAAAGCACTAGCGCCTCCGGTCACGGCAGTAGTTATGGGGATACCCCCGGAGAAGCCAGTCTGGTTGGCAGGGATGATGTAACAGGCCCGTAAGCAATCGACGGGGTACTGATATTCATACGCCCATGGCGGGGCTGGTTGACCGGGCGTCCACAGCTGCGTTGCCGGGGAAGTGTTCTCTGGGGTGCCCGGCACCGAAGTGATGTAAGTGAGGTTGGCCGTTTTGAGTGCGCAGTCCCACGGGGCCATCCGAAGCAAGTCATCTCGCATGTTCTCGAGGATTAGGTTTGCTTGGATGGCCTCGTTGGTGGTTTGGTTGGTAAGCTCAGCCGCAGTCACCGTCGTGCGGGTGCCGATGGTTTGCAGCGCTCGATTGACGACGTCTACGGTTGAGGTCATTAGTGCTTACCTTGCGTGCCGCACTGGCCGTGGTTGGTGCCACCGATGCCCGGCTTCTGCGACATGGGGACCTGAGCCGATGGCGGGGAGTACGGGATGGGGCTCACGGGCATGTGGCCGCCGTTGGTGGCACGGGGCTTCTGGCCTGCACCAGAGTCGTTGCCGAACTCACCAAGGATGTCGCGATCGCTCATATTGGCCTCCTTTCAACGTAAGTGGTATCGGCTGATTTAGACTGCATGGCTTCCTGTGCCTTGGCCTTCTCAGCTGCGATGGCCGCCTGCTTCGCGGCCTCGTCGGCAGCCTTCTTCGCTCGGGCGTCGAGTTCGGCCTTGGCCTCGTCGTCCATTTCCTTAAGTTCCGCCGCAGCGAGGGCCGACAGGGAATTGGCATCGCGGGGACCGAGATCGGCAGAGCCCTTGATGACGTCCATCAGTAACTTAGCGCGTTCGTATGAAATGGTCATTTGTGCTTTCCTTGGCTTCCGGTTGGGTGGTTGGTCTGCCCTTGCATGGGCGCTTCGAGTCCGCGGCCCTCGTAGAGTGGAAGTGAGTTCGCGCGGACTTGATGGATGCCGATTTCGCTTACTGCTGCGGGTGATACGGCATGAGCGATCGGCTCTCGCTTCTGCCCCGAGTTGGTACTATTTCCGTTTCCTTGCTTCATGTCTGATGACTCCCTTTGAACGTAAGTTGCTTGGCGTGGTCGTAACGATTGTCCTTATCCCCGGCCATCTCACGCCGCACCTTTTCGATGACCCCACCGTCGGTGTTGTGCGCCTTGAGGATTTGACGGTACCGATCATCGAGGCGTTCGATTTCGTCGAGAATGTGCTGCGGAGGTTTCGTGCCGTGTTCTTCGTACATGTACTTGATGTCATGCACGTCGTGGAAGTAGTTGGCGAAGCGGCGAAGGGACTCGGGGACCTCGCTCTCTGCATCGCGGTAGAACTTCAGAAGCTCTGTGTTTTGAATACGGAGTATCTTTAGATCGTTAGCGATGCGGAATAGCAAGTCACGTTCAGTGACGCTCTCGTCAAGCTTTGGCTCGTGGCGTTCTGGTGCGTTCATTTTACATCATTCATCATTGCCGCGAAACAGAAGGTGGAGGTACGACACTGGTAGTTGAGGATGTCGACGGCATTGGCCGCAGTTGTAAGCGTGGGTGTCGTACCACCGGCGAACTTGAACTTGGAGTCCCAAACGGTTGTGTGGCCACCGCCGGAGTCTTGGATGAAGGTGATGGAGCCGGACTTGCCGACGACGACGTTAGAGACGGTCATCGTAGTGATGTCACCAGTGAGCGTCACGACTGCATCGCGGAACGTCGACATGTCGAACGTGGTCGTGGTGCCGTAGGTGACCGTGACTTCAGGCGGCCAAATGGTGCTGGGAGTGACCAGCTTGTTGGCGGCTGTGCCAGCGTACATATCGGGGAAGGTGGCGATCGCATACTCACCTACGACGCCGTTGTTGTTGTAGAGAACATTGGTATTGCTGCCGCTGGTGACCGTCGTCACACCAACCGTAATGTTGTCGTTGGTCAGCCCTGCATCAGGCTCGGCCTTGATGATCCAGTCAAGAGTAACGGAGGGTTGGACTTGTGAGAAGGCTGTGGACGAGCCGCCCTGAGCATTGCCGGTGAAGGTCATACCAGCCGTACTACTTGTGGCCGTGATACCAGTAGTGCTCACATCCGTGTTCTGATTGACATTAGTAAGCGAAGCAGCGACACCGCCAGATGTAACACCGGGGAAGCCAAATGGGGACACAAAGCGCACATAACTTGACATGTTATGCACATGGCCGGGGTCGTTGATGCTAGTTGTCACCGTTCCCGTGATGGAGCCTGTTGGGGTGTATGCAGGTAGGTTGCTAGTGCCAAGCGTCGTCGACTGCGCCCCACCAAGAGCATTCAGCGCATCGGGATTGGCGTTGTAGTAGGTCGAGGTCAGCACACCCGCGGCTGTGCCCTGCATGTTATCGCGGCCAACAGTCGAACGGCCTTGAAGGTTGGGGACGTTGAACGTAGTCGAGCCATCGCCATTGCCCCATGGGAACACGCGAAGAGTTGTGGAGGTGCTGGCGATAGCATTGGAGTTCATGCTGATGGTGGTGGAGCCCTTGGTGGCAACAAGGGTCCCCGGTGCGAAGCAGGCTGAGGCTTCAATTGGCGCACCGATAGGAACGCGCTGAGCGGTGGCAGCTGATACGGTTACGGTCGGAGAGCCACTGGAGCAAGTGATGCTATCGGAGGAGACGATAGCGCTGAACAAGTGCGAGTAGGTGGTACGCGAGACTGCTTGGCCGTAGGTAAGTAGGTAGGTCGGTGGGACCGTAGCACCTGCCCAAGGCAAGATGGTGCCAACTACGGCCGAGCCGCCACCACCTACGCAGGTAATCACACCCGTGTTGGTGATGGTGCAATCGCCCGACATCGTTCGCGCGGTGGGAACGTTGGAGATGTTGCCAATGAAGATTTCCCCATTAGGCAACGCCGGGATAGCATTCGCATGGACGAACCGAGTGTTCGCGCAAGCGTTTGAGGAGTCCGTGGGCGGCCGATCAGAGCACGTGGTGTTCTGCGCCCATGCGACTTGATGTTCAGCGGGTAAGATGGCCCAACCAAAACCTACGGCAACGCAAAGGGTTAGAAGGAGTCGCTTCATGTATTCGACTCCATCACGGTAAGGGCAACGCCTGTGCCAGCGCCAGTTACGGCGAGGGCTTGCCATGCGTGCTGACATTCGCCGGTGACAGTGAGAGCGCCGCCATTACCATAGACACGGAAGCTTCCGCCCAACGCATTATTGGCGAGTACTAGCGCAACATCAGATGGCTGCGTCGGGGCGGTGCCTAAGACGTTCTGCACAAACTGCGGTGCAACGAATACGTCAAAGGAATTGGGGTTGTGGAAGGTGATCGACTGCCGCAACGGATTGATTTTCGCCACGATCGTGGCAGTCGTTTCGTTGATGTTGTTGTAGCCATAAATCTTACCCCCACTGGCCGACGCGAAAGCAAGTGGTGATCCGGGACCAGTTTGGATAATGCCCATGGCTTATGCCCTTCGAGCGATAGCGGGAGTGGCGGCAGGCTTCGCCTGTGCAAGCAGCAACGCTTCAAGCTTAGCGAGGCGTTCCTTAAGCTCAGTGACCTCGTCATTGGGCACAGCCGCGTTGGCCTTCGGCATCGATGCGCCGATTTCCTTAGCGAACTGAGCCATCATGTTCTCCATGAACTTCTGCTCGGCCGTGGACATCCCGCCGTTGATCGGAAGGCTATCGATCGGATGGACCTTCCGCTCGCGTATGGGCGCAAGGATCGCTTCGGCCTCGTCGTCGAGGGGTTCCATCTCATCTGTGGGATCGCCGATGAGGATGATGTCGTTGGGATATGCGCGATCGAACTTGTTCGCCACGATAATCTCGCCGGGATAGTTGTGATCCGCTGCGTCTTTCGGGTCGAGGAGCATCGGCACGGGATAGAGCTTGCGCACTGTGCGGCCGCTCTCGCGTGCAGTTTCCTTGTGCTCCCATTCGATCTTAGTGCCATCGGGCAGCTGTTCCACATTAACGTAGTGAGAAGACATTAAACGCCATCGAGCCATTTGGCCCTCCTTTGGTTAGATTAACGCGTCGATTACCATACCCCAAAATGGGGTACCGGCCGTTGGGGTTGTGGTGTAGGATGCGCCTGAGTTTGCTACCGCGAAGTTTTGGAAGAACGAGGTAAACCAAGCAAAGAGCACTGGGCTGTTGTTGTGCTCGTCGGCACGGATTGGGGTGGCACCACCGGGTGGGATGATCGGGGTCGGAAGGTTGGCCATACCGGTGAAGCCAATGATCATTGGTCCGGTGCTACAGGTGTCGACACCAGCGACGGTGTTGCTCGCGGCCGGGCCGACGGAGTTCTGTGAAGTGAGCAGCGTGCAGTTGGGGTCCCATGGTGAGGAGATGTTTGGGCAGCCGTTGACACCGAAGGCGTGGTATGCTGCGCCGTCGATTGTGCCGGTAAGGGTGATGGTGATCAGTTCAGCCGTCACAGCCACAGGCGCTGGCGCATACCAGATTTCGAAGTCCCACGGGTTGCCACCAACGGTCGGGTTGTAGGTGCGATGATGGACCCAAGTTAGGTTCGGGGAGGTGACGCTGGCGATCGTTTCCGCTGCAAGGTTGTCGCTTTCGTGGTAGTAGATAAGCACGGCGACATCGTTGGTCTGTGTCGTGGTCAGTGTGATCGTGCCAGTGTTCGTGCGGGTGAATTGGCCGCCAGCAGTGCCATCGATAGTCTTGGTGTTAACCGTCACGATTGGGGCACAGGGTGGGCATCCGGGCGCGACTGGCGTGGCGCACAGCGCCGGGAGGCAGCCACCAAACTGTGCTTCGACAGGGCGTATGATCGCAGGCGCAGCCGGGATGAACAGCGTGGCCGCTGCGCCTGTTAAGAACTTCCGCCGTGTGGGTTTGATCAGCTTCATTGCGCGGGCCATCCAGAAGTAAAGCCAGATGGGACTGCGCCAGTGAATGCTGACGCGCCGAAGTTGGCCGTGGTGACCTGAGCATTAGCGTTGGATACATAGAACGGAACTATAAAACCAGCTAGAATAGTAACTCCACCGGTGTTGGTAGCCGGATTGTCAGTAGGTTGGCCATTCCAGTTACCAGAAGGAGCAACCCTATACCACGCCTTACGGTTATCTAGATCAATGGCCATGCCAATAACATCACCACTAGAACGAGTGGCTAACGTTTGTAAGTTAGAACCATTAGACCAAATGTTACCGTTGGACTTTGGATACATCATAACGCCGCCAGTAGCATTAAGTCCTAAGCTACTGTAGAATGCCGATGTTATACCAATTCCGGGGCCCGTGCTTCCTCCACTAGTTGTGGTAGTCAAAGTATATTCAATGTAGAACTTGCCGGAGTTACGAGAGCACGCATCCGCAAGCTTCACACCACCCACACTTGCAGACGTGGTAGTGGCGGTGAGGTTGTTGTTGGAGAGGGAGATGTTAACAGCAGTGGAAGTTTGCCATTGGACTGTGGAGCAACTAGTGATCGCTCCTAGCGTTATCAGGTACCTCTGCATCCTAGAATAGTAATTAGCTGCATCGGTCGCGCTAAGTGATGACCCACCGCTGTCACTAGCGACCTGCCCATCCCAGCCGCCGCCCGCAGTACCAGAGCCATTATTCTCTGCCAGTACAAACAGGTTACCGCTCAGCAATGCAGCGGATGTATCAGAGGCAGAAAAGACCGGATTGGCGTTCTTGTACCCTTGGACAGTAGAGGAGTTTGGACGATTGGTGATGTACTGCCCAAGCGTCGTTCCGATAGCAGTGCCGCTCGTGTTTCCGCCATTCATGCGGAAATACATATTGCCGTCACCAAACTTCGGAATTATCTGAGTGACTTTGTTGGAGCCGTTCTCGTTGCCCATCGCGACGGTGTTGCCTGCCGCTTGGTCTAGCAAATCCCAAATGGCAATGTGCGCTGAGTTCTGAGCGAACTGGCCGCCAGCAGTGGAAGGCGGAAATTGGGTGTCAAGGTAGACCGTTGTCGATCCAGCGACCCCGGTGTAGCCTCTGTCCTTTGTCCATGTCGGAGAGCCATGCGCAACCAGTGGATAGCTGGACGAAACTAAGTTGAGAAGCGCGGTAGTGCTATCCTGCGCAGCCGGGACATGGAGAAAGTCGAAGTGAGGCCATACGCCGTCGGTGACAAGGCCGCAAATCAAGACTTGATAGGCAGCGGTATGGTTTAGGTCCAGCCCGGAAGTTCTGGCGAGGAAGTTGCTGGCTTCAGTACATGTGCCAAGCGGAACCGTATTCCAAACCGCGAGGGCAATCAGCGGCGTGTTGGAAGTCGGGGAGATCGTGCTGGTAAGTGTTTGGTTGTTGCCGTTAAGCTTTTGGGAGGCGTGGACGCCCCAAAGGTTGGACCCACACGCGGAGGAAAAGTCATTCGTCATATTGGATAGTGACGTGGAAACGTTCACACGTCTGCTACCCGCAGCAAGGGCAACCTGCTTGTTGTTATAGCCTTGTGATACCGTAGTGGTGCCCACAGTAGTGGCAAGGGGCACTCCGTAATAGCCAATGAGGCTGTAGACCTCAATGGTGATACCGTCAACAGCAGTCGAGAAGGTAGCGACAATGTTTGCCGTTGTGCCAGTTGGATTCTGCGCCCACCAGATTTCGGAATTGCTGCTCTGGTCGTCGCCCTGTGCGCGGACGGCCCGCGCCATTGAGATGCCACCAACGGTCATGGCGGTTAGTTCGGCAGTGTTGGCGACAGTGCTATCATCCCAGTTGATAGACACCACAGTTATGCGGTTGGAGTTGGCTCCACCTGTGCCTTGAGCAGTGAAGGTGATCGTTGTACCGCCCGATGAAATACAGGCGTTACTAACTGGGGTAGCTGTTGGGCCACCCGCGCCAGCACCAGTTAACGGCAGCGTTGTTGCCAGTGCCGCTTGAGTAGCAATTACAAGCGCAAAGAGGCTAGCTAAGAACCGTTTCATTGCGGGCCTCAGAACTGAGTGTACCAAATGTCGATGTCGACACCACCAGTGCCTGTGGAGTTTATGCACAGGCCATTGCTAACGGTGTTCTTGAGGCCAGTCCAGAATGGCGGCGCAAAGACTTCGCCTGAGTTGGCGGTTTCGGTTGCGACGCCAGTCAGCTGGGTGTTCGATGAAGAGCAGTTAGCGTTCACGCTGGCGGTGTTCTCGAGATACCACGTTGCGTCACCTGCGGCACGGGAACGCCACGCACAGATGTAGATGATCTGTGAGGTGACGCCTTGCACAGCGAGGGTGTCGGTCGCGGAGGTAATATGCTTAAAGACATGATTGTCGCACTGGATGACGTTCTGGAGTTTGCCGCCAGTGGTGGCTGAGCCGGTGAGGGCACCGGTCTGCTGTGCATTCGCGGTGGCAGCGGAGCCAGTCGCACCGACGCCCGGTGTGCTGGTGACTGGGATGCCTGTGACAGCGATCGTGTTCAGCTGCGAAGTTACTGTACGCAGCTTGGCCGATACTGTACCGGTGCTTCCTTGTGTGGCCGCTGCGTCTGTGGTTGCGCCTTCAGCAACGTCAGCGCCATCGGCAATAGTGACTGCGCTGCCGCCGCCTCCACCAGCCGAAGTGATCAGCTTGCCGCTGCTATCGCACTGGGCGTACCCAAACCAGCCCGACGTGAGTGTGGGCGGTGAGGAGTTGTAGGCACACACGATCGCGGTGTTGCCCGGTGCTTGCACACGCTGGGCCGTGGCGTAGCCAGCCAAGCCTACAATGAATAGGATGGCACAGGTGATGGCCAGCGCCGGACTGGCTGGCCGCAACTTGGAAGTCAGTCCGGCGATGAGCTTGCGCATTGAGGTGTCCTCAGCTAGTGCTGGTGCAGATGTACATGATCTTCGACGACGCATTCGAAGTCTGCGTGATCGTTAGGACGGTGGTGGAGGTCGTCCATGACATGGCGGCCAAGGGGCCTGAGGCCCAAGCCACCGTGCAAGTAGGGGCTACGGCGTAGGCTGTGCCGAAGGTCACTGTGCAGGAGGTAGAGGCCGTGGTGCCAGCGGTGATCGTGCCAGCGGTGTCAGTACCGACAAGTGTTGGGCTGCCGCCAGTGATGCATGCACCAAGGGTTGGCGCTGGTCTGCCCGTGCCTGTGGAGAGAATGTGGCCCGGGAAGTAGACGCCATTGTTGGCATCAACACCGAATGCGCCAGAGGTGTCTTGCGACAACTGGATGGCGCGTACGATGGTCTGCGCATACGAGAGCCCGCCTGCAAGGAGCAGGACGAGCAAACATGGGAGGAGATAGCGAGCTAGTTTGCGCATCATTGCACCCTATACCATTTGTTTGCTGAGGTGGAGTACTGCCACGTGCTTGCAGTAGCTGTAGCTGCGGTGCAGGACGTTGGGTTTGTGCCGACGATCGTTGTGCTCGCGGGCGTTGATGCGGCCGCAATCGACAGAGTTGTAACGTCACCACCCGGACAAGAGATGCGGATGGTCTGTCCGGTGTAGGGGCTTGCTGGGAGCGTTACGTTCCAAGTGGTGATAGCACCGGTGGCGATGAGGTCGCCGTCTTGCGCACGTGCAGTTGTGCTAACGGTGGTGCCGGTAGCGACCAGCGTGTGGTTATTACCTGAGCGCAGAACGTAAGCCGGAACTTGAATCGCTGAACCGCCACCCGGAAGGGCAGCGTTGACGATTTCAAGACCCGCAAGGTTCTTGGTGTAGACGCCTTGAGCCCACAGGGCGAGTGGGGCCATAAGCCCCACCGCAACTGCGGCTCTGATAAGCCATTTCTTCATGTCATGGCCCTCAGTTGGCGACAGTGATGCCAGCGGGGTAGCCCCCGGCGATGGCATTGTTGGTGCTCTGATACATCTGATCGTCCCGATCGAGGACGATGTAGGAGTTCAGAGTCCCGGCGGTGGCATTGCTGCCGCCGACGGTGTAGTTCAGGCGCAGGTAGCGCGGGACCGCGATGCCCTGCGGCGGACGAGGCATGTCCATATCGAGCAGGCGGGCGCCAGCCACGAGTGAGGCGACGGCAATAGCCGGCGATGCCCACCAAGTGCTGAACGAGGCGGGGTTGCCAGTGCCATCATCGATCGCGCCTTGGAGGGCAACGGTCAACGACGTCAGTGTGGCAAACGCGGTGCCGACCTGAACCAGCAGCTTCATTGCCGGGTCGTCGCCAACGCCAATGTCTCGAGCACCGCCGCCATTCGCGGACGAGGGGATGCCTGAGGTAATGCCGAGGTCGATCACATTGTCGCTAACCGCGGTGGCAGTGATCGCCTGAGCATTGGAGAAGCGAAGTAGTGCGTCAAGAATCATGGGGTGCTCCGATCAGGTAACTTGAGCTTCGGTGTTGACAATGGCATCGCAAGTGCGAACAGGGATGCCGCGGAAGGTGGTCACGACCTTACCGTTGAACTCTTCGAGGCGGAGCAGGACGTTGGTCTTGTTCATCGCCTGAAGATCAAGGTAGGTGCGGATCACGCGGTTGCAGTAGATCATCACCCGACCCATGTTGGCACGGACTTCGGGAGTGTCCGAGGTCTGGATTGCCGTCGCGTTCGCGGGGGCAGTGGGCAGGCGATAGAGTCCGCGCACGATCAGGTTGATCAGGTTCGCGGCGCTGACGCCCGTCAGCTGTGCAGGGTCGATGTTGGCGATGCGGACGGTGTAGCGCCAATCGCGGAGGCAGAGTCCGACTTCCCATTTGAAGTGGTCGCGATAGGCTTGGTAGGTGTTGCCACTCGCGTCGGCCACAGGCCACTCGCCCATGTCACGATGCTGGAGGCCGGTGATCTTGCCCTTGGGGAAGATGCCGTGGATGGTGTCGTTGCCCCACGTGACGATCCACATGGAGGTCTGAGCGTTGCTCGCGGTGCCGCCAGCGTCGAGGACGTTGTTGGCGGTCTGTGAGGACGCAGTGGTGACGGTGGAGTAGCGCGGGGCCAAGCCGGTGAAGCGTTCCGGATTGAGATGCTGGTTGCCATAGATGAAAGTCGAGGCGACCTGCTGCGACATGCCTTCGAGGAAGGCACGGACTTCACTGAGGCGGAACTCGGCCGTGTTGCCGTTCAGATCGGCGATGTCCTTGTCGATGACGGAATACGTCTCGAGGTTGCCGCAGGTGTCCGTGATCTGCGCGGTGGTCGACTTCGCGTTCGGGACGCCGTTGTTCAGGAGGCGCCACGTGGCCTGAGGGAGGCCGGTGCGGACGGTCGTCTTGTGACCGGTCGGCAGGTTGCCTTCCATGACGAGGATGTCGTCAAGGATTTCGTTCGTTTGGGACAAGAGTTCGATGATCGTGGCTACGCGATAGCCATCGTCCATTCTCTTGGCCCAATCGGCATAGGTTAGTGCCAGATTGCCAATGGTGGACATAAGCGAGAGCTCCTAGAGAGGGTTGAGGGAAGAGTGAGTAGTGGCATCTACGTTCCGATCTGGCCTTGGCGTTCAACCCTCTCTGGGGCTCGGGCGGTCGATGGTCGTGCGTCTAGCGACTTGCGTTCGCGAGATTGGGGTACATGGCTGCGGCAGGCGAAGGCTTGTCGGGGCGGCTTGGGTCGGCTTGGCCAAACTTACTGGGGCCAGCGCCGCTGACGGGCTTGCCTTCGATGACCGATTGTGAGAGTTTCCAGATGGCCTTGACGAAGGCGGGGTGATCGCCTGCGCCTGTTACGTCCATGGCCTGTTTGAATTCGTTCGCCAGCTGAGGCGGCAGCGTAGCAAGGGCCTTGCCGATGTCGACCTTGACAGCGTCAGCGCCGGTGCGGCCGTCGGTGGCGTAGGACTTGATTTCGGCGTCGGCAGCGACAGTGTTGCGCCACTCAAGGCGCATGGCTTCATAGGCGGCCTGTGGGGCCTTGGCCGCATCGATCATTGTCTGTGCTTGAAGGCTGATCAGCTTTTGGGCCTGCTCTTGGGTGAGGTTGAGTTCCTTGAAGATTGGCGCTGCGGCTTCGACGAGCTTGGTGTCGATGGTGTAGCCGTCGGGGGCTGCGAAGTCGGCGTACTTTTCGGGGGCACCGGTGGCCTCGGTGGGCTTGGTGGCGTCGGTGGCGGGAGCTTTGGCATCAGGCTTCGGTTCAGTTGACTTCGGGTCGGTTGTCGAAGCGTTGTCTGTAGATGTCGTAGTCGTAGTCGGCTTCGCTTCCGTCGTCGGTTCCGGCCTCACGTCCAGTATCTCGCCCGTCGGACTCCTCGCCGCCGCGTCGTTCGGCAAGGGCGTCGGCTCTTGCGTTGTCACTGTGGTGTCGCTCATTTGCTTCCCTCATCGCTTGAATGTACTGGTCGGGGCAGACGACCATGATGTCGGAGAGCAGGCGCTGCCCAACGTTGCGCTCGCCTTCGGCAAAGGCCGAGGTGAGTGCGTCGCCTGTGAATGTCGTAGTGAAGATGTGGCAGGAGGCGAGGAAGTCCCAGATGAAGGTGCGGCCTTCGATTGTGGACATGACCGTATGCAATACGGACTGGCGCGAGGCTTCAGCAATGCGAGATTGCTTTTCCTTCTGACGTATGGCTTTGCGATCGGCTGCGTTGTCCATCACGAGGGCTTCCTTAAACCAAGCTCGAAGGCTTCGCGGCCATCCATGGAGTTGTGAACGATGACACCGTCCTCATTCATGGCGGGCTTGCACCAACAACTTATGTGATCTTCGACCTCGTGTTCGCGAAGATCATTCAACGGATACACATGGTATCGAGGAATGTTGTCAAGATCGATCATGGGCTAACGCCTCCCATGGCTTGTAGGGCATTGACGCCACCACCGAGGTCGGTGTCTGAGAGGTTCTTCCCCGCTTGCGACAGCGCAGCGATCTGCTCGGCCTGTTGCTGTGCCGCCATCTGCTTTGCGCGATCTTCACGGATTGCTGCCACAGCTTCGGGACTCCGAATGATCTTGGGATCATTGTTCAACAGCGCGGAGTATTTGTCAAGAGCATAATCTGTATCGATGTTGTCCATAACATCGGGCTTGGCGGCCAAGAGGTTTCCGGCTACAGCGAGCAGTCTGTCGATACCGCCGGAAGCGGCAGCACGTTGCGCTTGCTGAAGCATCGACACGTACTCGACGTTGATCATCTGACCTTGGATTTCAGGCGGCGCAGGCGGTAGGATGCCTGCTCGCGTCGCAATATCAAACGTGCGATCGAGAATTGGGCCGAGTCCCTCGTAGTCGATCCGGTCAAGCGCTGGACCCAAGGCGACGAGCGATTCAGACTTGCGCATATCCCACTCGACCGCAGTAACGTTGCTGCGCGTTTCATATTGGCTCGCTGTCATTAGGACGTCGTTGAAGAAGATTTTGGCGAGGCGTTGCTTCACTTCCATGAGGTCGGAGGAGATATCGCCGACGGGGAATTGGTGGGTATCGTAGATCGATGCGATCGCGGGCTTGCCGTTATGGGCGATCATGCCTTGGATGTAGGTGATGCCGCCCGGCAGGAGCGAAGCGGGCTGGTTCTTCAGCTGCACGTCAGCGACGAGGGGCGGGTTCACCATCTTGTCGATGGCTTGGGCCTTGCGGCGGGTCTCGAGTTGGACCTGCTTCTGGTCGGGCAGAGCATCCATGCCGGGGCTACGGCCATAGGCGTCGTTGGAGACTATGTCCCATCGACAGCAGATGTTGGGCATGGAGTAGTAGCCGCGCTTTCGGAGGAAGCCTTGGGGCTGGAAGTTAGAGCCTTGAGGGGAAGCGGAGCCACCCCATTCCCAATAAAGTTCTCGGAAGGCGAATTTTGAACTGAATCCGAACTCGGCTGCACGTCCATCGTCGTTAGGTTCAATGCTATGCGCGACAATAAGTTCTCGCGTAAGGTTGGCTCCAGCAGGATCATCATAGAGCGAGCGTATCGATTGTGAGCAGTTTTCATATCCGAACTCATTCACGCAGGCCGAGACTGTGAGGGTGAACTCCCGATAGAAGATTGTCGGGCGGTACTTGCCATCGATGTCAATGTAGTACTCGCCAGCGCAGGGGTTGATGCAGTTGATGACGTTTTCGTAGTCCTCATACACGAGCATCGTGGCGGTGCCGAAGATCACGAGGTCGAAGTAGAACTGAGCGATGGAGTTGTAGAAGTTGGACTCACTGAAGATAAGGTACATTATCCGTTCGCACTCCGCAAGCCATAAGCTCACAGGTGAAGTGGTGGTGGAATCCACAGTACCCACACGTAATTTGAACCACGGCCGTGTCGGCGAAGATTTCCCACTGACCAGACCAGAAGCTAAGTTGCGTGCACATATGACACCAGTAGAATCCAGAATGTGTTGGTTGATCGGCGAGCCCCTCGCCATCTGGTTCGGGGTTACGATCCATTTGTATCTCCTCGGGAGGAAGTAGTCTGCGAGTTCGCGCCAATGGGTCCACCATGAGTAGCGGTTGACGCGGAGGCCAAGTAGGCGGCCCTGAGAGTATGTTAGGGCCTTGAGGTCGGCCGAGCCTTCAAGCTGACCGGTCTGGGGGAACTTGGCTGGTGCGTTCATTGGGTGCTCGGGAGGATGAGGGCGTTACCCGGTTCTACTTTGCTGAAGTAGTCTTTGAGGTCGTCAGGTGAGAAGTTCTGCATATTGGTTTTGCCGGGTTGGAATGCCCAAGAGCCGTCGGATTTCTTGTTCCAAGTGCCACCTTGGTTACCGTCGACGCCGTTGTATTGACTGTTCGTTGAGAAGGTCGGATGATTGGGCTTCTTCCACTGATCGCTCCCGTGACCGTTCTTAGCAGCGCCCGCTCCAGCCTTCCAGAAACCGCGAGCATCGTAGTCATAGGTGTTACCTAATCGTGGATTGTCCTTAGCCCATTGCTGAAAGGCAGCTTCCTCTTGTGGATTGAGTTTGGTGTTGTATTGGTCGGTCATATCAACTTCGGGCATTTGATCGCCAATCGTTGTGGGCACCTAGATCAACGGTCGGGGTTGCATCGGACTCAAGCAGACGGCCTTCGGAGTGCATCTGTGCTGCGGCCATAAGGGCCCATGGCTCAGGAAGCTGGGGACGGAATGGGACGACGTTGTCGGCGAGGGGTGAGCGTGGAACGATGGGCATGTCACTGGCCTAGCAATGTCTTCTGGCCGCTGGCACCTGCGACTGGGGCTGCGGCTGCGCCGACGAACGAAGGCTGTTGCATGGGCTTGGGCTTTGCCTGTGGCACGGCTTGCGGTGGGGCTACGCTCGCAGGCGGGGCTGGGGCCTGTGGTGCGGCTGGAGCTGAGCTTCCACTGAAGGCACCTGCTGCGGCTGCACCACCGAACGCGCCGAGCGCACCGAGAGCGAGCCCCGTGAGGGTGATGGGATCGACGGTGCACCACAGCTGTGGCTCACGCGAGCATACGTTCAGGCGAGTATGGATCATATTCTGTCTCCACTAAAGCTGGCTGAGGGTGATCGCCACCAGCATAAGCGTTACGATTGAGAGGACCGCCGAAGGTGAGCACAAACGCATCAAGTGTATCAAGATCAAGGTCCGGGTTTTCATCAAGCAAATCTTCCTTCGATGTCAAGACAATTTCGTCGCGGATGTTGAAGGTGTACTTGATGGCGAGCATCGCGGTGCGCAACTCGGGTGACTGAGGGAGCATCCCGGTCTTGAGCCACGCACGGGCTGCGCCATACATCGCGGCGCGCATGTTGGCGTACTTCTCGCCGCTGGTGTCGACGTTGGTCCCCGAGATGGAGTCCTTGGCGCCGAACTGGATTTCCCACACGAACAGGCGCTGGTTGCGACATTGGTCGACTACGCCACCGCCGACACCGCCACCGTCGATGAAGATGCCGTCGGGGCGCCAAGTCACGTAGGCGTCGTGGACGCGTTGAGCA
>Ga0207711_10001776_pt1 | contig 19749 bp, 13 predicted proteins | sample KBSS34metaG_FD_184401 | JGI IMG/M metagenome (GOLD analysis project Ga0207711, IMG submission 184401) | Switchgrass rhizosphere microbial communities from Kellogg Biological Station, Michigan, USA - KBS S3-4 metaG (SPAdes) (version 2) | ecosystem: Host-associated > Plants > Roots > Rhizosphere...
TGGGGCAATATGGTGTCGCTTATCCACAGCGTGTTCAGCGTCTATGGCAGCCGCGCGACCGTACCCCCATTCGGTTTTGTGCTTCACAATCGCGGAGGCTCCTTCTCGCTGAGTCCGTCGAGCCCCAACGTCGTTGCGCCCCATAAGCGGCCATTCCATACGATCATCGCGGGCTTTGTTGCGAAGGGTGGTCAGCCGCTTATGACTTTCGGCAACATGGGCGGTAGCGTGCAACCGGAGACTCACGTGCAGCACATGGTCAACCTGATCGACCTCGGCATGAACGTCCAGATGACGACCGACGCAGCCCGCTTTACCCATTCCGACGGATTGACAGTCGTGCTTGAAGCCCCGCTCTTCAATCTTGTGGGCGCAGCGTTGCGGGCAAAGGGCCATGACGCCCGGTCCGGTACGGGAGCATCTGTTGGCGGCTATCAGGGAATCCTGTTCACACGAGACCCGTCGCTGCCGGAACCTACGTTCGACGCGCGCAGCACTCGGGAAGACTTGCCTGTCAATGGAATTTACCGCGCGGGATCAGATCATCGGAAGGACGGTCAGGCCGCCGGTTGGTAGGATTGAAAGCCTCAGGCAGGCGAACAGGACACGCAGTAGCTCCAGTGGACTCGTAGGCTCCGGATCTTTCGACGTGATCCGCTTTGCTTTAGGCGAGAACTCCGTTATCACGCGGACATAGTCTCCCGGATTGCTGGCCCTGGCGCTGAACAGGATCTGATTAGGGCCGCTGATCTCGACGTAGTCTTCCTGTTCTAGACCGCGAGCACTCGGATTCAGGTAATGAACACCCGTATTCGCCAGGAAATCGCTGGCCGCAAGCGTCCCTGTCGCGGTGATGATTGCAATGACGCGCGAATCGAATTCCACAACTCCGAAGACCTCCGTTGCCGGACCCGGGTCGAAAAAGACGTAGTGACTGGCTACAATCTTGCCCGCCGGAATCGGGTTTGTTCCGACATTCGTAATGAGCGGCGCTTTGAGATTGATATTTTGGTCCTCATCGAACCCATAAAGGTTCGGCGATTCAAATGTGTTCTCACCAACGCTGTTCGCCGGACCGTGCGGATTCTTCAGAGGCACGGAGAGCTTAACGAACGCGCCCTTGGCCGTGCCGGACGTGGCAAGAACGCTGCCGCCGGTAATTGTGGCTTCCGCAGAGGCTGCGGACAAAGCGAATGCGACGAAAAGAAGACCGAAACGCCGAAGCAAGCCTGTGTACTGCATCGTTGTGCACAAAAAGTAGCCTCTACTGCGACAAGCGTCAATGTTTTTGAGCCCGCGCGAGTCGGGTTTTCGCATTCAATGGCCGGCCCTGATACCGACGAAATTATTCACTAAAGTTTTAGTGGAACTTTACTAAATGTTTAGTCATAATCCATCCCATCATGGCAACAAAACAGATCCGTCCCACGAAGCTGGAGCTTTCCATTCTGAACGTTCTCTGGCGGAGCGGGCCGGCAACAGTCCGCGAGATTCACGCGATTGTGAGTGAATCGAAGCCCACGGCCATCAATACCGTCCTTCGCATGCTGCAGATCATGACGGAGAAGAATCTCGTGACGCGTGATGACGCGGTGCGGCCCCAGATCTATCGCGCTCGCTACACTCAACAACAGACACAGACCCATCTTGTTAAAGATTTAATCCATCGCGCATTCGCGGGTTCCGTCAAAGATATGGTCATGCGCGCGCTTTCAACCCGAAAACCTTCAGCGAAAACTCTGAAGGCGATGGAAAAGCTCCTGGAGGAGTTTGAAGAAGGAGACGCCAAATGAACCTCGACTTGATCGCTCCCGAAATGGTGCAACGGTTTGCCGGGTCTCTTCTCCATTTCGTCTGGCAGGGCGCTCTTATTGCGATGGCTACGGCCGCCGGATTGAGTCTGCTCCGCCATCGATCCGCAGAAGCGCGTTACACCTTCGCCATCGGGTCGTTACTCTGCATGTTGGCTGCGCCCCTTTTCACGCTGGCGTTCTACTCGCAGACGGGTGCCCTCACCCAGCGACTGATACTCGCACTACGCCTGGCGACGGAGGCCTCGGCCGCAACCCCATCGTTTCAGGCATCACTGTGGGCCCAACGGATCTTTCTGGCGTGGTGTATCGGGGTCATTGTGTTTGCGACGAGACTCATTGTCGCGTGGCGGCTTTCGTGGCGGCTCGTCAAGTCTGCCGAAGAGATTCTCATTCCGGCCGTTACCAGGATCTTCGAGAGTGTTCGGGAGCATCTCGGTCTTCGCGGGTCCATCCGATTGCTGGTTCACTCTCATCTCGACTCCCCGGTCGTTGTGGGTTGGCTGCGGCCGGTGGTGCTGTTACCGATTTCACTCGTCTCCGGTTTCACGACTGAACAACTGAGCGCGATCCTTGCGCATGAACTCGCGCACATTCGGCGGCATGACTTTGTCGTCAACGTCCTGCAACGTTGTGTTGAGTCGATCCTGTTTTACCACCCCGCTGTGTGGTGGGTTTCAAAACGGATTCGTGCCGAGCGCGAACACTGCTGTGACGACATTGCGATCCGTCTTTGCGGTAGCCGCAAAATCTATGCGGAAGCTCTTCTGGAGATGGAGCGTGCGCGACAGCCGCGTCCAATCGTGGCTGTCGCTGCCGCCGACGGGGCGGTTCTGCAGCGGTTTCGAAGGGTGCTCGGAATGAGCACGTCTGTTGTGGACTGGCAGTCGGCGGTAGGTACGCTGGTATTCCTTGGCGCCTGGCTGGTTGTCGGTATATGGCAATCTTCGAGCACCCTCCAGGCCACACCAGTGATCGCCTCCCAGCCGGCTTTGTCCGCCGCCGCGACTATGCCAGCTGTAACCGCGCCGCCGGCTGTAGCTGAAAGCGTGAATGCCATTGCGGCAATTCTCACGGCACAACCTGTAGCCGAACCCGCTCCAGCGCAGACGGCGACTCAGACTACAGCGCCGCTCGGCACAGGCAAAGGCTCGATTCAAGGCGTGATCACGCGAGCAGGAACTTCCGATCCGATTCCCGGTGCGTTCGTCGCGATTACCAATGCCCCTTTCGACCCGGATGCGTTGAGTACTCTTCTCAAGTTCTGGGCGCAGCGTGGCGTGACGATGAATCCGCAGGAACCCGGGCAGTCCGACGAAAAGTACTTTCAGCTCCTGCTGGACAACATCAACGCCAAAGGAATTTCCGTATCGCTTCCGGAGAATCAGATCGCGATCATGCAATTCCGCGCCGCGAACACAGGGCGATACAGCGCGCAGGCGGATGCGCAGGGCCGTTTCACAATTAAGGATGTAGCGCCGGGAAAATACACTCTCGAAGCCGATCAGGACGGGTTCTTCGACATTCCGGGACGCCCCGCGATCGCAAGCGTCGACGCCGGGAAACCTGCCAACATTTCCGTGCCGCTGCTGGCAGGGGGAACCGTTACCGGGCGAGTGAAAAGCTCGGCAGGCAAGATGCTGCCGAATGTCAACGTGACGGCGTTCCAGATCACGTATATCAATGGCAAGATTGTTCCGCAGCCACAGTCCGCTCAGTTTACGGATGACCGCGGCGAGTACCGGATGTTCTGGCTGCCTCCTGGCGACTATGTCGTTGTTGCCGACCCTCCGCGTTATCCCGTATCCGGTCCTTCCAATGCGCCAGTAGTCGGAGGGCCAGGAGTGCCCGTACCGGCTCCAGGCACGCTATCAACGCCGCAATTTATGCGGACCTTCTATCCGCGCTCGCTGACAACGCAGGATGCGGGAATCCTCGCGATGAAGAGCGGAGACCAGCTGACCGGAATGGACATCACCGTTCAGAAAGGTGCGACGTACAAAATCAGCGGCGACATTCACGCTGCCTCCTATACCGGCACTGCCCCTCCTCCGGGGCGAGGCCGTGGGCGCGGCGCTAACGCGGACCCCAACGCGCCGGTAAGAATTCAAGGCTACCTTGGACTGGAGTACCGGGATCCCACTGTCATTGATATGCGCTCCACAAATTTGGGCGGCACTGTTCCGTCGGCCGGCACCTTCTTCCTTACATCGTCAGGAGACGGACTTCGCGCCACGTTTGAGGTGCTCGATGTTCTTCCGGGCGAGTACTACCTCGTGCCGCGAGTCACTCAAGCGGTTCCCACGGGATCGGGAAACTTCAATATCAACCGCATTCCCGTAGATGTCCGCGACAAGGACGTCACGGGTCTCGCCATTGAACTCGTGCCCAGCATCGGAGTGGATGGGATTCTGACGATCGACGGCCACGCGCCCGGAAATGTCATGACAAGAGTCGCGATCAGCGCAGTTGGCAATGCTTCTCCAACGTATCAGGGCATCTCGGCCCGGGCTGTAATCCCAAAGGCGGAAGACGGAACTTTCACGATCGCCAATATTCCTCAAACTCGGTACCGCGTTGAGATGGGGCCCGGCCTGTCCCCTGATCTGTATGTGTCCGATGTCCAACTGGGCGGGATCAGTGTGTTCGACACGGGGTTCGAAGTGGGCAGGGAACCGCTGGCGCCGTTTCAGGTCTCGCTACGTTCGGGCGCCGGAACGGTTGAAGGCGTCGTGCGCGATGGGTCCAGTAAGCCGGTGCCGAACGCGACTGTCGTTGTGATTCCTCCGGACGCGCGCCGGGAGAATCGTGCGCTGTACAAAACAGCCACATCGGACGCGGCCGGGAAATTTACTGTTCGCGGTATTGCCCCGGGCGGTTACAAGGTTTTCGCCTTCGAGGGGCTCGCAGGTGGAGAGTTTTACAACCCGCGTTTCCTCTCGAAGTACGAGTTCCGCGGGAAATCGATCAACGTGACGCAGAGCGGTACCACCACGGAATCGCTGACTGTCATTGAAAGCAACTGACGGAGGCGTCGATGAAGCTCTTTGTCTTGATTGCCGCATTGCTGTTGCAGTCACCGGCGCCACGCGGATCTGTAACTGGAACTGTGACTGTTTCCGGAACCTCTGAGCCGATCGCCGATGCAGACATCGTCATCGTAACGCCGGATGGAGTACTCGAAACCACAACAGACGCCACTGGCCGCTTCGATGTGGCCAATGTGCCGCCCGGCAGGCAAACGGTTCTCATTCGCGCGGACGGATTTTTCGTCGAACCCCCTACTCCCAACACGCCTTTCGTCCCGCGAGCTGAAGTGCCGGTGACGGTGACGGCGAGCGCGACGCCCGTTGCCATTCCAAATGTGTCCCTGGTGCGCGGCGGCACGATCAGCGGCAAGGTTGTCGATCCACAGGGAAAGCCACTGCCCTTTGTGAGAGTTCAAGCGATTCGGCCTTCCGCTGGACCACTGAACTCCGGTGTGATGCCCGATTCCGCGAATCGCATGACCGACGATCGCGGCGAATATCGAATGTTTTTTGTGCCACCCGGAGAATATGTTGTTCGAGCCCAGGTGCAGGGAGGGCGTCCCGCAGGCGCTGTTCAGACCAGACCAGGACAAATGGAGACACTGGTGTCGACGCTTTTCCCCGACACGACGGACATGGCGCAGGCCAGTAAAGTGGTCGTCAAATCGGACGAAGAGGTTCGCGGCATCGACATCTCCGTGAAGATGGAAATCGTAGCTCTCCCGCCTCCGGCTCCAAAGCCAACCGGAGGAGTCAAGATTTCGGGTCTCGTGATCGATGGGTTGCTGCCGATAATCGGAACAGCCGATTTGCTGCTGGGCTCAGAAGTGGACTCGGTGCCACCGCGACCCGTCGGCTCTGTCATCATCGGCGGCACACCGGGTGCTTTCGAGATCCCGAACGTTCAGCCAGGTAAGTACGACCTCTTCGCTCGCATGCCACATCAGGCCGGATCTCCCGGCCCGGGAGGTGGAGTACTGGCGTGGGGACGCACGACAATCGAGGTTCGCGATCAAGATGTAGAAAACGTCCGCCTAACCGTGCACCCGAGCATGGACGTGTCGGGCGTCGTCAAGATTGATGGAAAGCCCGCGCCTGTGGGCGGAACGTTGAAGATCGGGCTGTCCGTTACAGGCACCGCCGGACAGCTTGGCAATTACCGCGGAATTCTTGATCGCACACAAAGTCCGGATGCGAACGGAAAAGTGACGATCCCCCGTGCGGCTGAAGGCAACTACCAGTTCTTCATCCAGGGCGCCGACGATGTATACATCGCCGATGTGCGACAGGGCGACATGAGCATTCTCGCCAGCGGGATCGACGTTCGCAATGTGGCACCGGCGCCATTTGAAATGCTGCTCGCTTCGGGCGGCAGTACTGTTGAAGGCGTCGTTTCGAATGCGGAAAAGAGTCCGGTGAATGGCGCCATTGTGCTGTTGGTTCCGGCCGACAAGCAGATGTTCCGCGCCTACAGGACCGCGACTGCCGGCGCCGACGGAAAGTATTCGTTCCGCGGTGTGCGTCCTGGTGAATACAAGGTCTTCGCCGGTCCGCCCGGCGGGCTGCCTCCCGGTGGCGTTACACTTGACTTCCTATCCACAATCGAACCCAAGGGTACGAGCGTCACCGTAAAGGCGGGGACCGGCGCCGTCGCTGATGTCGGGGTGGTCGCGAACTGAAGATGTGAATGCCGACGGGAACTGTAGGCGCGGTCTTATGACCGCGCAAGTTGCTGGATTCACGTCCACGCGCGCTCACAGAGCGGCGGCCTACAGCCGCTCTCCCGAACAGGCTTAGTCGCGGCGCGAGCGCAGCACTCCGAAAAGCGACATGCCGGCAACGAGCGTCAGCAACGTGCTGGGTTCAGGTACCGACACGGTTGTCAACTGAACAACCGGCACATTGGAGACCAGCGTCGGCTCAGCCGTGGTGGCGCCGAATGAACTGGCGCCGAGACCCTGGTATAAGCCAGCAGTGTTTGTCACTGCGTCCACGGATCCCGCATCCACGCCGTTACCCGTATGGCGTATCGTGATCAGCAGGTCGCCGCCCGTGTACAAGTAAGAGGTCGTAAAGGTAATCACGGGTCCGAAATCGTTGGGCGCGCCCCCCGCTGAGAAACTTAACGCCGATAGGGTGAGGGACCCGCTTCGCACCGTCACGACATCTGCGCCGATATTGTTGGCGAACGTCGAACTCAACGCCCCCGGATCATTTAACGACTTGCTCAATTGGATGTTATATGACGACCACGTTCGGGGTCCGGATGGCCAGGCGGGAAATGCACTATCGAGCCGGAATGCCATTCCAGAGATCATTGTCCCGGCGGTCAAACCGCCCAACTGCGTCGAGTCATATACAAACTGGAGCGTGCGCTCCGCGCTCGTCATCGAAGAGAACTGACTGCTTGAACCCTCGGTAGTTTCAAAAGGCGCCGGCACTACTACGGTGCCGGCATAGAGAGATCCGCTCAACAAGAAAAGAAGAACAAGAACTGGTAGAAGTTTCCCAATGCGCATGGTTGCCTCACTCGTAGGTGTCGGTAAAAACCTTTGAGCTTTGCAATTCTTGTGCCATTCAACGCGCGTCGCTCGATGCTGCAATCTACGGTTGCACCTAAGAGTTGTCGTCATTGTGCGTCATGGAAACTGCGTGTCGGGTCGAGAGCAATCGTAAAAAAATTCGACAAGCATCTCGGAAAACGAGCGTCGCAATCATCGCAAGGTCTGATGGGTGGAATACTTAAAGACCGAAGATACGGGCGCCCAACGACTGTAAACTCCTTCGACGTTTGCGTGGCTTCGGATATCTATCTGTTGAGTTTCAAGCTCAGCCGTCGAGCCCTGCGTCTCAACTTACCAACTCCAAAAGTTGCGTACGCGTCAGTCCTGGCATCGCTGGAGGTGAGGAACCGCGCATGGCATCCATGGCTCTCGCGATGCGCTGTGCAACATCGGGTCTCTCCAGGACGCGCTGGATTGGCGTCAGGGTGCCGAAATATTCAAGACCGGCGCGAAAAAGATCAGGGTCGGCCGTCATTGTCATGATCAACGACGCGCATTGGCGAGCTAACTCATCGGCGGGAGCTGGAGGCTGGCGGCCCTCCCGCAATGCGTTCATTTCAGCGAAACGAAATCGATCCACCGCGATCTGAGCCTGATACCACGGCGTCACCTCAGCTTCGGTCACGGCGTCAAACTGCTCGACAAGTGCGCGTGGGTCATCGACTGTTTTTCGCAGCACATCCCGCAACTGCACCGCATGGATGAAGCCGACCGTCAGGCCACGGCCGGCCGAAGGATTTGTACAGGCCCAGGCATCCGCCACCGAGACCAGCCCGGTCGCCACCGGCGAACCGTCTACAACGAACCGCCGATATCGGTCCACGATGCCACTCATGATCGCGATGTCGGAAATTGGCGTGCCGTGGAGCCAGTGTGCGTGCAGCGGATAGGCTGCAATGATCTTCGTCCACGTGTCCGGTTGGCGTAAGCCTTTGAGTGCGGTGTCGTCGGACGCCGTAAAGATCGTCACAGACCACGTATCATTGTCGCCAGGCAGCGTGAGGATCGAGATCGTTCCATAACCCGCCAGCGCCGGCCCCCGACGTTGCGGCGGAGTGCCGTGGAAGTAGCGTGTGTAATAGGTGAAGCCGCAGTCGGCCTGTTCTTCGTAAGGGGCACGAGCGCCGGCGGCAGCCAACCAGCGGGTGGTCGCCGAACCTCGTCCCATCGCGTCGATCACAAGGTCAGCGCGCAATTCATCGCCTAAGGCGGTGCGTACACCGGCGATGTGCGGAATGTCCGGTATCACCGAAGGTTTTGTTATAAAACCCAGCGCCTGAACGCCACGACGCATCGTGAGTCGGGGCTCGGACTCAGCGGCCCTGGCAAACACCCATTCCCCGACGGGGCGTCGCGCCGTGTATGTCCACAACTTTTCATCGATGGCGCGCGGAGCCTGGTCTGTAAAAAAAGGTGGTAATGGATTGACCAGATCGAACCGGGCGGCACCTGCCTGGCGCAGCGCCTCCTGCACATCGGGAAGCTCCCGCTCGAGAATCGACCGAAGTCCTGGCATGAAGTTGTGTGGCTGCCGGAATTGCGCCACACCTTTGCGCATCCAGTTCTCCCATGCGTCGAGAGGCGAATCGGGTATCGAGTGGTCGTCGCGTTCAATAACGGTCACGTCGTGCCCGTCGCGAGCAAGCAGAAGAGCCGTGCCAAGACCGCAGATCCCTGCACCCAGAATCAGAACTTTTGCCATGTCGTCTTCCTCGCAGTTTAATATGCGGACTCATCCGGTCCCGCGATTGCGGGAGACGCGTAGACCAGCAGTCCCAGCGTTATCGCAAAAAGCGCGATTGTACTGAGCGCCAGTGACCAATGAATGCCGATGATGCTGCCGGCGACGCCCACCGTGACGCCGCTGAACGCCCGCAGCCCGAATGCCGACATGCTAAAGAGGCCGATCAGCCTTCCGCGTATGTGGCCCGGGGCTCGAATCTGCACAATCGACTGGGCGGAAGAATAGAACGCTAGATTCAACATTCCTGCGCAGAAGAGCAGGGCGACGGAAACGTAGTAGTTGGTCGACAGCGCAAAAAAAGCAATGGCGGCGCACCACAGGGTCGCGCAAACAATTGTGCTGCGGACTTTGGCATGAAGCCACCCTTTTCCTTCGAGCAGAAATCCTCCGAACACGGCGCCCGCTGCGCTGGCCATGAGCAACACGCTGTAAGAAAAGCCCGCCGCGCCTGCTCCAAGGTCATCCGCGAATGCCGGCATCAGCGTCTGGTACGCATTGCCGACAAACAGCGACGCTGCTCCGCCCAGCGCAACCATAGTGATGATCGGACGATTGTGCGCAACTTCACGAAACGTGCTGACGATATCGCTCCACGCGAGAGCCCGTTTCGCCGGCTGTTCTCTGAGATGTCCCGTGAAAGGGACGTACAACAACCAGAGCGTCAAAGGAAGATAGATCGCAACGTTCGCAACAAGAGCAAGGGGCGGGCCCAGCACCAACATCAATCCGGCGCCGACCGCCGGTCCGAAGAGAATTCCCAGTTGCCGGCTTGTCGCATTCAGCCGCACCGCACTGTGAAGATTCTCCGCGCCTACGATGTCATGGATCAGCACCTGCTCCGCAGGCGCCCAGATCACTCCGGCGATTCCGTGGATAGTGAGCAGCACGCCCGCGTGCCACACCTGGATTGTATTGGTGTAAAAGAGCACGGCCCACGCCGCCGACACGCCCATGAAGAGGACCTGAGCAATCTGGATGAGCTTTCGACAGTCATGGCGATCGGCGAGGCCGCCGAAATACACCGAAAGGAGGAGAAACGGCGTCCAGTGGCTGATATCCGCAAATCCCGCGAGAGCGGGCGAACGAAACTTCTGAAACAGAAGCCAGTAGCTCACAACGTGCTCGATGTTGTCCGCCATCATCGCCAGCATCGTGCAGATGAAGTAAATGCGGAAGTTCCGGTGATGCAGGGCCGCAAAGGCAGGTTGTCTGTTTGACGGTACCGGATTCTTCGTCTTATTCACGGAGCTATGTCAGTGGAAAAGCGTCGATCGCGATCGACTGGGGACTGCCATCCGTTGCCGAGAGTGACTGTATCACACCGGTTGACGAGGGCCTCTGACAGGGACTCTCGATGCTCGTCGAGAGAAGCAGAAAGTTCTCCGACAAAAGTTCCAAAAGTTCTCTGAGCCTTGACTTTTTGCTCCATGCTCTGGAAACTCTCGACAACACTTTCGTCATGGCAGTGCAAGAAGCGTCTTTTTCAAAGCAAGGGTCGGAGGCGAGCGCGCCAGGAATACTCACTGTTCTGGGCTCGGTGGTCGGCCTTGCGTTCGGTCCGAGCGTCATTGCCGTTCTGACCATCAGCGCATATATCCAGCCCATCCAACAGGAGTTCCACTGGACACTGGTTCAGGTGTCGTTCGCGTTCACGATCGTGGCGTACATGATTGTCCTCGTGTCGCCTCTGCAGGGTTTTTTCGTCGATCGTTTCGGTCCACGCCGCGTCGTGCTCACATCGATTCCGCTGTTTGGCCTCAGCCTCGCCGCGCTCTATTTCACGCCGCCGAACCTGTTTGTCTATTACGTTCTCTGGGCGGTCGTACCTGTAGCCGGGCTGGGCCTTTGGCCGTTGGGTTATTTGCAGGCGGTGATGCGATGGTTTGACCGAAAGCTTGGTCTGGCGCTCGGGTGTGCAAATGCAGGCATCGGGGTCGGCAGCACGATCGTGCCTCTGATTACCGCGGCGTTGATTCCCAGGTACGGCTGGCGGGGCGCGCTGCTCGGTTTAGCCGCCCTGGTGATATTCGTGAGCTGGCCGGTCGTTGCATTGTGCCTGCGTGAGCCCGATGCAGCCGATGTGGCCGCCAAACAACGCCAGAACCGAAAAGCGTTTGGTGTTCCGTTCGGTGAACTCGTGCGCGAGCCTTCTTTCTGGATTTTGAACGTCGCGTTCTTCATGCTCGGTCTTACCGCGACAAGTTTGGTCAGCCAGCAGGTGCCGTTGCTGACAGAGGCGGGCTGGACTGTGGAAGCCGCGCGTTATCTCGTCACGACCATCTTCGGCTTTGCACTGCTTATCGCGCGAGTTACAGTCGGCTTCTTTATGGATCATGTCTTCGCGCCGCGCGTGATGCAGACGGTCGCTATCGGCGGGGCGATTGCGTGCGTCCTCTACGCGACCTACCCCAACGCCGCCATTGTCAGCGCGATTCTGCTCGGGTTCCTGCTGGGCGCTGAATTCGACGTGCTCGCATTTCTGATCAAGCGTTATTACGGTAACGTGGCCTACGGGAGGGCGTACGGCGTCATCTTCGGCGTGTTCTACCTGGGATCCGGACTCGGCATTACGGGCCTGGCGTGGATCCGTCAAGTCTCCGGTAGTTACCACACCGGCCTCTACACAGCCGCGGCTATCCTGGTGACATCCGCAATACTTCTTATCTTCCTGCCCAAATACCGCTTTCGCCCCGGCACGGAACAAAGCGCGTAAACCTAAAACCGCAGCAGATCCATAACTACCCAGAAACCTTTGCGTGACGGGCTTCCGAGGGTGTGCTAACGTGTCGACAATTCACGTACCAACGAACTGAGGCAACATTTGAGTGCGGGGCAGGCACAACTGACCAAACTCCTTGAAGCCTGGGGCCAAGGCGATTCTCAAGCTCTGGACGAGTTGACTCCCTTTATCTACATCGAGCTTCGTAAACTCGCCCAGTTTCACACGCCGCGGGAAGCGGCCGGCCGTACCTTGCAGCCGACAGCGCTGATTAACGACGCCTTTCTTAAGCTGATCGGTATCCAGCAGACGGATTGGAGGGGCCAAAAGCACTTTTACGCGGGGCTTCGCAAATTATGAAGGGGCTTTTGGTAGATTACACCCGAAAAAAACGCTCTGTTAAACGAGGGCGAGAATTGAAGCGTGTTCCGTTTGATTTGTCCGGAGCAGTCCTGGTTTTTTGCGGGAATGTCGGTAGAGAGCTTGCTGAAACATTGGAAATTGGCATATCGACGGTCACCCGCGACCTGGAATTTGCCAAAGCCTGGCTGGCGCGGCAACTGGGGAGTATGAGTAGACATGAGTGAAGCCTTCTGGGTCGAGGTTGAAGAAGCTTACAACCAGGTCGCAGAGTTGCCCGCGAACGCACGAACCACCTTTCTGAACCAGGTGTATCGCGACCGTGCCGATATCCGGAAGGAAGTCGAGTCGCTTCTGGAGCATCGGGAAGTTGCACAGCAACTCCGGCAATCGACTGTCTTGATGACTGCCGCGGAAATGTTCGGGGATCAAGAACATGGCCTTATCGGAAAGATCATTGCTGATAAGTACCTGATTCGGGAATTCCTGGGCGCTGGTGGCATGGCCGAGGTCTACCTTGCCGAGCACATTGCCCTGGAGATGCCGTTTGCTCTTAAACGCCCCCGGCCGGTACTGCGACTCGACCCCGATTTTCATAAACGGTTCCTCGATGAAGCTCGCCGGGCTGTGATCCTTAAACACGAAAATGTGACGCGCGTTCACGACGTGATTGACGCAGCCGACGACATGTTCGTGGTCATGGAATACATCGAAGGCGATACCCTCGAGCGCCGGATGCAGGATCTCGGGCATCCATTTACGATTGATGAATTCCTTCCGATCGCGATTCAGTGCGGGTCGGCCCTCGTTGCCGCACACGAAAAGCACATCGTTCATCTTGATGTAAAGCCGGCAAACATCATGCTGACTCCCGCCGGCCAGATTAAGATCTGCGACTTTGGCGTAGCCCGCCGCTTGTCGGCGGACAACTCGGCCACCACGACTATGGCTCTGTCGAATTCCAAATGGACACTGGCTGGAACGCCCGCCTATATGGCCCCCGAGGTGATTCTGGGTTCCCAGTTCGACGAGCGCGCGGACTTGTTTGCGCTTGGTACGGTGTTCTACGAGATGTTGACCGGAGAGAATCCGTTCCGGGACAATACAGCTATCGCGACAACCGCTAAGGTTGTATCGCACAATCCCAAGCCGATTTCTGCAATCAGGACCGATCTTGATCCGCGGGTGGAACGGATCGTCAGACGGTTAATGGCCAAAGATCCCGATCAGCGCTACCCAAGTGCAGCTGATCTGGTTGAGGACCTAACCGCCCTCCGCCGCGCACGCAATCGATTTCAGGACCTGAGGCAGGGCTTCCGCGAAGCGTTCGCCGAATCCCGTTGGATGAAAGCCGCAGCGGCTGCGGCATTGCTTTGCCTTGCTGCTATGCCTGTGGCCTGGATCTATCGGGCGCCCATCCTTCACGCTGTTGGCCTCGCGCCAAATGCAGTCGAGAAAAACCTCGTTCCTCTGCAAATGCGCGCGATCGGGAAAGATGCGCAGGTCTATGCGGACGGATTCACTGAGACACTCAATTCAAAGCTGACACAGCTTCTGCAAGGTAGTGAGTGGAGAGTGGCGCCCATTACCCTTATTCGGGAACAAGGTGTGACAACCCCGGACTCCGCTCGCAGGGAACTGGCGGCAAATCTTGTGCTCGACAGTAGCCTGGAAGTCGCCGGAAGCGATGGCCGTGTCAACCTCAAATTGATTAATACGGCCACGAACAAAGCGGAGGCTCAGACGGTGACCGGTCCGATTTCGGATCTCTTCGGACTACAGGACCTCGCGGTTGTGAAGCTTGTGGACATGTTAGGGCTGGAGCTGAAAACCGGTAAAGATCGTGCGACCGCCGACTATCAGGCCTGGCCGCCCAAGGCCGTGGAGTACTACCAACGCGGGCGCGGCTATCTGCTCGACTACCAGCAGCCCGAGAACATTGAGAGTGCGATCGAGGTATTTAATCTCGCCATCCGCGAATATCCGCGGTTCGCGTTGGCATATACGGGGTTGGGGCAAGCCTACTGGTATAAGTTTCGAACCCAATTCGACAAAACCCAGCTTAGCGAAGCCACTTCGGCCTGCGAACAGTCGGAGAAGTACGAGCCGAAGCTTCCCGAAGCGCACATTTGCCTGGGAAACATCTACAACAGCAAGGGCGAGTATAGGCGTGCACTCGAGCAGTTTCAGCAGGCGCGCTCCGGACCTGCCTTCGACGTACTGACAGGCTTCGCCGAAGCTTATGAAGGGCTCTACACCTACGACCTGGCCGAGAAGTATCTCAAACAGGCGGTGGCCCAGAACGGATTTAACTGGAGCGCTTACGCACGGCTGGGATCTTTTTACTCAAGAAGGTCACGCTTTGAGGCAGCAGAAGACCTCTGGAACCAGGCACTCGCGCGATCAAAGGATAATCCACGGGCACTCGGTAGTCTGGGCGGGATACTGATCCGGCTCGGAAAGTTCGAGGAAGCTGTAGCGGCTCTGAAGAGATCGCTCGAATTGCGGGAGACCCTCGCGGCCCGCTCGAATCTGGGGATGGCCTATCGAAGAATGGGTCAGTTCGAAAAGGCTATCGGAGAATTCGAGCGGGCAAATGAGGAGGGGAAAGACTATCGCGTTGCCGGAAATCTCGCGCAAGCGTATTACTTCGTCGGGAAAAGAGAAGAAGCGCTCGAGATGTATGAGCATGCCATACATCTTGGCGACGAGGAATTAACGGTTAACCCGCGCAACGCCGATGTGCACATCCTGCTTGCCCGCTACCATGCCATGCTTCTGCAAAGAGAGCCCGCTCTTGAGCACTTAGGGGCAGCCTTGGACTGGAATCCCGACGACTGGCATTACCTTCAGATTGCAGCAATGGTTTACAACCAATTCAACGATCCCGAGACAACCTTGAGGTATATCGAAAAGGCGCTGTCGCGGGGTTATACCACCCTGGAAATGCGCTCAGAAATGGAGTTCAGCAATCTACACCAGCTGCCAAAGTTTCAGGCTCTTCTCCAGTCAACTCCAGGCCGGCCATGAATGCCGGTATTCATAGTGAGGATCACTCTAATGCCACCCAGAACATTCCATATCGACATCGAACTCGAACATGGACAACTCCGCGAACGCTTACGTTCCGAGGACGATCGCCAGACGATGATCCAGCGGCTTGACAATATCCTGTCGGATCCAAGCACAGACCCGGACCTCAGAAAAGGGGTTATCCAGGTTCTTACCGATCAGCTTAGAAATAACGATGGTCATGAACCCCTTATCATCCGCAGTGGAAAGCGAACTGGGGATGACGAGGAGCGATTCGTATGGCACTGCGAGCACGCGAAAATCAAAGTTAAGGTCGACAAATATCGGAAGACTGATCGAACGCCTCAAAAACCGGGGGTGGACAAGCTATTCAAATTTAACAACGGCGATGAGGACTTCGATGTCGATTCCACCGACTACGACGATAAGGATAAGGCCATAGATCAGAAGTTTTTCAAATTCACAATTAAGGGCAAGGACAAGACGAAGCCCGATCCAAACGACCTCGTCCTGGATCCTTGCATTATTTGTGAGCGGTAGACTTTGTATGGCCGGCTCTTCACCAATCTACAAAGAGGCCTGGAGGCCCGACGATTGGGCTTATTTTTCAGATTGAAGCAATGGCTTGCAGACAATTCAACGATCCCGACACAACCCTGAGTACCTCGAAAAGGCGCTGTCGCGGGGTTATACCACTCTGGAAATGCGCTCAGAAATGGTGTTCAGCAATCTCCACCAGCTGCCAAAGTTTCAGGCTCTTCTCCAGACCAAATCAGGCCGGCCGTGAACGCCGGTATTCATTCATGAGGACCATTCAATGAGCAAAAAGAGCAAAAAGCACCGCGGAAAGGGAGATACCCGCTCCGTGGGTGGACCAGCCCGAGTATTTCAAATCGACGTAACAATAGAAAACGGACAACTTCACGAGGGCCTGGCTTCGGAGGACGATCGCCAGGAGATGATCACCCGACTTGAGGAGATTCTCACGGGCCCCGATGGGGAAGTGAAAAATGGGGTCGTCCAGATCCTGATCGATCAACTTAGAACTAACCACGGTCACGAGCCGATCATAATCCACTCGGGCCGTGAAGACGGAGATGAGGAGGAGGTCATCGCTTGGAATTCTCAGATTGTGAGTGTGGACGAGAACAGAAAGAAACAGATCGTGGACATTAAGGTGACACTCGATAAATACCGCCAGACGAAAAAGACGCCGCGCACCAAAGTGCCGGGCGACCTGTTCAAGTTTAAGAACAAGAAGGGTCCAAAGGTGGAGACCGAGTGTCACTTGAACGGGAAGGATTCGGTTTTCCAGCATTTTTACAAGTTCACAATCGAAGCTGAAAACCCGCTGAAAGGACTGCCCCCCCTCAAGCTTGATCCTTGCATCATTTGTGACAGGTAGCCGTAACCAGCTTCTTGCAACAACGACGAGAGAGCATGCGCCCCAACGTCTCGAGTGAAGGAGTCCAATGATGAGTACGCAAACACACATCCGAAGTATTTGCTTGATCGCATTTGTGCTCCTGCACTTTGGGGCCACGGTGGCGCCTGCTCAGAGTCTGGTTTCCCTGAGCGGCTATGTACTCGACCCAACACAAGCGGTATTACAGGGTGTCGAGGTGACGGCTATCAACAATTCGACAAACTGGCAGCGCACGGTGGTGACCAACGAAAGCGGCTGGTACTTCTTTTCGCAACTGTTGCCCGGAACTTACACACTGACCGCAAAGCGTGACGGTTTCAACATGAAAGTGGTCCAGGTCCCGCTGTCGGTGAGCGATACAGTTTCGATGGATTTGCAGCTGGAAGTTGGCGCAGTCTCCACCAGAGTGGAAGTGGCAGCGTCGGCCGAATCGTTGAAAAGGGTCAATGCTCAACTCGGCAACACTTTCGATCGGCGCACGATTACGGACCTGCCCCTTCAGACTGGCAACACGGTCAGGCTGTTCGAACTATTCCCGGGGGTTAATCTCTCGCAGCAACTGGGGGAGTTCGCGCGTAACGATGGCTCACAGGTTAACGGGGCCCGCAATGATCAACAGACGATCGAGCAAGACGGTATCAACATCAACCAGCAAGAGCAGGGCGGTGCATTAGATACCGTTCTCCCGGTGCCGACGGACTCTATCCAGGAGTTTGCATTTCAGACGGCCGGTTTCGGTGGCGGCCCGGGCCGGGCCAGCGGAGGCCAAATACAGCTCGTAACGCGCAGTGGCAGTAATTCGTGGCACGGTTCGGTTTATGAGAATTATCGGACGACCGGAACGTCCGCCAGGAACTACTTCTCCGTAGAACCGACTCCGCTCATCCGTCATCGGCCCGGGGTATCCGTTGGGGGACCGATCGTTCAGAACAAACTGTTCTTTTTTGGAAACTATGAGTATCAAAGCGACCGTAGCGGGTCGTTACAAACCCGAACCATCCCAACACCGGATTTTCTTAACGGTGTCGTACGATACCGGCGTGCTGACGGCTCCATCGGGGCTGTGTCAGACGGCCCCGGCTCGAATCTTGAGCAGTTCACCTTAGTTCCAGGCGATCGGTGGAATTCGGGGCTGATCGGGCCTGCGGGATCCTTCGAGAAATATAGGCCGTTCTCAACGGACACGATGCGCACGTCACCGAGCGCACAGGACAATGGCGTCAATATCCTGACCTACCGATTCAACGCGCCCTTTGTCAGGGACAGAAACGTCTACGTTTCCCGAATCGATTACAACCTTAATTCGAACAACACCTTCTACGCGCGGGGGACGTTGAATGATGACGTGCGCACACTAGCCGGCGAAACCTTCCCTGGCTTTAATAACGCCAGTGAACGATTGGACAACAGCAAGGGCTTCGCTGTGAACTGGAACAGTGCCATCACCTCGAAGCTAAACAGCAGCCTTTCGGTTGGGTTAACGCGCGAGTCGTTTGAAAACACGGGCAACCAGGTTGCGTACTACAACCCGTCAATTTTCTCGAATCTGGTCCAGGCATCAGCAGTTTCCCGTCAGGCGATTGATACATGGCAAATATCCGAGAACATAGGCTGGCAGGTGGGCAAGCACGTCATCGAGGCGGGTGTCAGTCATCGTTCCATTGATAACTTCTATCGTGGCTACCTGGATACGGGACTGTCGTTGCAGCCGGTCTTCAGCGGCGTGGCAAATCTTACTGCTAATGTGACCAGCGCTCTTCAACGGGCGCTGGGCGCCGAGTATGCCAACGTCGCCAGTCCTGCCACTTTGGGTGATGCGCTCCTTGTCGCTACCGGATCGACTTCGCGACTTATAGAAAGTGCTCAGTTTGGTCTGGATAATCAGCCGTTACCGGCAGCGTCTCCCTTCGTCCGAAATTTCATTCTCAAAGAATGGGATTTCTTCGTGGAAGACGCGTTTAAGCTCAGGCACGACCTGACGCTCACTGCCGGACTCCATTACTCGCTTCAAACACCGCCATACGAGCGCAACGGCGTCCAGATGAATTGGACTCAGGATCTGGGACAGCGCTGGCACGAAATGACGGACACAACAAAGACCGTCATGGATTTCCCTCTGCTCGCAACAGAGGTTGGGGGACGCGCGAACGATTTGCCGGATTTTTACGAAAAGGATAAGAACAACTTCGCTCCTCGCGTCAGCGTGGCCTGGGCTTTGGGAGGAGGCAACGGCTCATTGAGCGGTTTCGCCAACAAGGGTGGACCCACGATCATACGGGCTGGTTACGCACTGACCTATGACAGAATCGGCGGCAGATTTGGCCGCGATGCCGCGATCTTTGGTTCGATAGGACTGCTGACCACCTACTCAACACCAGGAAACACATTCTCCGTCGATGGGCTTGGGACGCCGCGAGCTGCAAGAATTGGCCCCGACGGCTCCCTGCCACGGGACGCATTCCCAATAATCTCACAGCCAAACCACACGCTGCCTTATACACCCGGGGCTGCTGGTGGACTAACCACGACCGGAATAGATCCCGCAGTGCATTCACCTTCCAATCACCTGATGAACATTACGATTTCAAAGCAGCTGCCCGGCGGATGGACCGCCGAGGCTTCATATGTCGGTCGATTCGCCCGGGACCTGCTGGGACAAGTGGACATTGCTTCACCGCCAAACTTCCGAGACGCCACGTCAGGCATGACTTGGTATGAAGCAACAAACGAGCTGTACACGCGTTACCTTGAGCAAGGTGCACCCGTCAGCAGCGTTCAACCCATCGCGTGGTACGAGAATGCTTACCCGGAAATTAAGGGTTTTGTCGAGGGAAGGCTCGGCACGACCTTCTCCAGCGCAACGCAGGCGTGGTACGCGTTTCTGCTCCAACAAACTGCCATCGGGGCGGCTCTCGCACCCGGACCCAACGCACAGGTAAGTCAAATCGACCGGGTGTCTGATCTTGAGCGTGGGCTGGGCAAGAACAAGCTGCTCAACCCACAGGTACAGTTTCTTGGCCTTTGGGCGAACGTCGCACGCTCAAACTATCACGCCGGTCAGTT
>Ga0207711_10001778_pt1 | contig 19736 bp, 20 predicted proteins | sample KBSS34metaG_FD_184401 | JGI IMG/M metagenome (GOLD analysis project Ga0207711, IMG submission 184401) | Switchgrass rhizosphere microbial communities from Kellogg Biological Station, Michigan, USA - KBS S3-4 metaG (SPAdes) (version 2) | ecosystem: Host-associated > Plants > Roots > Rhizosphere...
ACTATTGAGGATATTGCTGAGCGCGTCTATAACGATCAGCATTGGTGGACTGACGATACCAATGTTTCGCGTGAAACCCCTGTAGGCGGCACACCCAATACACCTGTTACACCTGCTACACCTGGTGTTAGAGACGAAATTATTATCGAGTAATACTGCCTATTGACAAACGTATTATCTGTGGTATACTTTTTAGTACAAAGCAACCAGTAGGTCAAGAGAGGTCGTAATGACTAGTAAGGGAATCGACTTTAAGCATTGGACTAATGCTACGGCTGAGATGCCGTGGGGTGTCCAGCGCGCATTCGTTACGGCCCTTGAGGCTGTAAGGGATGGTCAGATCAAGATGGTGTACGGGACCGACAGTTACAACGGTTCACCGTGTCTCGTCAACGCTATCAATCAGATGATTAGCCTTGACGCTAACGCAAGCCCAGCCACTTTTGCTAGTGAAGTTGTACGCTCATTCGACGTTGTTAACCGCGCTATGTTTGAGTTGTACGGTACGAGTGCTGGTTTCCATGAGAGGTACGTTACTACGGCTAGCGCTGAGGTATTGCTTCACAACTTTGGAGAACTTAAGCCGGAGTCTGTATTTGAGGCACCTGATGTTGCAGCGGCTATTGCTACCAGCCCTTACACTGAGAAGTCCGATACGGAACTTGCTCAGGAGTGGCTCGACGCTAACAAGAACCTTGCTGACGAGAAGCCCTGTGATATTGCTGACGCTAACAGCCCCGACTTTCTTGACAAGGTTAACGCCTTCGTTGATGCAGTAGGCGAGGCAATCGACTCTAAGACTAAGGACTAATGCCTACTACATACGAACGTAGAGGGCTGACATTAGACGAGGCGTTGCAGGAGACTTTCAACACGCGAGCAGAGTTAATGTATCAAGTCTCCTGCAACTGTCTCAAGCGTGAAGGTTTCACTACTACAAATGTACCTGCTCCGTTTACCAACTCAGGTATCTGTAATATCTGTAGGCTGCCAACTTCTACTAACTTAGCGAGGCACGTTAATGAATGTGAATCCTGTGAACGATGGGCAATCGTCGATAGATGGGGACTCTGCTCAGGCTGTGATTAGGTTCGGACTTTTCCCAAGTATACGTTTAGATAATGCTCAGATTAAGTGTTCTATCTGTAAGAAGGTAACGATTCAAGAAGGCTCTGCTTTTGAAGTAAAGCGCATTGATGGAGTCGAGCCTGCTTTCCCGATTGATCGTAGCATATACCGTACCTATATGTGTACCGAATGCGGAAACGTAAATCTCCAACGTCCTAAAATCGAGAAGCCGGACCTGCCTACAGGAGCGTCCAAGAATAAGGGTGGAAATAGCGCCGTCCCCTCGCTCAAAAAATTACCAATAATCTGAAATCCTTGACAGACCTGATACACTCACAACTTACGGACATACAATGAAGTCTGATATGCTACTCTCGGTTAGTAGCGAGGACGGGGCAACCTTGTCTGACGGGGCAACTGCTACTCAAACAGAAATACGACACATATCTAACTCGGAAGTTGGTACGTGGCTTATGTGCCGCAATTCGTACCGCTATCAGTTTGATATGTCGTTGCAACCTATTAGGCACAGCGATCCTTTGAGCCGTGGCATCCTAGGTCACGATGCTATCGCTGCGTTCTATACAGTTATCGGTCAGACCGGTGACATTGTACTTGCACAGGCAGCAAGTGATGAAGTCCTACAGCGAGCGTTGACTGATACAGTTACATACGCTATGGAAATCGTCATGGACGTTCGTAAGATTCTGAACGTCTACTATGTCATGGTGCAAGGTGACATTCCTAACTGGGATATCATTGAGGTTGAGACTAAGCATGATCTCCCTCTGAATCCTAATTACGATATGCCTATGCGTCTTGATGCCCTCGTTAGGGACAAGCGTACAGGTAAGATTATCCTCGTTGACCACAAGTTTACGTATGACTTCTGGACTGAGGATGACTTGGCATTGAATCCTCAATTTCCTAAATACATTGGTGCCCTACGTAACAAGGGGTACAGTGTAGATCACTGTATCCTTAATCAACTACGGACACGTAAACTTAAGAATCCTGGTACGGATGATCTACTACGACGTACCGAACAACGTCCATCGTTGGCTAAGATTAGGCGCTTCCTACAGGAGCACATTGTTAGCGCCGAGGAAATTGTACACTACCGTTCGCAACCGCCAGAGGTTAGAGCACGTCTCGCTACTCGCGTGGCTAACAAGATGATATGCCGATCGTGTAGTGTTAAGAATCTGTGTATTGCTGAATTAGATGGGAGTACTATCGAGTACCTAGTACAAACAGACTATAAGAAACGTACCTATGGTTACAACGACGATGCTGTTGTTGACGTAAAGGAACTGATGTAATGACTACAACTAGCGATGATGAAGTTAATGCTCTACTTAGCGATAACCCTCCGACAGTAGTAGACATACCGGAGACTACTGCCGCTGCTGTGGCTACTGTGGCTGCTGTTTCTGACCCCCCTGCCGCCCCGGTGAGCAACGAGTTTGCCGCCAAGGTGGCAGAGGCAGACGAAATGTTGGACTTGCTTATGGCAAGGATCGGCGGGGTTCAAGCGCACACTAAGTTCATCAAGGTACTGATTTACGGGATGCCGGGTACTCGTAAGACTGTGTTTATGGCGACGGCCCCTAAGCCGCTCATCATTGACATTGAGAAGGGTACGCACTCCATCCGTAATCACCCACAGTTGGTGCCAGAGGTTCAGGTACTTGACTTCCGTTCTATCTTCCAGGCAGAACAGTTGCTTAAGTACCTTGCTCGTAAGGACGATATCCCTGCGCTTAAGGATCGAGAGACTGTTTGTGTAGACTCGTTCTCTGAGTTGTCTAAGCGTGACCTCGACGAGATTGTCGCGGCCGAGGCAGCCAAGGATGCGAGCCGTAACAAGTACCTGCCTATTGGTGCTGACTACAACGTTAGCACCGAGCACATGCGACAGTTTGCCAGTGCACTCCGTGACCTGCCTATGCACGTCGTTGTTACCTGTCACGTTAAGGAAGAGAAGGATGAGAGCACTGGTCGTCTACTTGTGCGGCCCAACCTCACTCCTAAACTTGCTGGTACTCTTGCTGGCATCTTTGATGTTGTTGGGTACATGCAATTGGATAATGACACTGCTAAGTTGCAGGTGCATCCCACCAACACCGTAACTGCCAAGACCCGTATCGGAGGACTACCGCCTATCATCGAGAACCCTACATTTAACGACCTGCTTACCGCTTTCAACAAGACCGCTTAATTAAGAAGGAGAAATACAATGGGATTCCTGAATGACATTGGGCTCGACAAGGTTGAGGCCGACCCTAACTACATTGGCGATGGTCGTTGGCCGGGTTGGCTGACCGACAGTAAGATTGTCGAGAAGAAGGATGGTAACACCGCATGGGTTATCACCTACAAGATTGACAAGGACTCCACTCAGTACGCTGGTCGTACCCAGGACGAGTGGTATCCCCTTAGCGACGCGACCGACACTAACAAGGCTTGGATGAAGAAGCGCGTACTCGGTCTTGGTGTGCCGGAGTCGAAGATTAATGACCTCGACCCCGGTGATGTTGCGGGTCTGTGTGTTTACATTACGATCCGCCACAAGGGTTCGTATCAGAACGTCGTTGACGTTGTACTGCGTGATGAGGCTACCGGCAACGTTATTGCTGGTGCCACTCCTACTGAGGTTAGCCCTACCGAGGCTATGGAGGGCGCTGCTATGTCTGCGCCTCAGTCAGTAAGTGCCAGTGGGCAGGGTGTCAGTAACCTGATGTAATTAGACTCCTACAGGGTAGGTATTGGGAACTGCCTATCCTGTAGGGCTAAAAGCCCCTCAGAGGTTTCCGGTTGCTCCGTCCTCTGTAGGGGTTACAGTCCGGCAGGGGTGAAGCATGACGGCAGAGCCCCTGTCGGACCTTAGCCATAGTAGCCCAATTGGCAGAGGCACGAGACTTAAAATCTCGCAAGTGTGGGTTCAAATCCCACCTGTGGCACATGACAACTTTAATGTATAAGCAGATCGGCATTAGTCCTTGCGTTATTGATGATGCAGATGAGCCTGTGTTCTCAGATTCATTTCGCATTTGCTTTGAGTGTGGTCACGTTTACAACTTGAAGATGGACATTGTGAACCAAGACTTACAGTCACAGATTAAGAACGAGTTGCTTCTGACTGATGAAGTACAGGTACGTTCCGTACTCGACATTACATACTGTCCGCTTTGTCTGCACGACTGGTGAAACATAATTATAGGAGAGGTTATGAGAACAGATGGTTGGACACTGTTAGTGTTAATCGTGGGTATCTTGGTCGGCATCATCATCATGGTAGTGTTTGCAGGTAATTAATGTACCACGGTGAGATAGTTTGGGAAAGTGATTTTGATGGTAAGGTGATGACTGACTTCTATAGTCTCAGACAACTTCAGGTAAATGATCTGATTGCTTCTCTGCTTGATTATGTAAAGGACGGGACTGTAATATTGATGACGATACGAAAGATTACAGATGAACGACGCACTTAACGAAAGGCGGCGAACGTGTTGCAAGCCGTGGACTCGACGAATGAAGTTCACGACTTTCTGGATTGGCTGTACAGTAACTTAACGGGTTGGATTTACGTTCCTACTAAAGACCCGAACAGTTCTGATTGGCACCAAGAGTACTTCCAGTGGCCTGCTCAGCGCGATGATGCTATTGCATTTATCGAGGCTAATACTACGGCGCGGGAGGTATATATTGCGCCAGCCATGTTCAGCAAGCCGAGTGGACTAAAGGAAGATTTCGCCGCAACTAACGTAGTGTGGGTTGACTTTGATGGTAACGCACCCAAACAGTCCGATCCGAGTGCAGGACTTAACGTTCCATCGCTTGTTGTCCAATCCTCCAAGCCGGGTCACGAACATTGGTATTGGAGACTTGCACAGCCCATTACTGAAGTCACTCATATTGAGTCGCTCACGAAATGGCTTGCCTACGAGTTTGATGGCGATTACGGATGCTGGAACGCCAATCGTGTTTTACGTCCCCCCAGCACCCTTAATCACAAACGTGATGCTACGACGTTTATCAAGAATAAAGCCGCTCTCGCGTATGGGGCTGACTCTTTCAATAGTGAAGTCATACTCACTGTTGATGATGCTGAGCAACCGGCATCTGTCATCCCCGACGTTGCGGACGTTATTCTCACGTATGCTTGGCCCCAAGAAGCCATTAACCTGTATCGCAGTAAAGACCCCTCCGATCGATCCGATGCCCTCATGGCATTGGGATATTACTGTGCCGAAATGGGAATGGCAGACGCAGAGATTTACAGCGTTGTACGGAATGCGGATGACCGATGGGGTAAGTTCAAAGGACGTAGTGACCGGCATAAGCGACTCATAGACCTAGTATCTCGCGTAAGGATTAAGCATCCTGCGAGAGAGATTAACGATAACGTCATTCCTGTTTTCGGTTGGCATTCATTGTTGCAGACCGAGATTACACTGGAATGGGTTATTGAAGGTCTGCTTGAGGCTAACGGATACCTGCTTACTGTAGGCCCGTCAGGTGTTGGTAAGACTCAGTGGTCCCTACGTTGGGCTATGAACTTAGCGCGAGGGCTTAACTACTTAGGCTACGAGGCTGTCAAGCCACAGAAGATTTTGTTTATTTCTGCGGAAATGAATCACGCTGGTATCAAGTATTTTATGGAGATTATGTCGAGAGGGTTAAGTGTAGAGGACCTTGCTATACTTGAAGAGAATGTTGTTGTTGCTCCTATTGGTGAGCCTCTTCACCTCGATACTCCTGACGGTCAGCGCGTACTTACTGATTTGGTTAAGTTCCATAATCCTGACGGTCTTATCTTCGATTCAGTAGGTTCGGCTACTAGCGGTGACATTTCTCAGGAAGGTCCAACTAAAGCCCTCATGGGGTTTAACGATCACCTAAGAGTCACGTATGATATCTGGACGTGGTACATTCACCACCAGCGTAAGGCTCAGGGTGACAACAAAAAGCCTAACAAGTTAGACGATGTTTACGGTAATCAATTCCTTTACAACCGAGCCACTACTGTTGTACTGCTATGGCCGGCTAAGGACAAGATTGAGATTACCTATTTGAAGATTCGTCTGGCTGAGATGACAGACCCGTATCACATTCAACGTCTGCCTGACCTAGACTTTATCCGCCTACAGGAAGTGAAACTCGTACCCAAGACTATCACGTATAAGCCCAGTCCAGGGGTTCCGGTTGACTTAGACCTTTATGACGATCCTCTTAACGCAATTAATAAGAAGGGTCAGAATACCTCTACACCTGAGCCACCACCTGAAACTACTAACCTTCAAGGTCTAATGTAATGGACGAAACTTCTGTTGACAAGCATCTCTCGGCGATGCTTGACGCTGACCTTATTAGTGTAGATACCGAAACTACCGGAATCGATAGGATTAAGGATGGGCGAGATAGCCTCATTGGTATTAGTGTTGCTTATCGGATCGGTGACCTTGGTATTTTTAGCGGCTACTTTCCTTTTTTTCACCAAGTCGAGAGGGGGAATCTTAGCCCTAAAGTTTTGGCGCGTCTCTGTGATGTGCTTAGTCGCAAGCCTCTTGTTTGGCACCACCGTAAGTTTGATAAGCATTCTCTTGAGTCTGTAGGTATCGATTCTAATAAAGTCATGCGCAAGCGTCAGTTTTGTTGCATGATTGAAGCACAGATGGTTAATGAAGAATGGCCGAGTAAAGAACTTGATTGGCTTAGTAAAACATTACTTAGTGATGAAAAGAAGGGTGCTGAAGTAAAGCGATGGGGCGAGATATACGGATGGGGTACAGTACCCGTCGATATGATGACTCCGTATGCTCGTCAAGATGCAGAATTACCTCTAAGGTTGCATAGTGAGGTACTTTGGGGAAAACTCAAACAGCAAGAACTTGATACCCTCTGGGATACTGAGTCGCAATTTACAGACGTACTGTTTAACATGGAATGTGAAGGAGTTGGCGTTGACACAGATTTTGCCGAACGCAAACTTCACAAAGGTCGTGCTCGAATGGGAGACATTACAGAGCAACTTGGATTCGAGCCAACACCTACTAATCTCCGACAACTATTTTTCGAGGAACTAAAGTTCCCTGTACTAGAAGTATCTAAAAAGACCGGCAGACCCTCACTTAACAAGCGTGTCATGGAAGAGTATGATGTACTTTTATCTGCAAGTGACAATCCGACAGCACAGTTGGTACTTGAATATCGGGGCTGGCAGACCGCTTGTGGCCTATTGTACGAACCGACACTACGGTTACTCAGCCCTGATGGGCGTATCCGCACCAATTATAAACAGCATGGTACAGTCACAAGCAGACTAAGTAGTAGTGGTCCGAATATGCAACAGATTCCACGTAAGAGCAGTAAAGAATGGAACGGTGATGCTAAAAGGATGTTTAATACGGGTTGTGACTGTTGCGACCTATGGGGTTTTGATTACTCTCAGTTGGAGTTTCGTCTTGGTACGGCGTATGGTGGGGACCAATGGCTCATTGATACTTTCAATGATCCTAGTCAAGATGTGTTCAATACTATGTCAAGTCGTATTGAAGTACCGCGCCAGACCTGTAAGACGTTCACTTACGGCAACATTTACGGTGCCGGACTAGATAAGATCGCCTATACGCTGAACCGTAAGTCTCACGAAATTGAGGACCTGTATGCCAACTTCCTTGGCTCGATTCCAGGTATCCGAGGCGCCAGTAACCGTGCGACACACCTTGCCAGACAACGTAAGTTTGTACGTTATTGGACAGGTAGGCGACGTCACTTTGCGTGGGACGACAAATACTACAAGGCTTTTAACTCAATTCTGCAAGGGGGTGCTGCTGAGTTGGTTAAACATGCTATGCTCTCCTGCCGAGAGGTTGAGGATTTGTCAGAGCATGGTGACTGTAGGATGGTCCTCCAAGTACACGATGAGATAGTCTTTCGTATCCGTAAGGGTATGATTGACAAGTACCGTCCTGAGATTGAGAAGCGCATGACTAACTTCCCCGACTTCGGTGTTAAGTTAGCCGTCGAAGGAAAGGTATGGAATGCTTAAGCCTTCAATTGAAAAACGCTGCCCGCTTACCGACCTCCCTACAGAGTGGTGCGCGCACTGTAGGAAGAAAACTCTTACCGACGAAGAACAAGACAAAAAGAATTGGAACAACCTATTTGATAGGTGGGCTCGAATTGCAAAGTGACAATGCATACTACTTAGCAATCGATCCCGGCGAACGGTTTAATGGCTGGGCTACCTTCAAAGAGTCCGGCGATCTAATTACTATGGGTACTGTTATTGGTGTCGATCAACTTACTGATTGGCTTGAGGTATTCGATACTAGTACTCTACAGAAAATCATCGTAGAGGACTATCGTATCGGCATCGTTAAGGGAAGAAACTTCGGTGCTTCTAAACATCAAGGTTCCCGAGCCGAGACAGCCAAGACAATCGGTAGGATTGAATCTTGGGCGCACAGAAATAAGGTGGGGCTTGTTCTACAAGGAAACAGTATCAAACCTGTTGGGTATTTGTGGGCAGGCATACCAGTCCCCAAGAACAAAGATTTAACGCATGAGACTGATGCTTACGTACATGGCGTGCATTATCTTCAAAAGAATGGTGTACGTTCTCCACAACAGGCAAGGAGGGAATAATGAGAGGCCGATGTAAGATTTGCGGAAAAGAACCCCGCATGATTATTAGGCTTGACACAGACATTTGTAGCGAGAACTGCGATAAGGTGAACAGGATAAATAATGAAAGAGTCAAAGAAGGAAGCACGTCGCCGGGAACAACTAGCGGCCCTATTTGGGATGGACACACCCCCGCCGAGCGAGACGGCTCCGTTATCAATAGATCACCAAAACAGTAGTCGTGAGGCTGAGGCTGTAATTGCCTATCTCGAACGACCTAGTGTTTTTGTTGAGCGTTCTTGTAAGAACTGCTCCAAAGACTTTCTAGTTAACCGAGGCAACGTTACACTCTGCTCTGATGCCTGTCGTGCTACTTATTTGCTACGAGAGTACGGCATCGAATGGGACTGGAATAAGCAGCCAAATGAGCGCTATTACTATCGCATTCCTGGCATCGAGACACAGTGGGACTATCCTGATACCCCCAAGGGTCGCCAGGAGAGATTAGAGCGCTCTATGTTAGAAGAGGCTCGTGCAATCGCATCAGAGCCTTTAAGCGTATCTCCTGACACACTCAGGGTCTTGAAGGAACGCGAACTCGTCATCACTAGCCAAGTCACTGAGAATCGTTCTGTCAGTATCAGTAACGTCAATGCCTTCGTTAATGATGACGACATTAATGAAAGTGGCGATGACTTCGACGCTTTCCTGAGTGGGTTCGGGTAAAGCGATCCGCCAGTCATCTGAATATCTATGGAATGATACAGCGTCTTGAATAAGCATCTCTCTAATCATTCCCATAGCGTCACGTTCTGCCTCAGTAGTACCAGCCCATATTCCGCGATCACCGTTTACTAAGGCGTAGTTTAAACAGTCTTTTCTTACTGGACAACTTGAACAGAACCTACGGGCTCGATTAGCGCTCTTTCCTCTACCTACATCGAAAGTAGCTATAATCTCCGGCACGCTCAGGTTAACGCATTTTGCTTCGTGCTTCCATTCTTGAGCCGTCATGGGTAATATCCCTCGCCGCTTTTTTGGACGTTAGGATCTACTATTGTTGCGGATTAACCCTTTGTCAAGATACAAAAACCTCTTTTGACTACTTTGTTTAGTAGTCGAAGAGGTTTTGTATTATGGCCTGATATTCGCTCTCAATAAGGCATAGTATGTAGTAGGTCCTACAATACCGTCTACTTTAAGTCCACGATGCTGCTGTAGGCGTTTAACTGCTTGAGTAGTTTCAGGACCAAACGTGCCGTCAGTATCAACCTTTGGGTAGCCGTGTACCTTAAGAAGCGCTTGAATAGTCTGGACTTGCTCTACGTTTGGGTCACCTTGTTTAACTACGATCCATTCCACGTCGTCGGGTCCTATCTTAGAAGTAATGGGTTTAGGGGGTTGCGTGGGCTTCGACGGGGTAGTATCCTTATGTTGAAGAGAGGCACGCATGCGTCGAGCATCTGCTTTGGTCCCCATGAACTCAAAGTGCATAGGGTCCTTACGGTGACCGGTGTAATCGCCTCCCCATAAGAAGCCGTAGCGCTTAGCGATACGACCAGCGTTAGGAGGGAGATTAGTATGAACGCGACCATCACTCGTCATGGGGTTAACGGGTGCGTTTACATCAAGAGCAAGACCCCAACTGTGATTACTCTTAACTCCCGGAAGCCCCCTAATGTCTCGGTTCGCGTAGCCCCAACACCATCCCGAGTGAAGAACGTAACCCATCTTATGAAGATCGTCTAATAAAGCATGCATTAGCGGGGCCACTAACCGGTTAGCACCTGCCGGGAAAGTGACCCCGTTATGCGTGAATGACCTAATGTAGCGAAGTCTATAAGTGCGGCCCCCTACAACTCCGTCAGGGTTTCCCCACCCTCTCTGCTGGGCTGATGACATTTCAGTCCCCCTCGGGGTCGTGACGCGCTCGTATGCTGGCTTCGGTACGCCCCGCCAGGAACCCGGCCAACAGGCTAATCAAAGTGTTAACTATGTCAGCGACCGCTGCATAGCCACCTTTGTTATCTGGATATAAGAATGAAATTATTGCAACCACAACTACTATAGTAAGAACTGAAATACAAATAGTTCCTGCTATCATCAAGACCATTTTATCCGAAGTAGTCTGTGGTATTTTGTTATTCATCTTAGCCTACTGGTCACCCTTGAGGCATAAGCGTTAATTGAAGGATAAGCACCCTGACGAGTATTACTACTACGTCGTGCCGCACCTTCCCCACCATACCAAGCCTTTGCAGCGCCAGCAGCACCGTACTTATTGAAATAGTACGAGAGTTTGCTACGCGCAACTCGCTCTTGTAGGTTTGGACTCTTAAGGAATTGTTGTGGGGTAATGCTATGCCCAAGTGCTTCCTTAGACCATGAAGGTACATTAGAGGGCATGATCTGGTATTTACCAAGCGCACCAGATGACTTGTTTACTGCCCTGTAGTTACCGCCACTCTCTTGCTTAGCGATTGAGTTAATGAACTTTTGGAACGATGATCCTCCGCCCTTATTTCCCAGACCTGTGCTTGTGTCGGCTGGATTATATGGCGCCGAACCTTCGACTGAGCCACTGCTTCCTACAGGGTTGCTGGTAGTCATTAACATATCAGAAATTGTCTTAGCACGCGAGGTTCTACGGGACTGTGAAGACTTAATGTACTTGTCTAAGGTCTCCTTATATGTCACGTCATCACCGCTTGGTGTACTCAAAGTGCATAGGGTCAGCAGACTTCCAGGTGCCGCCCCATGTAAGACCGAAACGCCGAGCCAACTGGTTAATGTTAGACGGTAAGTTACCCTGGCGAGAACCGCCGCCGCCTAATCTGTCACCACGATTAGCCTGTGCATCAAGGTCGATAGCGTTACCCCAAGCGTGCTGAGATTTAGTACTCGTACCAGCAATATTTCTATTGTTGACAGAACCCAAATCCTTCCAGTGATAACCCTGCTTCCAGAGTGCACCTAAGAATCCGCTGAATGCTTGAGCACTATTCTTATGTACGGTAACCTTTTGACCATTAGGTGCTCGAATAGTCGTTAAATAGTTTGCTGCGAAACCGCTAGCATCAGGGTTACCCCACTTACGACCACTAGCAGTACCCGAATGCGCCCCTGTAGGAGATGCGGTTGCTGAGCCTATACCGCTATTTCCACCGCTACCGGTGACTACAGGAGCGCCAGAGTTAACGTCAGAAGAAAGAAAAGATTGGATGATAGAGTCAGCATTGGTACGCCTCTGCTTACTCTTTGCGATATATCGATCTAAAGTTTCCTTATACATTAGCACTCATCGCGGTTCCGCCCACCCTAGTTCTTTACGGGTGCTCTTACGTTGCTGATTAAGAATATCGATTAATCGCTGCAACTCACCCTTTTGACGTTCTGGCGTATTCTCAATCGTACCACCACCGAAGACCTTGTTCAAGGATTCCGGTGAGGATAAGCGATCATTAACGGGGCCTTGAGAGTTATTCCCATTGATTAGGTTAGTGATAAAAGCGCTCTGTGGTGACTGCTGTGCAAGGTAATCAGTCTTATCGACAATATCACGATTACCAAAGAACTGATGCCCCGTAGCCATTTCCACAGGCACCCTAAATAATGGGTTAGACATACCGAGTAATGCTTCGACTTCACTCTTACCTGTTAGGGCTTCTGTAGGTGTATTACCTTGCCAAGTACGAATCGAGTCATTAAACGGGTTAGAAGGATCAAAGAATACTGTATTTCCGTTATGGGTGTAGAGCGGCACCGCTCCACGGTTACGAATCCAGTCGGGAATAACGGCGTCACTATTGGGGAAGAGCGGGTCTGCGCCAACTTCAAATCCCGTCATCTGACTAAGATTACTCATAGTCTTAGGATACACGCTAATAGCCCCAGGCTTAGCGAACAGCATCTCTGCCATTAAGGGGAGGGACTTTCGCGTCCACTTGTAGAAGGGGATAGCACGGACGAGGACCGAGCGCTCGAAAGGAGTGAAATCAGTGTAATCGAAGTGGAACTTTCTAATCTGGGCCGCGGCATTAGCCGCAGCGCGTTCAAAGGAACGCTCATGCAAAGCCTCTCGTTGTAAGACGTCGATGAAATGCGCGAGTCGGAACCAGTCTTCACGCCCTTCACTGAGACCTCTAACAGCGTCATTAATAACGCTTGTACCTGCTCGGACACCTCTAGTTCCCGAAAGAATCTTTCCAAACTCCGACGCTGTAAACGATTGCTTAAGTCCATACTTTAGATACATTCCCCACACTTGTTCGGCTGTAAGGTCCTTACCGATACCTGTAAACCCAGGACCGTGCAGTCTCAGTACAACCTGTCCAATACCAGTAGCCTCGTGCTGTCCCTCCATGATAGCAATGCGCATAGCGGGGTCCATCTTCTCCCACTTAACACTCTTCATGGTTTTAATTGCAGCACGATGAGATTTCATAGCACGAATCATTCCGTGCTTACCTACGAACATACCATTAAGATAAGACACGAACATATCGCCGCCAGCATTCCTAACATGGAACGCTGGGTTATAGACAGTAACAGCACCCTTCCATAAGTTAAGCGCCCTGTCGAAGCCTCGCAGAATGTCACCGTGTTTAGCCTGATCGTCTACAAGTTCTAATAACCTGGTTAAGTCACGTTGCATATCCGGCGAGAACACTACATTTTCGTCGAAACCCTTAACCGGCTTATAGCCGTGATTACCCTTCAAGATATTTGAAAATGTAGCGTCTCCCGCTGCACCCTTTATAGGCACACCGAGGGTACTCTCGATGCTCTTAACTAAGTCAGCCCTACCGATCATCTTCTCTTTAGCGATACGAAGTTGGAATTGCACTTCGGCAATATCCGTAGCATTCGACTCACGTAAAGCTAAATGCCACCACTCGGGGCTTCCTACAGGAAGGCTAGGGTCCTTTACAGGAACTAACTGAACACGCTTCTTAGGCAACCACCTATTTAAGTGAGTCCAGTCTGTCTTGCCTAAAACTTCTTCCATAGAGCCGTCGATAAACTTACCGAGGTCCTCTAATTCTCGGTCGAAGTCGTTAAGCAGATCGGCTACCTCTGGACCCATACCCTCCGGCGGGGCACCTGTACGCCAAGCCCTGTAAATAGCATGACGGTCGGCCTTCTTAACCTTGCCCCAGCGGTTACGCAAGTCCTTGACGTGCAGGTTCTTAAGTTCCTCCGCACGTCCAGCAGTACGTAAACGCTCGGCGTTAATGAACGGGTCCAGCGTACCGCTAGCACGGAACGCCTTGTCGAATCCGATCATAAACTTATTGTAAAAGTTAAGAGCATTCTTATCGAAGCCTACAGTAGCGTAGGCTTGACTCGCCCTGCGCATGATATCGGGAGCCCTAAAGGTAGCCAGTACAGCGCCACCACTACCGAACATACCACCAAAACGTACCTGAATAACTCTCTGTACGTTAGGGTCAATATACGTAATGCAATTCTCTAACAAAGTAGCCTGAGCCTCATCAACAGCATGAGGTCTAATAGATGCAAGGCGAGATTCGAGTTCCTTTTGCAGCGCTAGGTTATGCGCAGTAGCGGCTTGAGCCTCGGCATGGTTAGCCTTCTGCCACTGAACGTCAAAGATGCGCTCATCAGGAGCCTTATCACCAATAGGTACACCGTGTGTTTCAGCCTGATAAATCTCATTCTCTAAGTCATAGCGCCTATCAGTAAGGGCCTTAATCTCTTCATCAGCATTTTCAAATCCCTTAACCTCAGGGATATCATCACTCATCTTGGTAAAGAGTTTTTCTACAGCAGGCACTACCTCATCTGGATTAAACTTTCCTGCTGCGATAGCCATGTTATTACTGTGACCTAAAGCCTCACGAATAACATCAACCTGCCTATCAGAGAAATAGATACCAAGAGGTACGTGTTTTCCACCATTAAGTTCAACGTCTTTCTTATACTTCTTAATGCTGTTCTTGATACCGTTAAGCCTAATCTTATCTGTAGGATGAATCTCTACCTTACCTGCTTTAGCAGAAGTAGAGCCTTTATGCTTAACCGTACCCTTTTTTAACTTAGTAATACGAGCTTTAATCTTAGAGATTTCCTTGGCAACCTCAGCCTTGCGAGCCTTTAATTTAGTAGGATTCAACGTAACCTTAGCAGGAACATTCTCCACTACAGGTACGTCTACAAACTTCTTGCCTTCGTTAGCCATATCCTTGAGCAAGTCTGCTGCGACCGTGGCTTCCACAGACTTGTACATATTGGCTGCACTCTTCTGCAAAAACTCAGAACTACCTACAATGTCGAGTGCAGCCTTAGCCGCTGTATTATTCTCTCTAATAGCAGCCTTGGATGCATACGCTAGATAGTTTTCTGCTTCCTTAAGTTGTGCAGCAATAGCCTCTCGGGCTACTGGTGTACCGTCCTTATTACGAGCACCCAGGAACCAGTTAGTTACCTGCTGACGACGGATATCTTTATCCTTGGCTAACTTACCAACGACACCGGACCCATCATCAAGGGTCTTGTAACCAACGGCATCAAGGTCTAAGTCAAGCAGTTTATCGAGATGCTTGTGAATCTCTCTAGTCTGCGCAATAGCATCACGCGACTCCTTGATACCACCAAACTTAGCAATACCTCTAATACCCTTACCACCTTCAACTACATGCGCTAAGGCGCCCACGCCTAAGTAGGTAGTTGGGTCCATAAAGATATCAGCGGCTAGGCCAGTAGTAAACTTAAGAATAGGATTGATATGGCCTTCGCCGTGCTTGATCTTACGAGCGTCAGTCTCGCCACGATTCTTGGCATGAATCGTATCCGCAATATCTTGCTCAACCTCAGCGAATGTAGTCTTTTCCTGACCACTAAGACCCTTCCAAAAGCCCTTACCCATCTCAGTCAGGGTATCGCTAATATCCCCACCCTTAGCACCCTTAGAGAAGTCCTTGCCACCGTAAGCAAACTCTTCAAATCCACGTTTAGTCGTATTGGCAGTAGCATAACCGCCGCGTGAAAGTACGTCCATCACACGGTCTAAGATACTGGTATGAGACTTGTGGGGCTTCTTCCCCATCTCTTCTAAGTCCCACTCTGATTGCTTCATACGCTCAAAGAGTTCAGCATTCTCGGGAGTAAGACCCCAATAACCTGTACCCTTACTCTTCTGACCCTTGGGGGTAGCACGCACTAAGTCTTGAATAGCACCCTCTTGCAGATTAGCAAAAATGGCGCTCATGCCCTTAGTGGATCGCTGCGTAATTGGCGTAGACGAATCCTGAGTGCCGCCTACAGAGGTGGCACCATTAATCAAAGCATTGTTTAGACGCGCAGTACGCTGCGCCATATTTTCAGTACCGGCTAAAGACGCACTAAGGGCCGCAGCCTGCTCGGCAGCAAACTTGCGGTCCTTTGTAGCGATCTGCTTGAATACCTTGTTCCAGTCTAACTGAATAGTCTTGGCATAATTAGCCGTAGATGATACATCGGGCCAAATATTCTTAACCTGAATGCCACCTGCGGCATCTGCAAGACCTACAGACTTAGACTTAACAGCGGTACTCCGCGTCTTAACTCTAGCCATTATGTACCACCGTACTTACCGAAGAATGCTGAAAGCGCATCAGCAAGGATACGTCGGTTAACAGTACTGTCAATCCCCCAATTCTTCAACTGTCCAGTCGTAATCTTAAGGATTCGACCATAATTGCCATAGTTACTAGAGTCATACTGAGCACCAGAATGATGCCGAGTACGACCTTGATTCTGAACAGTTCGTAAGATAGCCTGTATCTTACTCGCCTCATTAGGCGTCCGAGCCGTCTTTTGTACTAAGTCCATAGCCCCAGCAATGCCTGTAGGCTTATAGGTGCCTTGGCTAGCAGAAGTCTGTAACTTAGTCAAACGATCCAACGCGTTTTGTTCGTTTTGATTAGCCCGCTCTGCTGTTTTATCTGCTAACTTTTGGCGCTCAATTCGCATGCGAGCACGACGTTCCTTAGCAGTTTCCTTGAGTTGTCCCTGCTGATAATTAGACTGGTTAGTCAACTCAGCCTGCTGTAAACCTAACTTACCTTGCAGGATACTGTTCTCAAAGCCTTGCTGATTCTGCTCCATAGTCTGCTCGTAACGGGTCTGAGCAATAGTATCGAGCATCTCCTGTAGCATCGAACCGCGCTTGCTTTGAGTCTCACCGTACTGGCCCTGCAATTGACTGATATTCTGATTACCAGCCCGCTGAGCCTGTGCAATAGCGTCCTGAGCAGCCCTTAATGCCGTAGACTTCTGTGACGCACCTTCTGTCTGTACGCCACCCCCAAGAAGTGCCTGTAACATTTGAGCATTACTTTGAGCCTGCTGACCAGTAGCACTAGCGTTAGCCTGATTCGTCTGAGCAAGCCCTGTAAGGAGACTTGCATCATTCTGTAGGGGATTCATAGACGTAGCGCCAGTCAAGCCCATACGCTGCAATTCAGACCCAGCAGCACCTTGAGTTGCTTGACCCATACTTTGCTGATTAGCAATTAAGTTATCGTACATAGACTTAACACTGTTATTGCTATCAGTCATATTCTGATTAGCCATACCATTTACGCCGTTCAGGTAGTTACCTAAACGCTCATAAATAGCACCAAGGTCACTCTGAGTACGTCCACTAGCCGTATTGATTTGGTTAGTCTCGCTCGTCAAACCCGACTTAGCGGCATCAATTTGACGAAGGTACTCATTAAGTGTAGGGTTAAGTTGTAAGTCTACAGATCGATTGGCCTTTGCTAAATCAGTCTTATCATTGGTTGGCGTAGTTGGCGTAGTCGATGTATTAGTATTAGTAGTGGTATTTCTATTCTTATTGTTATTCTTGTTCTTGTTCTTATTACGGCTCCGGCTAGGGCCTCCGCCGTTCGGAGAGCCATTACGGGCAGGAGGGTTACCTCTCCGATTATTCTTGGAGCCCCCAGCCGGAGTGTTCTTGGCAGCCTTTTCCGCAGCCTTCTTATTCGCTGCAACAGTCTGCTTATGAACCTTCTTCTTTAATTGACTAGTAAGTTTAGCCCCACTGATAGTACGCTCACCAGGTAAAAAAGACTTAGATGGGTGAAGACCCGGCTTAGACAAAGAACGTGTAGTCTTGATTAAACCGCCGCCACCAGGGGACTTCTGGCCTGTAATTTGACCAGCATCAGGACCACCTAGTCCACCGCGCTTAATAGGAGGCGCAGACTTTGTAGCCTTATTCTTAGCCTTAGCCGCATCGGCCCGAGCAATAACACGAGCCTTAGCCGCATTAAAGCGAGGTGTCGGTGTTTTTCTAGCAGCCATTAGTACCTCGCCCAAGCGGCAGCAATATCAGGATGATTCTTAAGAAAGAGTCGTAACTCGGCAGGATTCTTAAGTTTGCTCTGTAAAACCGGGTGATCCTTAAGGTATTCTGCTCTAGTCGGAGTCTTAGGCTTAGGTGCAGGAGGCTTAGGTGCAGGTGCAGCGCCGCTATATCCTAATGGAGTACTAGCAGCCGGAGCAGCCTGTCCAGCAGGATCAACGTAGTTAGGATCAAGGCCAAGATTTCCGGCCTTACTAGCAGCGCGTTGTGCTTGCTCTATGCCAATATCACCTAGATGCTGCAAGAATGTTTGCTGAGCCGAAGTATTAGCCTGATTAACACCTGTTGCAGCATTGTTAAAGCCTACGTCAATATCATTCTGTGCGCCTAAAATGTCACGGTTCGTGTTAACAACACCACGACCATAACCAGAAGAATAGGCCATACCCCTACCTGAGAACCCATTAATAAGATTCCTGAACATCATAGGAATATTCTGATCTAACTGATTCTGCTGTTGAAGACGCTGTTGTGCAGCCTGCTGTAGCGTAGTATTATTGTTACTTACTTCTTGATTATAACCCTGTAAATAGTTACCACGCTGTTGAGTTAAATCTAAATCAACAGGTAATTCTAATCCAGGAAACTGTAACGTACCATTAGGAGACGTCGCAACCTGAGCAACAGGCTGTACCTGCTGAATCTGCTGAGAACCAGCATCAAGTTGCCCCTGAGTAGCGCCTACAGGGGAGTTCTGTAGCGCACCTGCGGCTAATCCAGAACGAGTATCAGACTGTCCGTCTGTCCCACCCTGATACATCTTGCGCCGACGCTCTAACTCCCGAGTAATGTACCCTAAAGGATCGACTGTCCCTGTAGTTGCGGAACTAGAGCCGTCCCCGTAAACCGTGTTAAAGGGCTGAACGCTCATACGGACACCTTACTAGGACTTCCTACAGAAAGCAAGGATTACTTACCAAACTAATTCATCAGCGCCATAATAGCCCGTATCTGCTGGGCCGGCTGTAATGGAAGGATAAAAGTCGTGTGCTCCCCATTCAGCGTTATCTTTAAGTTGCTGAACACCTGAAGCAAAACGATTCATCTTGCGCTCATATCTATCTTCATCATCATCTAATTCTGCTGCCTGAGCGATACAGTATTCAACAATACGGTTGTGATACTGTACTGGTACTTCGGGCGTATTGGTAACAAGAGTTACTTCTGTAGGTGTACGAGTATACTGCATAAGTAAATCATTAGGGTCAGTTAAGTTAGGTGCAGGATATAGGGTTAAAATTGTACCAAACAGCCAATAATGCGTAGGGACACCGCTAGGTACTACTGAACTATCTGCTTGAAATCCATCAGCCTCGGCTTGACTAAGTTCAATTAACTTTCGACCTTGAAACTTTACACTATGAACAGTCAAGATATTAGCCGGAACCTGATACTCTGCTTGTCCAGGGACAACAGCAGCCGTAGCACGTATAAGGAATAGGTTATTATTAAGCGCGATATCCCTCATCGCGTCATTAACCCATCGAATTACTCTAGCGTCAGTAATTACTGCACCACCATCGTCCCCGAATTGATCCTTGACGCGAGTTGCAATTTCTGATACTAACACGCTATCTCCAAGGAGTACGAGGATCGATAATCTCGGTCCAAATATCGGAACCCGCAGGCACAGTAACATAGGTAGTAGCGGGTGGAATTACCG
>Ga0207711_10001779_pt1 | contig 19726 bp, 19 predicted proteins | sample KBSS34metaG_FD_184401 | JGI IMG/M metagenome (GOLD analysis project Ga0207711, IMG submission 184401) | Switchgrass rhizosphere microbial communities from Kellogg Biological Station, Michigan, USA - KBS S3-4 metaG (SPAdes) (version 2) | ecosystem: Host-associated > Plants > Roots > Rhizosphere...
ATGTGCCCGCCCGCCACAGCGTCGCCGAGTTCGCCCAGGCGCTGCGGGCGGTCGGCGAGCCGGTGTTCGGCCGCGCCGCCAGCGACGTGTCGATGAGCCGGGTGCTGACCCAGCTGTTCGAGATCACCGCCCTCTTCGAGATGCGGCTGCGGCCCGAGCTGGTCTTGCTGCAGAAGACCATGATGACTGTCGAGGGTGTCGCCCGGCGGATCGATCCGGAGCACGACATCTGGTCGGCGGCCGAGCCGGTGGTGCGCCGCTGGATCGCCCGGGAGCTGTCGCCGGCGACCCGCATCCGCCGGCTGGCCGGCGAGGCCGAGCAGGCGGTCCGCAACCTCGCCCGGCTCGCCGCGGCCCCGCCGGCCGAAACGGCGGCGGCCCGGCCTGTGCGCGGCGAGCCCAGGGCGATCCTCTGGTTCGCCCTCGGCGCCCTGACGTCGGGCGCAGCCTTCCTGGCGGGGATGTGGCTGCGGTGACACGATCCTCCCCCTTTGGGGGAGGTGGCGCGAAGCGTCGGAGGGGGCTTCCACTCAGATGCTGATGAAACCAGCCCTTGCCCCGACTTTCTGAGCGGAAGCCCCCTCACCGGCTTCGCCGGAGCTCCCCCAGAGGGGGAGCATCTTTTCGCTCTAAAACGTCGCCGCCGGCAGGTCATTCAGGTGCGGCAGACGCTGGTCCTTCTCCGACAGCACCGGATCGCCGGCCAGCGGCCAGGGGATGGCGAGGTCCGGGTCGTTCCAGGCCAGGCCCCCCTCGGTCTGCGGCGCATAGAGGCCGTCGACCTTGTAGAAGAGCTCGCAGTCGTCGGTCAGGGTGCAGTAGCCGTGGGCGAAGCCGCGCGGGATGAACAGCTGCTCGCCGCCCTCGGCGCTGAGCTCGGCGGCGACCCAGCGGCCGAAGGTCGCCGAGCCGGGGCGGATGTCGACGGCGACGTCGTAGATCGCCCCTTTCAGCACTCGCACCAGCTTGGCTTGGGGATGCGGCGCGGTCTGGAAGTGCAGGCCGCGCAGCGTGCCCTTGCGGGCGCTGAAGGCCTGGTTGTCCTGGACGAAATCGACCTCGAGGCCGGCCTGGGCCAGGCTGGGCCGGCTCCAGGTTTCGGAGAACCAGCCGCGCCCATCGCCATGGCGCTTCGGCGTGATAAGCAGGACGTCGGGGATGGCTAGCGGCGTAATCGTCGTCATGTCGTTCAGCAGGATTTTTCGGAGACGAGCCTCGCATGGCGCGGGACGGTGCGAATGACAAGCCTCCATCGCCGCGGGTGAGCGTGGTGGTGGTCGCCTACCAGAGCGGACCGTTGTTGCGAGAGTGTCTGGCGGGACTGCGGCGACAGACGCTCGGCGACCTCGAGGTGATCCTGGTCGACAACGCCTCCAGCGACGGCGCCGCCGTGGTGGCGGCGCGCGAGGCGCCGGACCTGGTGTTCATCGCCAACGAGGAGAACCTGGGCTTCGCCGTCGCCGTCAACCAGGGGGCGCGGCAGGCGCGGGGCCAGTGGCTGGCGCTGCTCAATCCCGACGCCTTCCCGGAAGCCGACTGGCTGGAGGCGCTGTTGGCGGCGGCCGAGGCGCATCCGGACATCCGCAGCTTCGCCTCGCGCCAGCTGATGGCCGAGCAGCCCGCCCGGCTCGACGGCCTGGGCGACGTCATGTCCGCCGCGGGCTTCGGCTTCCGCGGCGGCTACGGCCAGCCCGATCCGGGGCGCACCGCGCCGGCCCTGGTGTTCTCCGCCTGCGGCGGGGCGATGATGATCGACCGGTCGCTGTTCCTGGAGATGGGCGGATTTGATTCGCGGCTGTTCTGCTACTGCGAGGACGTCGACCTCGGCTATCGCCTGCAGCTGCGGGGGATGCCGACGCTGTTGGTCCCGGGCGCGGTGGTGCGCCATGTGGGTTCGGCCTCGAGCGGCGGGCCCCGCTCGGACTTCGCGACCTTCTACGGCACGCGCAACCGGCTATGGGTCTTCGTCAAGGACACCCCGCCGGCGCTGTTGTGGCTGACCCTGCCGCTGCACCTGGTGGCGACCGCGCTGCTGTTTGCCCGACATTTCACCCGGGGAGAAATTTCCGCCCCCTGGCGCGGCCTGGTCGCCGCCCTGCGCGGCCTGCCGCTGGCCCTGCAGGCGCGCCGCGAGGCGCAGGCCTGGCGGACCGTCGGCTCCTGGGCGATCGCCCGCCAGCTGGCCTGGAGCCCGCTGGCGCTGTTCCGCCGCTCGGTGGTGCTGAAGCCGCTCAAGCCTCGGGCGTCTGCGCCCACTCGATCAGCCGGCGCATGAAGCTCGCCCCGCGCTGAATTTGCGCGCGCTCGACGAACTCGTCGGGCTGGTGGGCCTGGTCGATCGAGCCCGGGCCGCAGATGACGGTGGAAAACCCGGCCTGTTGGAACTGTCCCGCCTCGGCGGCGAAGGAGACCGCGCGGGCCGGACCATTGTCCCCGGCCAGCCGGCGGGCGAAGGCCTCGGCCGCGCCGTCCGGCTCGGGCGACAGCGGCGGGGTCACCGAGCGGTTGCAGATCTGCGCGCCGGCCTCCGGGCTGCGGGCCTTCAGCGCCGCGTCGAGCGCCGCCACCTGGGCGTAGAACGGCTGCAGTATGGTCATCGGCTCCAGGCCGGGCGGGCAGCGCAGGTCGAACAGGAACTGGCATTCGCGGGCCAGGATGTTGCCGGCCGTGCCGCCGTGGATCACGCCGACGGTCAGGGTCGCGCCCTTCGGGGTGAACGGCGAGGCGGGGTCCGCTTCCCGCTCCAGCCGCTCGGCGAGCGCCCTCAGGCTGGCCAGCAGCGGGATCGCCTCCATGATCGCCGAGACCCCGAGGTGGGTCTGGCTGGAGTGGGCCTCGTGGCCCTGCACGGTCACCGTGAAGACGGCGATGCCCTTGTGGCCGCTGACCGCCACCATGTCGCTGGGCTCGCCGACCACCACCAGGGCCGGCGCGGGGACCTCGCGGGCGATCACCTCGATCATCGAGGGCGCGCCCAGGCAGCCGATCTCCTCGTCGTAGGAAAAGGCCAGGTGCACCGGCCGGGCGGTCGGTCCGGCCGCCAGCTCGGGGACCGCCGCCAGGGCCAGCGCCAGGAAGCCCTTCATGTCGCAGGTCCCGCGCCCATAGTAGCGGCCGTCGCGGAAGCTGAGCTTGAACGGGTCGGAGCTCCACCGCTGGCCGTCGACAGGCACCACGTCGGTGTGCCCGGACAGCACGACGCCGCCTTCGATCGCCGGCCCGATGGTGGCCATCAGGTTCGACTTGGCGCCGTCGGCGTTGGGCACGCGGCGGTGCGGCACGCCGTGGCCGTCGAGATAGGCCTCGACCCATTCGATCAGCGCCAGGTTCGACAGGCGCGAGGTGGTGTCGAAGGCGATCAGGCGTTCGAGGATTTCGAGTGCGGCGGGCGTCAGGTCCAGGGCCATGCGACAGGGATAGACCGCCCTGCGGCGAGGGACAAAGGAAAGGCGGGCGGGTTTGGTGGTCTGCCTCGTGGGATGCACTGAAGCGCGCCGCAGGCCCCCTTGTCAGCTTTGCTGACAGCTCGCCCCCCGGGACCGGCCGAAGTCCCGAGGACAGGCTCCGCGAGACTGGGGGGGCCCGCGGCCCGCGCCGTTACTCCGCGGGGCAGGGCTCGGCGACGCCGATCTCGTGCGGCCGGAACAGGCATCCGCGCTCGGCCACCAGCACCGACGCCATGGCGCACAGGCCGCAGAGCAGGTAGCCCGCTTCCACCGGCACGACGGTGCCGTTGAAGCCCTGGCCGATGGCGAAGCCGATCAGCGAGGCGCCCACCATGCTGACGAAGCCCTGGAAGGAGGAGGCCACGCCGGCGATCTGGCCCATCGGCTCCATGGCCATGGCTCCGAAGTTGCCCGAGGTGAGGCCGAAGCAGAACATGGTCAAGGCCTGGAAGACGATGAAGACGACCAGGGTCTCGTGGCCCGTACCGGCGATCAGCAGGTGGACGGCGGCCAGGGCGATATAGGCCAGGAGGGCGGCGTGCGAGAGCCGCCGCATGCCAAGCCGCATCACCAGCCGGGCGTTGAGCAGCGAGGCCGCTGCGATGAAGCTGGCGCAGATGGCGAAGACCAGGGGAAACCGCTCGCCCGCGCCCAGGGCCTCGGCGAAGAGCTGCTGGGCCGAGTTGATGAAGCCCAAAAGGCCGCCGAACAGGAAGGTCTGGCCGAGGATGTAGAAGAAGGCGGTCCGGTTGCGCGCCGCCATGGCGAAGGCCTCGGCGATCCGCTGCGGATTGATCGCCAGCCGGTCCTCCGGATGCAGGGTCTCGGGCAGGCGCAGCAGCGCCCAGAGCATCACCGCCAGGGCGAGGGCGGCGAGGAGGCCGAAGGTCCAGGGCCAGGACGCCAGCATCAGCACCGCCTGGCCGAGGCTCGGCGCCGCGATCGGGGCGGCCATGAAGACCAGCGAGGTCAGGGACATCACCCGCGCCATCGCCCGTCCGGCGTAGCGGTCCCGCACGACCGAGATGGGGATCGCCCGGGTGGCCGCCGCGCCTATGCCCTGCAACACCCGGGCGACCAGCAGCAGGCTAAAGCTCGGCGAAAACGCCGCCAGCAGGCTGAAGCCGACATAGAGCGCCAGGCCAGTCAGCAGCACCGGCCGGCGGCCATACCGGTCGGCCAGCGGCCCAAAGGCCAGCTGCGCGCCGCCGAGCCCCAGCAGATAGGCGGTGATGATCAGCTGGCGGCGGTTCTCCTCCGTCACGCCCAGGGCCTCGCCGATCGCCGGCAGGTTCGGCAGCATCGCGTCGATGCCGAGCGCGCCCAGAGCCTGGAGCGCGGCCATCAGCACGACGAACTCGACGAAGCCCGGGCCGCGCCCGGTCTGCTGCGGTGCAACATGGGAGGTCATGGTCGGGCTTCAGCACAGCTGGCGCGCCGCGTCGACCCGGAATCGGCCTATCCCTGCTGGATGCGCCCTTCGGCCGGCAGTACGCCGAGCAGTTCGATGCGGAAGATCAGCGCCGCGCCGGGCGGGATCGTGCCGCCCGCCCCCTCGGCGCCGTAGCCGAGGTTCGGCGGCACATAGAGGATCCACTCATCGCCCGGCCGCATCAGCTGCAGCGCTTCCTGCCAGCCTTTGATCAGGCCCTTCAGCGGCATGGCGGCCGGCACGCCGCGGGCGTAGGAGGAATCGAAGACCGTGCCGTCGATCAGCTTGCCTTCGTAGTTGACCTTCACCTCGTCGCCGAGCTGCGGCCGCAGGCCCTCGGCGGGACCGGAGCGAACCACCTTGAACTGCAGGCCGCTGGGCAGGGTGGTGACCCCGGCCTGTTTGGCGTTGGCGGCCATGAAGGTCTGCGCCTGCCCGCTCTGGTCCGGCAGGTTCTTCTGGCAGGCGGCCAGAAGCAGCGCCGCGGCGGCGCAAATCATCAAATGTCGGAACATGCTCTCAGACCGCTCGCGGCGGATAGCCGTGCTGGCGCAGGGCGTCCATGATTTCCTGGGTGTGCTGGGCGTCGCGCGTCTCGATCATGATGTCGAACTCCGCGCCCTTGGCCGGGACATCGAGGGCCAGCCGGTTGTGGGCGACCTCGACGATATTGGCGCCCAGGTTGCCGATCACCGCCGAGACGGTGGCCAGCAGGCCCGGCCGGTCGTCGCCGATGATCCGCAGGCTGACGAGGCGATTGTCGCGCACCAGCTCGCGGGTCAGCACCGAGGCCAAGAGGCGGGTGTCGATGTTGCCGCCGGTGAGCACCAGGCCGCACTTCTTGCCGCGGAAGCGTTCGGGATAGGCCAGCAGGGCGGCGAGCGAGCCGGCGCCCGCGCCCTCGGCCACCGTCTTCTCGACATTGCAGTAGAGGGCGATGGCGCGCTCGAAGAAGGGTTCCTCGACCAGCAGCACCTCGTCGATCAGCGGCCGGGTGATGGCGTAGGTGAGGTCGCCGACCTGCTTCACCGCGATGCCCTCGGCGATGGTCGCCCCGCCGGTGACGCCGCCGGCGTTGACCCCGCGCATGCGGGCGGTGAAGGAGGGATACATGGCCGGCTCCAGGCCGACGATGCGGATGTCCGGCTTCACGTGCTTGGCGGCGGTCGCCATGCCCGAGATCAGCCCGCCGCCGCCGATCGGGATCGGCAGCACCTCGAGCTCGGGGACGTCCTCCAGCATCTCCAGGGCGACCGTGCCCTGGCCGGCCATCACGTCGATGTCGTTGAACGGATGGACGAAGACCAGGTCGCGCTCTTCGCAGAGCTTGCGCGCGAAGGCCGAGGCCTCGTCGTAGCCGTCGCCGTCGATCACCACCTCGGCCCCGTGATTGCGGGTCTGCTGCACCTTCACGAAGGGGGTGCTGCGCGGCATGACGATGGTCACCGGGATGCCCAGGCGGGCGGCGTGATAGGCCAGCCCCTGGCTGTGATTGCCGGCCGAGGCGGCGATGACGCCGCGCTTGCGCTCCGATTCGGTGAGCTGCAGCAGCTTGTTCAGCGCGCCGCGCTCCTTGTAGGCGGCGGTGAACTGCAGGTTCTCGAACTTCACCCAGACTTCCGCCCCGGTGATCTCCGACAGCGTCCTCGACGGGCGGCAGGGCGTGCGCTCGATATGCCCCTTCAACCGCGCTTGGGCGGCGAGGATATCGTCGAAGGTCAAGGTCATCTGGAAAAAGCCGCGGTGAACAAGCCGGCAACCTAGAGGCCAAGGCGGCGAACCGCAATGGAGCCAAAGAGGCTCCCCCGCTGGGGGAGCTCCGCCGAAGGCGGTGAGGGGGTTTCCGCTCAGAAGGTGGGTTCAGCGGTTTTCATCAGCATCTGAGTGGAAGCCCCCTCCGACCCTTTGGGCCGCCTCCCCCAGCGGGGAAGGATCTAGGGATCGAACTCCGCCACCAGATGCCCGGGCGCCACCTCCTGCAACGCCGGCGGGACCAGCGGCGCGGCGGGGTCGGCCGGCAGGCGCGAGGGGGCGAAGCGGAAGGCCGAGCGGGGATCCAGCGGGCTCGGCGGCTCGCCGGTCAGCTTCAGCCGCTGGCGGGTCCGTTCGATCGCCGGATCGGGGATCGGCGCGGCCGACAGCAGCGCCTGGGTGTAGGGATGCCGCGGCGCGCCGTAGAGCTGTTCGGCCTGCGCGGTCTCCACCACCCGGCCGAGGTAGAGCACCATCACCCGGTGGCTGATCTCGCGCACCACCGCCAGGTCGTGGCTGATGAAGATCATCGCCAGCCCCATCTCCTGCTGCAGGGCGATCAACAGGTCGATGATCTGCGCGCGCACCCCGACGTCGAGCGCCGAGACCGCCTCGTCGCAGATGGCGAGCTTCGGCTTGAGGATCATGGCGCGGGCGATGCCCACCCGCTGGTTCTGGCCGCCGGAGAGCTCGTGCGGGTAGCGGTTGATCAGCGCCGGATCGAGCTCCACCCGGGTCATCATCGCGCGGACGGCGGCCGCGCGCCCGGCGCGGTCGAGCTGCGGCTGGTGGACCTGCAGGGGCTCGGCGATCGACTGGCCGATGGTCATCCGCGGATCGAGGCTGGCCAGCGGATCCTGGAAGACGATCTGCAGGTCGCGCCTCGCCGCGCGCAGCTGGGCGCGTTCGAAGGCGGTGACGTCGCGGCCTATCACCAGCACCGCGCCCGCCGTCGGCGGGACCAGGCCCAGCACCGCGCGCGCCAGGGTCGACTTGCCCGAGCCGCTTTCGCCGACCACGCCGAGCGTCTCGCCCTGGCGGACCTCTAGGCTCACCCCATCGACGGCGCGCAGCATCCGCGGCTTGCCAAACAGGCCCTCGCGCAGCGGGAACCAGACTTTCAGCGCCGTCGCCGCCACCACGACGGGCGCATCGGCCGCCGGCGGTGCGCGGGCCGGGCGGTCGCCGCGGCCGGGCCGGTCAAGCCGCGGAATGGCCGCGAGCAGGCCGCGCGTATAGCCGTCCCGGGGCGCCTGGAAGACCTGGTCGACCGGGCCTTCCTCGACATAGGCCCCGTCCTTCATCACGCAGACCCGGTCGGCCAGCCGGGCGATCACCCCCATGTCGTGGGTGATCAGCGCCAGCGCCGCCCCGGTCTCGCGGGTCAGCTCGGCCATCAGGTCGAGGATCCCGGCCTGGACGGTGACGTCGAGGGCGGTGGTGGGCTCGTCGGCGATCAGCAGCTCCGGGCCGACGGCCAGGGCGGCGGCGATCATCACCCGCTGGCGCATGCCGCCGGAAAGCTCGTGCGGATACTGCGCAAGCCGGCGCGCCGCGTCGGGAATGCGCACCCGGTCGAGCCATTGCCTCGCGCGCGCCATCGCCTGGCGATGCGACAGGCCAAGGTGCAGGCGCAACGGCTCGGCGATCTGCTCGCCGATGCGCACGTGCGGGGTCAGGGCGGTCAGGGGGTCCTGGAAGATCATGGTGATCTTCGCCCCGCGCACCCGGTTCAGCTGCGACGACTTCAGCCCCAGCAGCTCCTGGCCGTGGAACTTCGCCGACCCGCCGGCGCGGCCGTTGGGCGCCAGCAGGCCCATGGCGGCCATGAAGGTCTGGCTCTTGCCCGAGCCGCTTTCGCCGACCACCCCGACGGTCTCGCCGCGGGCGATCTGCAGGCTGACCCCGCGCACCGCGCGCACCGCGCCGTCGGGCGTGTCGAAGTCCACCGTCAGGGCGTCGAGGGCGAGGACAGGCAGGGCCAGGACAGACTCGGGCGCGATCAAGCTCGACTCTTGGGGCGACGGGGGCGGCGGATCCGCCCCAAGCGACTACGAACGTCAGATACGGGACACTAGACGTCGACGGCGCGTTTTAGAAATCGCGCTCCGGCATATCATCACTATATTCCCAGCCGTGCCCGACAGCCCCCCTTTCACCGACCGGCGACCCGCCCTCTTCCTCGACCGCGACGGCGTGCTCAACGAGGATCAGGGCTACGTGCATCGCTGGGAGGACTTCCGCTGGATCCCCGGCGCGCGCGAGACGGTGGCGGCCTTCAACCGCGCCGGCTGGCTGGTGATCGTCGTCACCAACCAGTCCGGGGTCGGTCGCGGCTACTACACCGAGGCCGATATGCATGCCCTGCACGACCGGATGGTCGAGGATCTGGCGCAGGCCGGGGCGCGGATCGACGCCTTCTACTTCTGTCCGCACCACCCGGACGCGGCGGAAGAAGCCTACCGCCATCCCGATCCGCCGGACCGCAAGCCCAACCCCGGCATGATCCTGCGCGCCTTCGCCGACTGGCCGATGATCGACCGACAGCGCTCTCTGCTGGTCGGCGACAAGGACTCCGACATCGAGGCGGCGGAGCGCGCCGGCGTGCGCGCCCTGCAGTTCCACGGCGGCGACCTGGCGCAGTTCCTGGCGGCGAAAGGGCTGCTGCCGGCCTGAGAGACCTTAGCCGTCCTCATGCCGCCTTCGGCGTCGGCCCCACATAGTGCGACTGCGGGCGGATCAGCCGGCCGCCGGCGAGCTGTTCGCGGGCGTGGGCGATCCAGCCGGCGGCGCGGCCCATGGCGAAGACGCAGGTGAAGGCCGAAGGCGGCAGGCCCAGCGCCTCCAGCAATAGCGCGGTGTAGAACTCGACATTGGTGTCCAGCGGCCGGTCGGGTTTGCGGTCCTTGAGGATCGCCAGCGCCGCGGTCTCGACGGCTTCGGCCAGGGCCAGCCGGCCGGGGCGGGCGCTGGAGGCGAGGTCGAGGCGGCGGACGGCGGCCTTCAGCGCGTCGGCGCGGGGGTCGCGGACCCTGTAGACCCGGTGGCCGAAGCCCATCAGCCGCTCGCCGCGGGCCAGGGCCTGTTCGATCCACCGCCGGGCGTTCGCCGGCGCGCCGATGGCGTCCAGCATCTCGATCACCGGACCGGGGGCGCCGCCATGCAGCGGGCCCTTCAGGGCGCTGATCCCGGCCAGCGCCGCCGAGGTCAGGCCGGCGCGGGTCGAGGCCACGACCCGGGCGGCGAAGGTCGAGGCGTTCAGTCCATGGTCGCTGACGGTGACGAGATAGGTGTCGAGAGCCTCGGCCTCGGCGGCGGCGGGCGCTGCGCCGCGCAGCATGCGCAGCACGTCGGCGGCGTGGCCCAGCGACGGGTCGGGGACGACCGGCGCCTCGCCCCCCTGGGCGCGGACGACGGCGGGCGTGAACACCGCCGGGGCGGCGACCAGCCGCAGCGCGGCGCCCAGGTCATCGCCGTCGGCAAGCCTCGCGGTCAGCGCCCGCACCGCCTCCACCGGCGAGCGGTCGAGCAGGCCGCTGTCGAGCGCGGCGACCTCGGCGAACACCTCGAGCCGGGCGCGGCCGAGCGCCGGGGCGAGATCGTCCGGCAGGTCGGCGAAGAAGCCGTCGAACAACAGGCCGACCAGGGTTTCGTAGCGCGTGCGGCCGGCCAGTTCGTCGAGCGAACGGCCCCGGATCACCAGCCGACCGGCCGCGCCGTCGACCTCCGAGAGCACGGTTTCCGCCGCGATCACGCCTTCCAGTCCGTCGGACATCAGGTCCTCCTTAAGCTGCTTGTCAGCTGACAGATTTGCCGCCACGCTCGTGGCGTCAATCTTGATCAATGTAATCAATATGTCTGAACCGGAGTGGATCTCGGCGGAAGCGGCGCAGGCCCGCCTCGGCGTGCGGCCGCAGACCCTGTACGCCTATGTCAGCCGCGGCCGGGTGGGGGTGCGGGCCGATCCGCGGGATCCGCGCCGCAGCCTCTATCGCGCCGCGGACATCGACGGACTGACGGCGCGCAAGTCCCGCAGCCGCAAGCTGTCGGAGGTCGCCGCCGGCGCCATCGCCTGGGGCGAGCCGGTGCTGGCCTCGTCGATCACCACGGTCAGCGGCGGGCGGCTGTTCTACCGCGGCCGCGACGCGATCCGGCTCGCCGAGACCGAAACCCTGGAATCGGTGGCCCGCCTGCTGCGCGGCGGCCACGGCGCGGCGCTGAAGCGCTCGCAGCGCCCGCCGCCCCCGGAGCACCCCGACCTGGCCGCCCGCGCCTACCTGGCGCTGGCGGCGCGCGCCGGGGTCGATCCGCCGGCGTTGGGTCGCAGCGGCCTGGCGCTGGCGGTGGAAGCGGCCACCCTGCTGGACATCCTGACCGACGCGGTGGCCGGGGCGGTCGGCGGCGGGGCGATCCACAACCGGCTGGCGCTCGCCTGGGGCGCGGCGCCGGGCGGCGAGGCCGCGGACCTGATCCGCCGGATGCTGGTGCTGGTCGCCGACCACGAGCTGAACGCCTCGGCCTTCGCCGCCCGGGTGACGGCCTCGACCGGCGCCTCGCTGGCCGCCGCCTCGCTGGCCGGCCTCGCCACCCTGTCAGGACCGCGCCATGGCGGGGCCACCGCAGCGGTGCGGACCTTCGCCGCCGAGGCCGGGCGCGTCGGCGCGCGGGAGGCGATCGGCCGGCGGCTCGTCGAGGACCGCAGCCTGCCGGGCTTTGGCCACCCGCTCTATCCGCAGGGCGATCCGCGCGCCGCGGCCCTGCTCGCGCGCTTTGCGCCGCCTGCGCCGCTGGCCGCCCTGAACGCGGCGGTGGTGGCGGTCACCGGCCGGGCAGCGACCATCGATTTCGCCCTGGTGGCGGCCTGCGAGGCGCTTGGCCTGCCGACGGATGCGCCCTTCGCCCTGTTCGCGGTGGCCCGCTGCGCCGGCTGGATCGCCCACGCCATCGAACAGGGCCAGAGCGAGGCCCTGATCCGGCCGCGCGCGCGGTATGTGGGCCCGGAGCCGGAATCGATCGCCGGGCGATGAAAACCACTTCTTCACCATAGTCGGCCTCTGTAAGAGGCCTGCACACCTCGCAAGCGGAGCCGCCCCGTGCCGGACTGGATCTACGCCGTCATTCTCGGCGTCATCGAAGGCGCCACGGAGTTCATCCCGGTCTCCTCGACGGGGATGCTGCTGCTGGCGAAGACCGCCCTGGGGCTGCCGGACGGTTTCTGGGACACCTTCGTGGTGCTGATCCAGCTGGGGGCCATCCTGGCGGTGGTGGTGCTGTATTTCGAGAAGCTCTGGGGCGCGGTGGTGCGCCTGCCGAGCGACCCGCAGGCCCGGCGCTTCGCCCTCAGCGTCATCGTCGCCTTCCTGCCCGCCGCGGTGCTGGGCGTACTGCTGCACGACTTCATCAAGCGGGTGCTGTTCGACAGCCCGATGGTGCAGTGCATCTCGCTGATCGTCGGCGGGATCATCCTGTTGTTCATCGACCGGCTGGCGCCGCCGGCGCGCCGCAACGATCCGATGAAGCTGCCGCTGCTGACCGCCTTCGTCATCGGCTGCTTCCAGGTGCTGGCGATGATCCCCGGCACCTCGCGCTCCGGCTCGACCATCGTCGGCTCGATGCTGATGGGCGTCGACAAGCGCGCGGCGGCGGAATTCTCCTTCTTCCTGGCCATCCCGACCATGGCCGGCGCCTTCGCGGTCGACGCCTTCAAGAACCGCCACGAGCTCCTGGCCGCCAAGTCGGAGATCGCCCTGATCGCGATCGGCTTCGTGGTCTCGTTCTTGGTGGCGATGGTGGTGATTCGCGGCATGCTCGCCGTCCTCGCCCGCCGCGGCCTGGCCCCGTTCGGCTGGTTCCGCATCCTGATCGGCGGCGTCGGCCTGGCGGCCCTGATGCTGGGCTGATCGTCCCTCCCTTAATGGGGAGGGACAGACCGCGAAGCGGTCAGGGTGGGGAGGCGTGGGGACAGGGCGCCGGGCTCACAGCTTGATCCCGACTTCCCCACCCGGCGCGCCCTTGGCGCGCTGTCCCTCCCCATTAAGAGAGGGAGCTTACGCCCGCAGGATCGCCATCTCGCGGTCTTCCTGGTCGGCGTACTGTCCGCCCTTGCGGTAGCGGTACAGGTAGGCCGGCAGCACCGCTTCCAGGGTGGTGGGGGTGACGCCGAGGTCGACGAGGCCGGGATAGGCGCCGCTGACCACGTTGTCGGTCCGCAGCAGCTCCACCTGGTCCGAGGTGATCGGCGGCGGCAGGACGCCGGCCACCAGATTTCCGGCCTTGCCCAGCAGGCTCGCCACCGGGAAGGGGATGGGCGCCAGGATGCGGCGATGGCCGGTCTCGGCGAGCATCATCTCCAGCAGCTGGCGGAAGGTGAACACCGCCGGGCCGCCCAGTTCGTAGGTCATGCCGGCGGCCGCCTCGGCGGTGGCGGCGGCGGCCAGCGCCTTGCCGACGTCGCCGACGAAGACCGGCTGGAAGCGGGTCGCTCCGCCGCCGATCAGCGGCAGCACCGGACTGACCGCCGCCATCTGGGCGAAGCGGTTGAAGAAGTGGTCGTCAGGACCAAAGACGATCGACGGCCGCACCACCACGGCGTCGGCGTAGACCGCGCGGGCGGCGACCTCGCCCTCGGCCTTGGTGCGGGCGTACTTCGAGGCGGAGTTGGCGTCGGCCCCCAGGGCCGACATCTGCACCAGCCGGCCGACGCCCTGTTGGCGCGCCACCTCGGCGACGGTCTTGGCGCCCATGGCGTGGATCGCCTGGAAGCCCTGGCGGCCGGTCTCGTAGAGCACGCCGACCAGGTTCACCGCCGCGCTCGCCCCTTCCAGCGCGCGCTGGATCGAGGCGCGGTTGCGGATATTGGCCTGCACCAGGTCGATCTGGCCGACGTCGCCATGCATCCGCATCCGGTAGGCGAGGTTGGGATTGCGCACGGCGACGCGGATCCGCCAGCCGGCCTTGGCGAGCTGCCGCACCGTCTGGGTTCCGATGAAGCCCGATCCGCCGAAGACGGTGACGAGGTTCTGCATGAGGATTGCGCCGGCTGCCTAAGAGTGTCTGACCTCCTGCCGATAGACGATGCGCCCGCGCGTCGCAATGCGAGTTGCAGGAACCGCGTCGCAGGGCGTTGACCGCTGGCGGACGGCGCCATATGTAGCCGCCTCCCGTTCGACGGACGGGCCCAGGTGGCGGAATTGGTAGACGCGCTGGCTTCAGGTGCCAGTGGCCGAAAGGTCGTGGAGGTTCGAGTCCTCTCCTGGGCACCACCTTTGAGTGGGCCTGCGATTTCCCAGTAAAATAAGCCATTCCGCCCGGTTCGCACCGTGGCGCGTACGCCACGCCGGGGAAGCGATGCGGGAACGGCGGCTTGTTCGCGCTGGCGCGACCGCATAGATAACGAGCGACAGGTTCGGCTTGGCCATCAGCCTCCGGCTCGGGGCGCGTGTCCGCGACCGTCGGAGTTCTAGGACCACGTGACCAACTTCCTGCATCAGGGTGATCTGCCGGCCGACGCGTTGGCCGGCGCCGCCTCCGTCGCCATCGATTCGGAGACCATGGGTCTGCGCCTGGGTCGCGACCCGCTGTGCGTCGTCCAGCTGTCCGACGGCCAGGGCGACGCTCACCTGGTCCAGCTCGACCGCTCGACCTACGATGCGCCCAATCTCAAGCGACTGCTCACCGACCCGGCGGTCACCAAGATCTTCCACTTCGGCCGCTTTGATATCGCCATGTTCTATCTGCATCTTGGGGTAGTGACGGCGCCGGTCTACTGCACCAAGATTGCGTCCCGGCTGGCGCGGACCTACACCGACCGCCACGGCCTGAAGGACCTGACCAAGGAACTGACCGGGGTGGATCTGTCGAAGGCGCAGCAGAGCTCGGACTGGGGCGCGGCCAAGCTGTCCGACGACCAGATCGCCTATGCGGCGTCCGACGTGCTGCACCTGCATGCCCTGCGCGCCCGGCTGGACGTCATGCTCGCGCGCGAAGGCCGCGACGGGCTCGCCCGCGCCTGTTTCGAATTCCTGCCGCACCGCGCCCTGCTGGACGTCGCCGGCTGGGAAGACGCCGATATCTTCGCGCACGCCTGAGGCCGTATCGATGTCGGCATCGCACATCGCCTTCGCCGTCGCGCCGAACCGGCGGGACCAGGTGCTGCGATGGCGCCGTCGGTCGCGGGTGATCCGCACGCTGCGCATCGCCCTGCCGGCGACGATCGCCCTGATCCTGGCGAGCCTCGCCGGGGCGGTGGCCTACAATGCCCTGACCTCCCAGCCGGCCCAGCCGCGGGAGACCTCGGCGCCGATCCGCCTGGTCAACCCCAGGTTCGTCGGCCGCGACGACAAGGGCCGCAGCTTCGTCATCACCGCCAACAGCGCCACCCGCGATCCGCACGAATACCAGCGGGTGCTGCTCGACCATCCCGCCCTGGTGCTCGACGAACAGGGCCCAGATCCGCTGCGGCTGGTGGCGGCGGCAGGCGTCTATCACGAGGGCGACTTCAAGCTCGACCTGCACGGCGGCGTGCGGCTGGTGAGCTCCAAGGGCGCCTTCGACACCGCCACTTCGCTGTTCGACACCAAGACCGGAGAAGTCGTCGGTTCAGGTCCTATTCAGGGCTCAGGGTCCCTTGGAGAAATCAGCGCGAAGTCCTATGCGGTATACGGCAAAGGCGATCGGGTGATCTTCAAAGGCGGCGTGCACACCCGCCTGGACCGGAAATGAGAGCAGGCGAAGTGATGCGACGGATCAGTCTTTCCTTGAGCGCGGTGCTGATGACCGCCCTGCTGGCAGGCCCCGCGGCCGCCCAGCTGGCGGCCAATTCGAGCGCGCCCGTGGACATCACCGCCGACGAGCTGGAGACCGTCAACAGCGGCTGCACCTCGATCTGGCGCGGCAACGCCGAGGCGCTGCAGGACACCGCGCGGCTGCGCGCCGACACCCTGACCGCCGATTTCCAGATCAAGCCCGGCGGCAAGGCCGGCGGCTGCGGCGACCTGATCCGCATGCGCGCCGACGGCTCGGTCTACTATGTGACGCCGCAGCAGAAGGTGCACGGCGACATCGCGATCTACGAGGCGACCAGCGACACCCTCACCGTCACCGGTGACGTGGTCGCCACACAGGGACAAAATGTGCTGCGCGGCTCGCGGATGGTCTTCAACACCCGCACCGGGCAGGGCCATATGGAAGGCGGCGCCAGGGGCCGCAACAAGGCAGACCGGCCGCGTGGCGTCTTCTATCCCAAGCAGTCCAACCCCCCCGCCGCCTCCAAGCGCTAGGCGAGACGCAGGAGATCCTTTGAAGCAGGAACGCTTCCCCTCCCTGCCCGGCATCGTCGGTGAAGGCCTGGTGGTCGACAACATCGGCAAGTCGTTCCGCGGCCGGCCGGTGGTGAAGGGCGTGTCGCTGCGCCTGGCCCGCGGCGAGGTGGCGGGTCTGCTCGGGCCCAACGGGGCGGGCAAGACCACCTGCTTCTACATGATCACCGGGCTGGTGCCGGCCGACTACGGCGCGATCTACCTCGACGGCGAGGACATCACCGCCCAGCCGATGTACCAGCGCGCCCGCATGGGCGTGGGCTACCTGCCGCAGGAGACCTCGATCTTCCGCGGCATGACCGTCGGCGAGAACGTGATGGCGGTGGTCGAGCTGCGCCAGAAGGACCGCAAGAAGGCCCGCGAGACGGTGACCGAGCTGCTCGAGGAGCTGCACATCGAGCACCTGCGCAACGCCCCGGCCATCTCGCTGTCCGGCGGCGAGCGGCGCCGGGTGGAGATCGCCCGGGCGCTGGCCTCCGAACCGTCCTTCATGCTGCTCGACGAGCCGTTCGCCGGGATCGACCCCTTGGCGATCGCCGACATCCGCGAGGTCATCACCTATCTGAAGACCCGTGACATCGGCATCCTGATCACCGACCACAATGTGCGCGAGACGCTCGACATCATCGACCGCGCCTCGATCATCCACGCCGGCGAGGTGCTGTTCGAGGGCCGTCCCGACGAAATCGTCGACGATCCGGAAGTCCGCCGCGTCTACCTCGGCGACCGCTTCACCTGAGATCGAAAGTGGGACCCTGGCTTCGCCGGCGGCGGCCGTCCGCTCAAGCGGGGAACGGAGCCCGACCATGAAGACCAGCGCCCGGAACGCACTTGCCGGCGTCGTCAGCGCCATCCAGGAAGGCCAGGTCAACGCCGAGGTGACGCTGGCGATCTCCGAGGGCGTGGAGATCGTCGCCATCATCACCAGGGAAAGCGTCGCCGACCTTGGCCTGGCGGTCGGCGGCCGGGCGACCGCCCTGATCAAGTCGAGCCTGGTCATTCTCGCGCCGGGCGCCACGCCCCTGCGGACCTCGGCGCGGAACTGCCTGGTCGGGGTGGTCGTCCGCCACGAGACCGGTGCGGTCAACGACGTGGTCGCGATCGACGTCGGCAGGGGCGCTGTCATCACCGCCACCATCACCCGCGGCAGCGGCGAAGCGCTCGGGCTGAAGGTCGGCGAGACGGCTCAGGCCCTGATCAAGGCGCCGCACGTGATCCTGGCGGTGGAGTAGCGGCGCAGGCCCGCCCCTCAGCTGAGGCGTCCGCGGCTTCGCGCTCGGCCTTGCGCTGGGCTTGCAGCCGGGTCCACTGGGCGCGCAGCCGCGCGGGCCGTTCGGGGTAGGGCTCGTCGAGGAAGTCGGCGGCCAGCACCCGGTCGGTGCGGAAGGTGCGAAAGTCGTTGCGCAGCTCGCACCAGGCGAGCAGCAGGCGGGTGGTCTCGAAATAGCCGACGCCGAACGGCCAGACGGTGCGCAAGCTCGGCCGGCCGTGTTCGTCGCTATAGCTGAGCCGCAGCTTGCGGGCGGCGCGGATGGCGCCGCGCACCGCGGTCATGTCGAGGCCATCCGGCGCGCCCTTGCGGCCCGGCCCGGCCCGAATCGACGGCTCGACGACCAGCGGCCGCAGCCGTTCGGGGATCACCGTATGAATTTTGGCCAGCAGGTCCTCGGCAGCCCGCGCCAGGCCGGCGTCGCCGCGCAGGGCGACGAACTGGGCGCCGAGCACGGCGGCCTCCACCTCCTCGGGGGTCAGCATCAGCGGCGGCATGTCGAAGCCGTCCTCCAGCACATAGCCGACGCCGGCCTCGCCGCGGATCGGCGCGCGCTGGCCGACCAGGTCGGCGATGTCGCGGTAGATGGTGCGTTTGGAGGTTTCCAGCTCCAGGGCGATGGCCTCGGCGGTGATCGGCCCGCGGCTGCGCCGCAGCACCTGGATGATCTGGAAGAGCCGGTCGGCGCGTCGCATCGTCCCCTCGCCAAACTCATGCCGCCAAGCTGCTGACAGAATGGTGGCGGCAGAGGCCGCCTAGTCTCCGCGCCTGTCAAGACGGACAGCGGAGAGAGCAGCATGATCACCCTCTATGGCGTGGGCGAGGGCTTCGGCCTGCCGGAGATCAGCCCCTATGTGACCAAGACCGAAGTGCAGCTGAAGATGGCGGGCATCGCCTATCGCAAGCTGCAGGCTGCGCCGCAGGAGGCGCCCAAGGGGCAGGTGCCGTTCATCGAGCACGACGGCCAGCGGATCGGCGATTCGACCTTCATCCGCGGCTATCTGGAACGCACCTTCGGCCTCGACTTCGACGAGGGCCTGGATCCGCGCCAGCGCGCCGAGGCCTGGGCGCTGGAGCGGATGGTCGAGAACCACCTCTGCTGGTTCGGCATCCAGGCGCGCTGGCTGATGCCGGAAAACTTCGCCAAGGGGCCGGCTCGTTTCTTCGACCGCGTGCCGGAGGAGTTGCGCCAGCAGGTGCGAGACCAGGGGCTGGAACGGGTGCGGGCGGCGGTTCTGGCGGTCGGGGTGACGCGCCACACCGAGCCGGAGATGCTGGCCCTGGCCACCCGCTCGCTCGCCGCCCTGGAGGTGGTGCTCGGAGACCAATCCTATCTGTTCGGCGCGCGGCCCTGCGGGGTAGACGCCACCGCCTTCGGCGTCCTCGCCTTCCTGCTGAGCCCCTATTTCGAATCACCGCTGCGCCGCCAGGTGGAGCGATTCGAGGGGCTGACCGCCTATGTGGATCGCATGATGGGCGAGTTCTATCCGGCGTTTTCCTGGGGACAGGACACGACGGAACGCTCCGCGGCGGCCTGATCGGGCCGGCGGTTAACTAATCGGTGGGGAAGGTCCGTCTAGCTTCCAGCAAGAAACAGGCCAGAGGGGGCGGTTTTGGCGCTGGGCGCACGATTAGAGATTCGGCAGGGCCAGGGGCTGGTCATCACGCCGCAGCTGCAGCAGGCCATCAAGCTGCTGCAGCTGTCGAATCTCGAGCTCGAGGCGTTCGTCGAGGCCGAGCTGGAGCGCAATCCGCTGCTCGCGCGCGACGAAACCGAGCGCGAGCCGGAGGCGGGCGGCGAGGGCGGCGGCGAGGTCGGCGACACGCCGGCGGAGACCGCGGCCGATTCCGAAGCCCGCGCCGACCTCGACGCCGCCTATGACGACTCCTCGCCCGGCGAGCGGGCCACCGGCGACACGCCCGAGCCTGCCGGCGAGGCCGGCGGCGCGATCGACTGGTCGCGGGCCGGCTCCGGCGGCAGCTTCGACGGGGCGCCCGAGGACCTGGAGCAGATGCTGACGCGGGAGCTGACGCTCGCCGACCATCTGCATGACCAGCTGGCGGTCGCCGGCCTGTCGCCGGCCGAGGCGGTGATCGCCAGCGTGCTGATCGACGGGGTCGACGAGGGCGGCTACCTGCGCCTCGATCTCGACGAGGTCGCCGAGCAATTGAACTGCCCGCTCGAACGGGTCGAGCGGGTGCTGGCGACGCTGCACGGCTTCGAGCCGACCGGGGTCGGCGCCCGCGACCTGCGCGAATGCCTGGCGCTGCAGCTGCGGGAGCGCAATCGCCTCGACCCGGCGATGGACGCCCTGCTGGACAATCTGCAGCTGCTGGCGCGGCGGGACTTCGCGGCCCTCAAGAAGGCCTGCGAGGTCGACGACGAAGACCTGCGGGAGATGATCGCCGAGCTGAAGGCGCTGACGCCCCGGCCCGGCGCGGCCTTCGGCGGCGAGCCCGCCCAGCCGGTGACGCCGGACGTCTATGTGCGCGAAGGCGCGGGCGGGCT
>Ga0207711_10001781_pt1 | contig 19721 bp, 15 predicted proteins | sample KBSS34metaG_FD_184401 | JGI IMG/M metagenome (GOLD analysis project Ga0207711, IMG submission 184401) | Switchgrass rhizosphere microbial communities from Kellogg Biological Station, Michigan, USA - KBS S3-4 metaG (SPAdes) (version 2) | ecosystem: Host-associated > Plants > Roots > Rhizosphere...
CGCTCGACCAGAAGCGCCTTGGCGGCATGGTGCGCGGGGCGATGGGGCAGAGGCTGCGCGCGCTCGACGTCGCGCCGCTGCTCGGCCAGGCGCTGGGCGCGGCAATGGCGGAGGGGCGGCATCTCCCGCTGCTCGACGGCATCATCCGCTGGGCGGCCAAGATCCTTGCCGCCAATGATCATCTGATCCGTGCGATGGTGCACGAGCGCGCCGGATCGGTGATGCGCTGGACCGGGCTCGACGAGACGCTGTCGAACAAGATCATCGACGGACTCGACAATCTGCTGTTCGAGATGGCGAACGACCCCGACCACCCCTTACGCGAAAAGGCCGAGGAGGGGCTCGCCGCGCTGGCCGACGACCTGCAGCACAGCCCCGAGATGCAGGCGCGGGTCGAGCGGGTGAAGGTCGAGATCATCGACAATCCGGCGATGCAGAACTGGCTCGACGGGGTGTGGGAACAGGCGCGCGCGGCGATGCTGCGCATGGCGCGCGACCCCGATGCCGCGCTGGCCGGGCAGTTCGGCGAGGCGCTCGGCCAGCTCGGCGAGACGCTGCAGAAGGACGCCTTGCTGGGTGCGACGATCAATCGCTTCGTGCGGCGTGCGGTGGTCGGGATGGCGGCGGATTATGGCGACGGCATCGTGCGGCTGGTGTCGGAGACGGTGCGCGGCTGGGACGCCGGCACGATCACGCGGCGGCTGGAAAACGCGGTCGGCCGCGACCTGCAATATATCCGCATCAATGGCACGCTGGTCGGCGGACTGGTCGGGCTGGCGATCCATGCGGTCGATGTGTTGCTTTGAGAAGCCGGCTAACCGCGCCAATCAGCCAGAAGATAAAAGAAAATTTGTTCGCGCAGAGGCGCGGAGGCGCAGAGAGCGCAAGTGGCACGCGCAGCGCCACTCTAATGACGCCCGTTCCTGGTGACGCCTGCATAGTAGCAGGCCTCTGGCGCGGCCGGGCGCGACCTCTCCGCGCCTCTGCGCCTCTGCGCGAACCTCTCATAACTCTTTGCCTCGACCGCCGAGCTATCGGGGTCGCCCCTCAGCGCTGCCAGTCCTCGATCCGCCAGCCCTTGGCGCGCGCCAGTGTGCGCAGCGGACCATGGGCGTTGACGGCGACCGGCTCGTCGGACCAGGCGAAGGTCGGCGCGTCCGACACGTGATCGGAATAGAAACGCACATGGACCTGGTCGCGCGCCAGCCCCTCGCGCGCCAGCCACGCCTCGATCATGCGCAGCTTGGCCGGACCGTAGCAATTCTCGCCCTCGATTCGCGCCATCAGGCGGCCATCGGCATCGTGACGCACGCCGGTGGCGATGACGACATCGAAGCCGAGCCGTTCGGCGATCGCGCCGGCATAGAAGCCGTAGGAGGCGGTCGCCATGACCAGCCGGCACCCTTCGGCCTTGTCGGCGGCGATCTGCGCGCGCGCGCCGGCGAACACGCCCGAGGCGACGACATGGTCGGCGAAGCGCGCCGCGGCGTCGCGGGCCGCCGCGGCATCCATGGCGCGCCCGAGGATCAATCGCTGCGTCCATTGCTTCAACCGCGCGCGGTCGATCAGCCTGGCGGCATAGGCGCCGGTCGCGACGCCGGCGAGCGGGAGCAGCGCGAGGCGCCAGGGCGCGCGGCCCCGCGCGGTGGCGACGAGGAAACCGGTCCAGGTCGGCGCATGGGTGATGGTCTTGTCCATGTCGTAGATGGCGAGTTTGAGCATCGAATGATCCTGAACCCTTTGCCGGCGATGCCGAACCTGTTCCCCGGTCTGCCCGCCAATCGCGGGAGATCGGCCGGTAAAATGGCCCGTAGCCGCGTTTCGGCCGTACTGAAACACATCGCGCATACGGGGCGGCTTGCCGATCCATCCGCTTTGCACCAAGGTTGCGCCCGATGACCGGAGCCGCCGACTTTACGCATGAGCGCGACCCTGGCGGAGACGTATTGCGTTTCAGCGGCGTGCTGGCGCTGGCCCAGCTCGGCGACCTGCCCGAGCGGCTGCGCGCGTTCGACGGGCCGATCGCCACGGTCGATTTGAGCGGCATCGAACATATCGACACGATCGGCGCGTGGATCATCCACCGTTTCGCGGCCGAAAAGGGCGCGACGATCGAGGGGCTCGACCCGGACGGCAAGCATCTGCTGTCGCAGGTCGAGCAGGCCGACCAGCCGGTCGAGATGCGCCCGGCGCATGTCGGCAGCATCGAGCGGATCGTCGGCGAGATCGGTGACGCGACGGTCACCGCGGCGCGGACAATGATCGGCCTGCTCGCCTTTCTCGGCGCGACGACGGTGGCGCTGGGCAATGTCATCCGCCATCCATCGAAATTCCGTTTCAACGCGACGGTGCGGCGCTTCGAGGTGGTCGGGGTGACCGCGCTGGGCATTATCGGCCTGATGAGCTTCCTGATCGGCATCGTCATCGCGCAACAGGGCGCGGTGCAGCTCGAGCAGTTCGGCGCGCAGGTGCTGACGATCAACCTGGTGGGGCGCATCACGTTGCGCGAGCTCGGCGTGCTGATGACCGCGATCATGGTCGCCGGGCGTTCCGGTTCGTCCTTCGCGGCGCAGATCGGCACGATGAAGCTGACCGAGGAAATCGATGCCATGCGCATCATCGGCGTGTCGCCGATGGAGGCGCTGGTGCTGCCGCGCGTGCTCGCCGCAGTGACGATGATGCCACTGCTCGGTTTCTATTCCGCGCTGGTCGGGATCATGGGCGGCGGGGTGATGTGCTGGGCGCTGCTCGACATTCCGCCGATCACCTATGTCCAGCGTATCCGCGAGGTGGTGCCGATCACCGATGTGTGGGTCGGGCTGATCAAGGCGCCGGTGTTCGGCGCGATCATCGCCATGGCGGGCTGTTTCCAGGGCATGCAGGTCGAGGGCGATGCCGAGCAGGTCGGCACGCGCACCACCGCCGCGGTGGTGCAGGCGATCTTCCTGGTGATCGTGCTCGACGCGTTCTTCGCGGTGTTCTTCAGTTCGGTGGGCTGGGGATGAGCGAACCCGGCAAAGACGACGATATCGTCATCCATGTGCGCGGGCTGCGGAACAGCTTCGGCGAGCAGCTGGTGCACGAGAATCTCGATCTCGACGTGCGGCGCGGCGAGATCATCGGGGTGGTCGGCGGCTCCGGCACCGGCAAGTCGGTGCTGATGCGATCGATCATCGGGTTGCAGACGCCCGATGCCGGCGAGGTCGAGGTGTTCGGCGAGTCGACGGTCGGCGGCGGCGACATGGAGTCGGACAGTATCAGGCGGCGCTGGGGCGTGCTGTTCCAGGGCGGCGCGCTGTTCTCCACGCTGACCGTGGCGGAGAATGTCCAGGTTCCGCTGCAGGAATTCTACCCCAATCTCGATCGCACGCTGCTCGACGAGATCGCCGCCTACAAGGTGGTGATGACCGGCCTGCCGCCCGAGGCGGGGCCGAAATATCCCGCCGAGCTGTCGGGCGGCATGAAGAAGCGCGCCGGACTGGCGCGCGCGCTGGCGCTCGACCCGGAACTGCTGTTCCTCGACGAGCCGACTGCCGGACTCGACCCGATCGGCGCGGCCGCGTTCGACGAGCTGACCAAATCGCTGCAGAAGACGCTGGGTCTGACGGTGTTCCTGATCACGCACGATCTCGACACGCTGTACGCGATCTGTGACCGTGTCGCGGTGCTCGCCGACCGGAAGGTGATCGCGGTCGGCACGATCGACGAACTGATTGCGCTCGACCATCCATGGATCGAGGAATATTTCAAGGGGCCGCGCGGCCGCGCGGCGATCGCCACGCTCGACCGGGCCGAAGCGAAACTGGCAGGGGCTAGCGACTGATGGAAACCCGTTCCAACCATGTCCTTGTCGGCAGCGTGGTGCTGATCCTGCTCGCCGTGCTCGCGCTGTTCGTGGTGTGGATCACGCGCTTCGGCGCGACCGACGAGAAGGAGTATGACATCTTCTTCAAGCAATCGGTCGACGGCCTCGCCAAGGGATCCGCCGTGACCTTTTCCGGCGTGCCGTCGGGCCAGGTCAAGGAGATCGCGCTGTTCAAGGACGATCCCGAATTCGTCCGCGTGCGCATCACCGTGCGGGAAGAGACGCCGGTGCTGGAGGGCACCACCGCGACGATGCAGGGCAGCTTTACCGGCACGAGCACGATCCAGCTCGACGGAGCGGTGAAGGGTGCCGCGCCGCTCTCCTGCCCGGCCACCAACCCCAAGAGCAGCTGTCCGTTCGGCGTGCCGGTGATCCCGCCGCGTGCCGGTGGCCTGGGCGCGCTGCTCAGTTCCGCGCCGAAGCTGCTCGAGCGCATCTCGACGCTGACCGAGCGGCTGACCGAAATGCTGTCGGACAAGAACCAGAAATCGATCACCGGAATCCTCGACAACACCAACCGGCTGACCAAGGCGCTGGCCGATCGCGGGCCGGAGATCGCCGCGACACTCGCCGAGACGCGCCAGACGATCGAAAAGGCCGGCGCCGCCGCCGACCAGATCGGCCAGCTCGCCCAGACCACCAACGGGATGCTGAACGAGGACGTGCGGCCGGCGATGGCCAATCTCAACGCGGCGATCAAATCGGCGCGGGCCAGCGCGGATTCGCTCAATGCCGCGATCACCGAGGCGCGGCCCGGCATCCAGGCCTTTTCCAAGGACACCATGCCCGAGGTCGGGCAGCTGGTGCATGACCTGCGCCAGATGACCCAGGCGCTGAGCACGGTGGCCGAGAAGATCGACCAGCAAGGCGCCGGCTCGATCCTCGGCGCGCCGCGCCTGCCCGACTATAAGCCCAGCAAGTGAGGCCAAGCCAATGAGCACATCGATGCGCCCTGCCCCGCTCAAGATTCTGCTCGCGCTGGCCACGCTGGCGCCGCTGTCGGCCTGTATCAGCTTCGGCGCCAAGCCGCCGGCGTCGTTGCTGACGCTGACCTCGGCCAGCACCGTTGCGGTGGGGCAGACGCAGTCTTCCGCGACCAGCCCGACGATCACCGTGATGGTGCCGGCGGTCGGCGGGGCGCTGGCGACGCAGCGCGTGCCGGTGGCGCAGGGAGAGACGGCGATCGCCTATGTCAAGGATGCGCTGTGGGTCGAGCCGCCGGCACGGCTGTTCGCGCGACTGATGGCGGATACCGTCGCGAAGACCGGGCGCGTCGTGCTGTCGAGTGCGCAGTCGTTCAGCGACCCGGGCGGGCGCCTGTCGGGCGAGTTGCGCCAATTCGGCGTCGATGCAGGCAGCCGGCAGGCGGTGGTGGTGTATGACGCGTCGCTGATGCGCAGCCCCGGCCATGGCATCGAGAAGCGACGCTTCATGGCGACCGCGCCGCTGCCCCGCGTCGATGCCGCCAATGTCGGCATCGGCCTCAACCAGGCGGCGAACCAGGTGGCGAGCGACGTTGCCGACTGGGTGGGCAAATAACAGGCGTTACTTAGCCCCGACGCGCCGCGCCGCCAAAGGCACGTCGCACACATCGATGCCGCCGAGCGCGACCATCCCTTTGGGATGCTGGCGAAGGTCGAGCATCGCGGCGAAACGGGGATTGTCGGCGGCGCGATATTCGAAATGCGGGCGCTCGGTGGCGGGGATGTCGCTGGCGAGCCGCACCGAGACAATCGGCGTGCGCTCGGCCGCCGTCGCATAGACGCCGAGCGGCGCGTTGCTGCGGGTCAGCGCCGAGAGATATTGCATGCCCTCGATAACGCGCCCGACGATGGTGTAATTGCGATCGAGCCGGCGCGCGGCCTGGCCGATCGGGGTGAACAGCTCCGAGCCGCTGCCGGTATCGGGCGAGCTGTCGCGCGCCACGCCGACCGTGCCGTAGCAATGGGTGACCCAGCTCGCCTTGCCGTCGGTCGCGACCGGCCAGCCATCGGCGGTGATGCCCGAGGCGGTGGAATAGGCGTCAGCGCGTGTCAGGCGTTGCGCGGGAGCAAAGGTCGCGATGTCGTACTCGGCGGCGGGGACCTTGACGACATTGGCGGGGAGCGGCTTCTTCTCGCTCGCATCGCCCCATTGCGCGACCCACCCCTCCTGCACGCGATAGACGCTCTCGCCGTCCCACCATCCGGCCAGGGCGAGGCGGCGGACATTGGCGACATGCCGGGGCGCGTGACGTGGCGCGAGACGGATCACGACGGTGCGGTTGCCAGCGAGGGTCATCACCAGCAGCTCGTCGTCGGGAATGGGTCGCCAGTCGCTGGCAATCGGATCGGACGGCAGCGGCGGGGCCGGCGGCGCGGAGGGCGCGGCCTGGGCAGCGGCAAGCAAGGCGAGGAGCGGGATCGGCATGCCGCCCTTGTGGCACGCCGGCCGCGGTTTCGGCAATCGCACGGCGCTTGCGCGGCGGCGATGCACCCTCTAGGGCCACGCTTCCGTCCAGGACATGCGGAGCGGTGGCCGAGTGGTCGAAGGCGCTCGCCTGGAAAGTGAGTATACGCCAAAAGCGTATCGAGGGTTCGAATCCCTCCCGCTCCGCCACGGACTGGTCCACGGGGGTCCATAGCGGACCCCCGAGATCGACTTTTTCCTCCTGATTACTGATGCTTAGCTGACCGGTTCGGCCTCGGCCGTCCATGCCCGTCCATGCCCTTCCGATGATTCGGAAGGGCCAAAACGAGGTATCGGCGGTCGAAAAACGAGGTATCTCAGGAGACCAAAAATGCTCACCGATGTGAAAGTCCGCACGGCGAAGCCGCGCCCGAAATCCTATAAGCTCTTCGATGCCAACAGGCTGTTCCTGCTCGTCGCGCCGAGTGGCGGCAAACTCTGGCGCTGGAACTACAACTATGACGGCAGGAACAAGACGATGGCCTTCGGGGCCCATCCTCTTGTCTCGCTAGCGGATGCGCGTGCGAAGCGCGACGAGGCCTACGCGACCCTTTGCGAAGGGCACGATCCCGCTGTCGAGAAGAAGCTCAGGATCGAGGAGAATATCGAGGCGGGGCGACAGACGTTCGAGCGCATCGCCCGCGAATGGCATGAGAACTCCAAGGCGCAGTGGGCCAAGGTCCATGCCGCGGACATCATCCGCAGCCTCGAGCGGGATGTCTTCCCGACAATCGGTGCCCTGCCCATTGCGCAACTGACGCCGCCGCTTGTGCTGGGTGTGCTGCGGGAGGTCGAGGCCCGCGGCTCGATTGAGACCGCCAAGCGCATCCGGCAGCGAGTCTCGGCTGTCTTCGTCTACGGCATCGCCAAGGGGATCGTTCAAATCGATCCGGCTGAAAAGCTTGGCAAGGTCCTGAAGCCGCTGCGCAAGGGCCGCCAGCCCGCCATTACCGACCTTGTCCCCTTGCGAAAGATGATCATCGCGGCCGAGGAAGACTATGCCCGGCCGATCACCCGGCTGGCGTTGCGCCTGTTGGCGCTCACCGCGGTGCGGCCGAGCGAACTGCGCGGAGCGCGGTGGGATGAGTTCGAGGATCTCAACGGCAAGCTGCCGGTGTGGCGCATCCCGGCTTCGCGCATGAAGGGCGACCTTGACCGGAAGGACGAACTGAACGGTGATCATCTCGTGCCGATCACTCCGCAGGCGCTGGCAGTACTGAAGGCGCTATGGCCGCTGACTGGCGAGGGCGATCTGCTGTTCCCCAGCAACCGGCATGGCCATCGACCGATGAGCGAGAATGCGATCGGCTACCTGCTCAACCGCGCAGGCTATCATGGTCACCATGTCCCCCACGGCTTTCGAGCAGCCTTCTCGACCATCATGAACGAATGGGCCGAACGCGAGGGCAAGGACCATGACCGCAAGGTCATCGACCTCATGCTTGCGCACGTCCCAACGGGTAAGGTCGAAGGTGCGTATAATCGGGCGGCATACATGCCCCGGCGACGCGAACTGGCGACGATCTGGGCGGACATGCTGAGCGAAGGACTGCCCGACCCGACAGCCCTCATCGAGCGTCCGTCGAAAGCGATCGGCGAGCATTCGCGGCGGCGCTTGCCCGACCCGGTCGAGTCGGACTTTCGTTTCCCGAGGTGGCGGCGGGCTGCCTGACCAACATCAGCTGATGTGTCGGCGACCGCCCGGATAGTTGAGCAGCTCGCGCAGCTGGTCGCCCGTGCGAAAGGCGGTACGAGCGCTCTCGACTGTAACGGCGTCGATCTCCGCAAGCGGTACGAACGACGTCGAAAGCGAACTCTTGCTCGGCCGCCACGGGATGGTCGCGCCTGCCCTGATCCAGGAGGGAATGCCGTCGGCGAACACGGCCTCGTCGAGAAACAGGTTGGGGCCAGGAAACCCTCCATCGGTCCCGGCCTGTTCGGCTTCATAGGCGCGCGTGAACGCGAAATTGGCCTGCAATTGGGGCACGATGTCGAATACCCGTCGCACCTTGCGCGCTTCAGCAACAGCGGTGTCCCGGTCAGTCCGGCCACTCGCCAGGTCGTCGATGATTGCCGTCAGCGCATCTTCCTGCGCGATGATCCCGCGATTGCTGCCCTTCGCGCGGAGGCCGACCGCGATCACTGCGCGCAATCCCGGTCCGCCAGCGCGCGTATCGACAGCCGTCGCCTCATTGTAGAGCGTCCAGCAGCGTTCGATGAAGCGCCAGATCTTGTCGCTGCGGACATTCTCGACATTGCTGTAGGCGACCGCGCCATCGTTCATGACGAGGGTTGGAAAGCCGCCGCTGCTGTTCTTCGACACGATCCGCTGGAAGGCGTACAGCCGCGCGATCGGACGACGTGCCAGCGGATGGGCGGGATCAAATCCACCCTTGTCGATCGCGCCGCCGTAGCCCAGCAGATCCATCCAGCAAGCAATGGCGACGATAGAATTCGGGCTCTTCGAAGGGTCGCCTCTCGCTGTCACTGATATGCCGTCGGAGGGGCCAGGAGCGGTTCGAGCCGGACTGCGATCTGCTTCCAGCGTTCAACTCCTGCCATGTCACCATTGAGCGCAAGCGCGCCAATACGTTCCGCAACGTGGACCGCCGAGCCCGCGCCGTGGAGGCGCAACACGGCGAGAGCCTCGGCCATTCGCTCCTGCTCCGGCGTCAATTCAGGCTCTCGGCCGGTGCAGTCACGGGCTTGCGCTTGACCCAGAGCTCGTCGGTTCGGGTCATCTCGATCAGATCATCTGGAAAACAGCGGTTCTGGAATGCCACCGCATCGTCGAAGCTTCCACGAAGCCAGCGATCATAGTCGTCGACGTGGAGCAGCACGGGCATTCGGTCATGCACAGGCCGGATCGCCTCGTTGCAGTCGGTCATCACGCCCGAATAGACCGGTCCCCATTCGTCACTGACGCGCCAGAGACCCGCCCATGCGAAGATGGGCTGGTCCTTCACGTTGAACCAAGTTCGCGTCTTCGCGCCTTTCGGTCCTTCTGCCTCGGCAAATGCGGTCACGGGGATGAGGCACCGCCACTGCGGCTTGGCGGCGAGGCCCTTCCACATCGGTTTGTTGAGGTCGGCGATGTTGTTGACCGGCTTCGGCTTGGCGGTCGGGGACATGCCCTTCAGCCGGAGGGGAAAGCCCCAAGCCATCGACTGCATGATGCGCGTCCCGGCCTCTTCCCGCACGACCATGCCGGGCGTTCCGGGATAGACTTCATCCGGGGCGTTGGACTGGGTGGGGTCGCTCACGCCAAAATGAGCCGCGACCTCGGCTGCGCTCTTCCGCACGGTGTAGAGATTGCACATGGCGCCACTTTATCAGCAAATCGCGTCGGCGCACCCGTTCACAGCAGCGCCAGTTGCGGTTGCATGCTCGCTGGCAGTTTGCCGCTGCGCCACAGGTCGTCTGTATGCAGAACCTTAGTTCGCTCGGCTGCCAAGGGCGCGCGAAACTGGAACCCGATCACGTCCTGGATCGACCCGTGCAGCCAACGATCATATTCGTGCGGATCGAGCAGGACCGGCATGCGGTCGTTATACGGTTCGACCACCGCATTCGCCGTCATCGTCATGCCGGCATAGACCGGACCATAGCCGGGAACATTGCGGCAGAACCCCGCCCAGGCCACCAGCGGCTGCCGGTCGACCGAAAACCACGTCCGCGTCTTTTCGCCCGGATCGCCGTTGGGATTGGCGAAATGGCTGAGCGGGATCAGGCAGCGATACCGTTGATCGACCACCAGCTGCTCCCACAAGGGATTGGTCAGGTCGGCGACAAGACCGATCCGGCCAGGCAGGTCGCCCCGTTCGCGCATTTCGCGGGTGAGCCGTGGAAATCCCCAGTCCATGAGACGCAAATGGCGTTGGCCGTTCCGCTCGAACACCACCAGTCCGGGTAACGCCTCGACGGTTTCGGACGGCACTTTGAGATTTACCGGTGGTTCCGCCGCAAAATGCGCGGAAATGTCCATGACGTTGCTCGCGACCGCATACAGGCGGGACATGGCCGGACTCCCTATCGGGGACTAGACGAGGAGGAATCCATACAACGGAACACATAGAGAACAACAGAGGTATTTCGTTGGACTGGCCCCCGACCTGCGGGCAGGTGATCGATCACGAGCGCCGAAAATTTCACTCGGAGCCGTGTTTGGTGGGAGTGCTTTTGCGTGGGAAGGCGCGGGGGCGACCAATACCCGGCCCAGAATCGAACAGTCACCGCCTCTCAAAGCGATATCGCACGGACCCACTTCGCACGACCCGGAACCGGTTCCTCGTGTCGGCGCTGACCGGGTTGCTCAGTGGCAGCACCCGCCATCGCGAAGGCTCGAATACGAAGGGGACGTACAGGATGCGGAATCGGCGCTTGCGCTCGAGGCTGGCGCTACCGGCGACCTCAAGCTCCCGGGCGGTCAGCTCGAACTCTCCGCCCTCGTCCAAGGCGGACTTCACCTCGTAGAGATATTCGTGGCGGGCGGTCTCTACGCGGAAGTCGAAGCCGAGGCTGTCGTCTCCCTCGCTGCCCGTGCAGAAGGAAGCGCGGTTCGATGACACCCAGCAATCATCGTTCATCTCCCTGGGATGGCGGCGGCGGAGATACTCGCGGGCTAGCCATTCGCTGGCAATTCCCATCGCCCGTCGCACGGCGTCCGGTGGCTGGTTCCGCCAGTCCTGGCCCTTTCCACCGCCCGGTCCCGGGCGTCGGCGCTCTCCGGGTGCTTGCTCCTGGATGGCGAGCCGCGGCGGCCGGCTCCGGGCGAACCAGTCAGGCCCCTCCGCGAGTGCCGCGTCCGCGAGTTGCTCGAACAGGGCGGCGAAGTCATCGCCGCCAGTGTCGAGCGGCTTCCCGCCGAACTTGATCGTCCGCTTCTCCGCCTCGGCCTTGCGCCGGGCCTCCCGGGCCTCACGCTCCTCGTGCTGCAGGTCGGCGTCGGTCAGCCCGAGGTCCTCAAGGACATCAGTGGCGGGCATCTCCCGGGGCCATGCGTCGACTTTGGCCAGCAAGGCCGGCAGCGACCGCGCCTTGGCCGTCTCGAAGTCCAGGAGGCCCTTGTCGTGGAGAGCGCGCACCAGCTGCTGGGGATCCGCCGTGTCCATGAGCGCCGGGCGGGCGACGGCCTTGCGCCGGCACCAGGCCCGGATCAGGCTTGCGAGCCTCGCGTGGTTTGACGCGATCAGCTTCCGATTCGTGGCGATGGTTTCCTCGAGGCCTGGCAGGGCGACGGTCGTGTCGTCGGGCCCGAGGCTGGCCTCTGCTGCCGCGTACGCGACCCCTGCGACGAAGTCGCGGTCGATGGATTCGTGCTCGACCGGCCAAGCGGGATCGAACGCGACGAACTCAAGCTTGCGGAGGGCGACGTATTCCGCGAGCTCCCGGCCAGCACGCCAGTCGGCGGCGAACCGCCGGCGGACGCGATCGACCAGCCCCGGTGCGAGCTCGGCCATGAACACGCCGAAGAGGCGACGGAAATCCGCCTCGCTGTTGAGCGGCGGATATCCGAGGTCGGCGAGGAGGCGTCCATAGGTACGGAAATCGAATCCCATGCGACGGCGAATGATCGACTGGTCGTCGGTGTCGTCGATCGACGACAGGGCCAGGGCGGCTACGTCGGCCCCCAGCTCCGAGGCAAGCCAGTCCCGCAACTTCAGGCCGGGGCCAAGTCGATCGTGCCGTTGCACGAGATCGTCTGCCACCGCCCTCCCGCGCATGAAGGCCACCACCGGCAGCACTGCGCGTACCCGGCGCTCGATGCCGCCGCGCGTCGCAGCGAAGTGGTCGCGGACGACACCTATGTCCCGGCGGATGGCGCGCGCGAGTAGGTCCTCGCCAGGGGGTGTCGAGGCGTCGATGTATCCCTCGCGTTGCAGGCGGCCGAGCATCTGCTCCAGCGTGTTGCGGCGTGCCCCCACGAGCTTCGTGATCGCCGGCGCCGCCTCGATCAAAAGGTCTATGCCGACCAGCTCGTTGCCGGTGACGAGCAAAGTCGGGGTCCGGGCGTGTGGCACGGCCTGGACGCGATCGTCGCCGTGGGCGGTGATCTCCTGGCCATCAATCAGGAGCGCGAAGCGACTGCATCTCCTGAGGCGGATTTGCCGGAGCCGGCGATCGAGCTCCTCGGTCGGCAACGTGCGAAGCTCCAGGGCGTCGCCGAGATACTCGTGAGCGAGGATCGCGACGTCGCTCAGCCATGCCAGCGGGCCCGCCGCAAGATGGGGATCGCTCGAGCGAGGCTGGAACGCCTCGCCGTCGACATGCAGCTGGACGTCACCTGAATCGGCGAGCCTCGGGGCAAAGCCACCGGTCGCTGCCAGCAGGTCGCGGACGGCGGCGCCGTCCGTCTCCCCGACGTCGAGGACGGCCTCGCCCCGGTCCGCGAGCGCACGCGCGGCGAACCCCTGGCGCTCGGTCGTGACGTGGACGACGCGGGGCGCGTCACAATCCGGCGTAAGCAACTCAAGGCCACCCGCCCGCTCGACGACCAGCGCGAGCGTCTTCCCAAGCGGAAGGCGTTTCTCAGCGACGTCGTTCCAGGCCCGGCGGAGTTGCTCGCGCAAGTCGCGACGCTCGGCGGCGGAAAGGTCGGAAAGTGCCGAGGCCAGCGCGCCGAGCCGGGCAGGCGCGGATTCCGGGGTCGACCAGTCGCGCAGGCCGACCCGCGGGTCGAACAGGATTGGTGGAAGGCCGGCGCGGCTGCCGGGCTCGGCCGAAAAGCGTGGCACGAACCTTGGCGGTATCTGGCGCGGGACGGTCGTCGACCAACTCAGGCGAGGCGTCTCGAACACGGACTCGTCGCGACGCAGGCTTGCCGGCCAGCTACCCTCCCGGAGGAATATCTGGAGCGGCGTCGGCAACTCGATCCTCTCAAAGCCACGCCAATGGTCGATGCTGAAGACGAAGTGGGCTTCGCCATTCTCGCGGAGGTAGGCGATGACTAGGTCGGAGAAAGCCTCGCGTGCGGAAGCTGGCAGCGATGCATGCTCGAGTTGCCCAGGGAGACGCCAGACCTCTTGCCGCAAGTTATACTCGGTCTGCGGATAGGAGAAGGATTGCTTCCGCGCATGGGCGGTCCAGTGCGCGTCGAGGCCCAGCTTAAGCACGCTTGAGAACAGGAAGCTGTTCCAGGTGTTGGATGGCGTCCCGGACTTCCGCAAAATGCCGGCGATTGGCTGCAAGCCGTCGCGGACGCCCAGTACGCCAAGGAAACGCTGCCAATCGTCCCGCCGGTCTTCCAAGGCAGCGCGCGGCCAGTCCGGGAAGCTAGCGACGAGCTTGCCCTTCTGGTCGCTGGCATCGGGCGAGTGCGGCGCTGCCTCGTGGAGGTAAAGCTCGAGCGTCCGGCCCTGGGCGGTCCACGACGCCGAGAAGCTGGCATCGCCCGCGGCGCACCAGCCGCCAAGGCAGGGGACGAACAGGCCGGCCGCGCGGAGGCCATCCTCGACCGCCTTGCCTCCCGTGTTGCGCCAGACCCGATAGGCCCAGACAAGCGCCTCGCGCCGTTGGATATCGGTTGGCGAGCCACCAAGCGCTCCCTGGAGGCCGCTCAATGCCTCAAGTGGATCGTAGCGCCTGAACAGGCCCGCCTTCTCGAACGCGCGCAGGCTAGCGTCCGAAATCTCGACGGATGGCTTCAGGAATCGAAACTTGCGGGATAGCGACGAAGGGGGGCTTGGTGGCCCTTCCCCGCGCTTGCCGCGTTCCTTGCCGATGCGGTGGAAGACCGGAGGGGCACTGTCGAGCCCCTTGGCAGTGGCGCGCAGCAGCTTGTCGTCGTTATCCGGAAACAGCTTCTTTCCCTCAAGCGTAGAAAGCCGGAGGGACGTCGCGGCATAGATCGCCGCGACATCGTCATAAAAGTCGTGCCATCGGCGTGGTCCCAGCCTTGCCTTGGCCGCGAGGTGTCCAGCGACCGACTCAACCCAGTTTGAAAGCGTGTCCTCCGACGGCGCGAGGGGAAGCGACACGGCGGCTGCAAGCGCCTTGAGGCGCGAAAGTCGCCCCTCGCCGATGGATGGGGGAACGATCGCGGCTTCCGCGACGCTGGCGAGCCTTGCCGGCGTAAGCTGGTGCGTCCTTACGTCCGGCCAAGCGTAGAGGTGGCTGAAGCTGACCCAATGGTCGGGTCCCCCGGAGACGACCGGCCAGATGGCGGCCTTTGCCAAGGGCCGCTTGAGCGCGGCGAAAGCCTCGACGATCTTTGCCATGTGCGTGCCCGACCACGCCGCGAGGTCGATGACAGCGTTCTCGGGCAACGCAAGCCCGCCGTCCACGATTGCCAATGCCGCCTGCGCGGCAGTTGTCGCGGCCGCTTCCAGCAGGTGCTTGTTGAGGGGGAGGTCCGGCTTGATCGATCGCCTGTCGATGTCGGCAAAGAACGGGGCATCGATATGGCCCGCCATCGGTGAAACCGCGCGGTCGTCCATCGGCAGGAAGTTGAATAGCCTCGGCGCCGCGAGCATTGGTCCACCGAGGGGAACCGCCACGGAGACGATCGCGTCTCCCTTCCACGAGAGCCATCGCTTCAGCGGTGGTGCGGCGGTGATGCTGGCGCGAACGGCATCGAGGACCGCTGGCTTCGGCAGGACCTTCCTGGCGACAAGGAATGCGCCGGCCTTGTCGAGCACGACCCGCTCCATCCTCAGGCCATCGGGAAGGACGGCGTCGATGGGTTCCACCTCGCGGGTCAATCTCGTCCGGTCCGGTACCTTGCCGGTCTCGAGGACGGCGGCATCAAGCGAGGACAACCTGTCTAGGAAGAGAAGAACCGGGGCGGGCGCGCCAAGGACCGCGGCTACCTGCTTGCGGGCGAGCTCGATGGCCTCGCCGGTCGCGAGCGGCAAGGCGACCACCGTCGCATAGCCTTCCTCGGCGAGCTGGCGCACCTCGTCGGATTGATGGCTGACCGTCACTGGCACAAGGTAGCGCGGCACGTTTGACGCGACTTTGGCCGATACGTCCTCTGCCGCCCCGATCTCGAGCAGGCGGGCTGCTATCTCCTCGATCGTCGCGAACCTGAAGCAATAGCCCTCGAACCGCGCGGAGGGCCTAGTCTCGCCGGCCGAGTAGACATGGACGTCGTCGGTCAGTGCCTCGACGCTTCGAAAGCCCAGGCCCTTGTTGCCAATGCCCTCGCCGATTTCCTTGTCGCTGGTCCCGATGTTGCGGATCGCCTCGAGGTTCGAGGCCGTGAAGGCCCGGCCCTTGTTCGCAACGAGGAGGGTCCCGCGCGCCGGCCCCTCGATTACAAGGCGGATCGCGATCTCGCCTCCCTCGCCAGGTGCATGCGCGTCATGGGCATTCTGGAGCAGCTCGAAGAGAACGCGGTCCCCATATTGGGTTCCGATGACGTCGTTGAGGCTTTTCAGGCTCTCGTAGATCTTGAGCTTGCGACGGTGGGCGTCGAGGACGTGCTCCAGCTGCGAAAGCGTCAGTGCTTCTATCGCCTCGGCGGCGGCCGGCAGCGTGGGCATGACGGTAGGCTCGCCTGCTACTTCTACGAAGGAGTCGTCCACATAGGCCATGTCGTTACGTCTATCGCGCGCGATCGACGGTCAAGCGTGATCACTCCCGCCTGGGGTCGGACGCGCTGGTCGGGATAGGCGCGCTGGCTGCCTGGCCTATGTCCCTCGGCCCGAGTCAGCATTACGAACGCAGCAAGGCATCAACTCTGTTCCACTCAGGAATACCGTCAAAACGGTACTTGCGCAGCCCGGACAGCTTCGTGAACAGATCGAAAGAGTGAAGTGTCTTCAGGATCAGTAATGGCGCGTTGTATGAAGCCATTACCACGCCCGAGAGGGTGCTACGTCTCTCGGCTAGCAAATTATCCAGGACTGCGCTTTCATTGCGAGGATCGACGATCCAGGCCTGACCGTCCGGAACGAAGGTCACTGATACGGACTCGGCAGCCGGGTGAACGATCTCGCATAGTCTGGCGTAGAGATCCTTCACTCCCGATATTTTCATTTGGTCCACATAGTCGATGTATTTGAACGATTGCATCGCCTTGTGGCTGTCCGGTGCCTCCTCGGCTTTCGCGACCTTGCGAGCGTGCGTAAAGTGTATCAGCGAATCCTCGAGTTCCCTCGAAATAAGCATCGGTTCAGAAGCCCGCCCTGAGATTTCGGCCTTCACCTTGTCCTTGATCCCCGCAAGGGTGTGAGCCACCGGACCCAAGCTGAGGCCGATGTCGCCTGCCGACTCGATCAGACTTCGACAAGCTGCCGCGCATCCATAAAGGCTTCCTGCGTCGTGCTCACGGATCGCGACCTCGATCCACCTGGTCGTCCTGAAGACCGCTGCGACCGATGACATGTGCGCGCGATATAGCATTTCGGTCCAATAGACACGTCCGGCATGGTCCCTGCCACTTCCCGCATCGAGCGCGTTGTGCTCAAACTCACCTAGGTCCTCAAAATTGTACCTGTCCTTGGCGAGATCGGCCGCGATGTCGTTTACGATAAGCCCATACACCTTGGATTGCTCGCCGAAGACCGCGGCCATAGCTTGAACGTCAAGATCCCGAGTTCGCACCGAGAGCGGAATTTCAGCCATAAAGCGAGTTTTACCTCTTGAGAGCAATCACGCAGCGAAGCCGAAACGCCTCGGGGGCGTGCCGGCCGACTGCTGCTCTGTATCCTCACGCAACAAGGGCAGACCGTCTACCTTCGTCTAGCCTTGCCTATTCATTGACCTCGCGCGGCGGGCAGGCGAACGTCGCTTGTTGCCGCGGCCTGACATTCCTGCGCCACATCGAAATGCGAATGATTCCGTCGCTTTCAGGCCAGCATCTGCAAATTGCCAGGCAATGTGATCGCTAGGTTTTGCCGGCCTTAGCTGCCAGCTTGGTGGAGCGATTTTGATAGGGAGATGACTGGAGATGCGCGACAGCCTTCGGAACCGGGTACGCTTCCTCGAGCAGCAGGTCCTTGAGGTCAATCATCCGGCTATCGACCAACCTGGCTCGGTGCAGAACCTGATCTACAAGACGGACGATCCCGCAATAAAATGGATCGAGACTGCCACTTCGCGCATCGGCGACTGGCGAGCATCGGAGCGCAGCGTCTTCATGAGGTGGGCGATCACGATCAACGCACTGCACGTCGCGCGGGACCGCTACAGGGATTCCCCGGAGATACTGCTCACCATCGACACCCTCCGGACGGACGCCGGCCGGACCGAGCGCGTGCATCTGGCGGGCTGGCGTGGCGACGAGGCTGCGCGCAACCACGAGGCGACCATTCCGATGATGGCCGCATACGCGGTGCAGGACATGTTTGGCATCCTCGAGGAGATCGTCCTCGAGCTTTACGAGATTTTCGTGCGCGGCAATCCTTCCATCCTAATGCGGGGGGACGAGTACAAGCCATTGCGCGCGGCGTTTCGTGCGAAGGACGATGGCGAGGCGGAGGAAGCCGCGTTCACGGCGATGTGGGAGGAGCGGATCGCCAGCTGGCGCCGGAACCGGACCTTTGACGGTCTCCACAGGGTGTTCGGGACCTTCTGGGCGGCCGCTGGCCTTGTCCGGCCGAGTTGGTATAGGCTTACCGACGTCGACGACTGGCAGCGCGTGATGGAGACGATCGGCGAAATCCGCCATCTCGTTACGCACGGCGAGGACAAGGTCTCAAAGCGCTTGGGCGACCTCTGCGCGAGCCAGCCGAACCTCGGCATGACGTTCAAGGAGGGCGAGCGGCTGGAGGTCACGCTACAGGACCTCTGGATCGTCGAGCATTTCGTCGACCAGCTGCTGAACGCGATCAACATGAGCCTGATCGAGAAGGCCGGAGGGCCGCTACCTCCGCCAGGCCGCGCGAAGCCCGATGAAGGCCGAAAGCCTGCGGCGAAGGGGGGTGGACGTGGCGCCGGCTGACCACAGCTTCGACCTGCTCGAGCGCCGGCCAGGCTGGAAAGCCGAGGATGTCCTTGTCGTCACGCCGTATGTCGAGAAGCAGTTTTTCGAGCTACTGGCAGATGGGCTGCGCCCGCGGCGCCTGAGCGTGATCATCGACGACGGATGCCGAGTGGACGATATCGACATGGTCACCGAGGCCGTTTCGAGGGTGGGCGGCAGGCCGGCATCCGGCTTGAGGTGCGTCCTCGGATCAGCGCCGGGGCTCATGCACCTCAAGCTGTTCTACATCGTTTGGCGGACGCCAGGAAAGCGGACCGCGCGCACGTTGATCTTCGGATCCGCCAACGCGACACGGCAAGGGTTCGGCGGATCGGTCAACGCGGAACTGATCGCCAGCTGCAGCCTGGCAATGGGCCGGCATGCCGAGGTCATCGAATGGTGCGACGCCGCCATCGCCGCAGCCCGGTCCAGGGGCCACTCGAAAGTCGCCGCCGCGAGGGACGTTGAGCTCGGCAAGGGGATGCGACTGAGGCTTCCCGCGCTGACGGTCGGCCGAAGGAAGTCAGCGTTGGCAAGCTTCGACCTCTGGGTACAGCGCGGTTGGCTGCTCTCGGAGTATCGGCCCGACCCCATCCTCCGTGTTTCCCGGTCAGCGGAAATCTCGCGGCTTGACCTTGATGCCCTCGGTCGGCGGGCCGGGTATGATGCCGGAACCCAGCCGCAGGTCGGGAATCAAGATGTCGCGCGGCGGCTTTCCTAATGGGGACTCACCGGGAGCGCGCGGGTCAGGCCGCATGGCGTTCTTGACGACATCGGCGCGGCTTACCCGGTAGATGTCGGCGACGTCGGACCGGTTGCCGACGCTGGCGAGCAGCGGCGACAGGTCGTCGAGCCGCTGAGCGATGACGTGGATGACCTCGCCCTCGCGCTGGACTTGGCCGCGCACGCCCATCATCGAAGCGCTGAGCACCGTGCGACGGTTCTTCTCGAACACGTTGGTCCAGACGACGAGATTGGCGACGTTGGTCTCGTCCTCGAGCGTGATGAACATGACCCCCTTCGCCGACCCCGGCTTCTGGCGGACCAGCACGATGCCGGCGAGTTCGATCCAGCGGCCATCCTTCACGGTCTGGAGCTGCTCGCAGGTGATCATCCTGCGAGCCTTCAGTTCATCGCGGAGGAACGCCAGCGGATGCGCTCGGAGCGAAAGTCCCGAAGCGCGATAGTCCTCGACCACTTCGGCCCCTTCGCCCATCGGCGCGAGGATGACGGTCGGCTCGATCGCTTCCTGGCGCAGCCTGCCGTCGCGTTCGTCCGCTGCGGCGAACAGCGGGAGTGCCGCGTTGCCGAGGCCCTTGACGCTCCAGAGCCCTTCGCGACGACTGTTCCCCAGCGATCCGAACCCGTCCGCCTCGCCGATCCGGTCGAGGGCGCCGCGGCCGACGCCGGCGCGGCGCTGGATCTCCTCGACGCTTTCGTAAGGCGTGCCGGCACGCGCGGTCACGATCGCGGCGGCATCGTCGTTCGACAGGTCACGGACCA
>Ga0207711_10001785_pt1 | contig 19692 bp, 17 predicted proteins | sample KBSS34metaG_FD_184401 | JGI IMG/M metagenome (GOLD analysis project Ga0207711, IMG submission 184401) | Switchgrass rhizosphere microbial communities from Kellogg Biological Station, Michigan, USA - KBS S3-4 metaG (SPAdes) (version 2) | ecosystem: Host-associated > Plants > Roots > Rhizosphere...
CAGGCGGCGGCTACGCACGCGGATGGTCCCGCCATCCACTTTGCTGGCCAGGCCGTGACGAATGCTGTTCTCGACCAGCGGCTGCAGCAGCATGCTGGGGACCAGCAGGTCCAGGGTATCGGGATCGACTTCCTTCACGAAGTGGAGCTTATCACCGAAACGGACCATTTCGATGGAAAGATAGGCGTCGATAAAATCCAGTTCCTCACGGAGCGTGGCGAGGTTATCCTGTTGCCGCAGAAGCCGGCGAAGAATTTTCGAGAGTCGATAAACCACCTGGCGTGCCTCCTCGGGATCCAGGCGGATTAGCGAAGCCACTGAGTTCAGTGTGTTGAATAGAAAGTGTGGATTGATCTGGCTGCTGAGGGCCGCCAGGCGAGCTTCGTTGAGGCGAAGCTGTTGCTGTTCGAGTCTCTTCTCATTCAGGTTGCTGTTCCAGATCTTGATGGGCAGCGCCACGCAAAACAAAGTGGTTGCATAGACGGCCACCAGCAACCACGGCCCAGCGTCGGTCCAGGATTGTTGCAGCGCGAAAACTCCGTGGTTCGGAAATACCGAAGCCAGAGTCTGGCGGAGCACTTCAGCCAGCACGATCATGCCGACGCAGGCGATGCTAAACCCAGCCAGGCGCAGGTCGCCACGGCGCAGCAGGCGGACCGAGGCCAGCGTGGGATCCGGCGTGAACTTCCAGATAAATTCCTTGTCTGGAGCCAGATCGCGAAGCAAGCCCCCCATGACGCCGGCGGCGGCGAAGAGGAGCATGGTCAAAGGTCTGCTCTCAAACAGAGCCGGAATGGCGATGAAGACGCCGGCCAACATTCCCGTGACATAGCCCCCGAGCATACCCATAACGAGGCTTCCCTCCAGTCCCAGGTCGACGGCCTGATATGCGCTGGGGTTGGCGACCCGCACCGCGACGCCGGATCCATAAATCACTGCGCAGACCAGAGCCATTTTGACGCGCTGGGTGAGGGTGCGCTCTTCGCGCAGAAGCATTCGCTGGAAACCGCTAGAACGAGTGAGGATGCTCGCCAGCGAAGCGGCCACGGCGAGCTTCACCAGGAGAATCAGCAAATGCTGTGCAGGCATGTAAGGCCCAGGGCAGCGCCAACATACGGGGACCGCCCTGCGGACATTATAATGGAGTTACCTCACCCGAATTGTTTCGCCAGTATAAATGTCCCCTAAATTCGAGCTTCGAAAGGTAGCCGAGGCGGATTTTCCCACCCGTTTCGGACAGTTCCGGATCTACGGGTTCGCCTACACGGTGGAATCCGAAATCGAAGAAGTGGTAGCGCTCAAGATGGGAGATCTGGAGCATGGCGGGCCCCCGCTGGTGCGGATTCATTCGCAATGCCTCACGGGGGATGTTTTCCACAGTCTGCGCTGCGATTGCCGGGCGCAACTCGAGCTGGCTCTCGAGACCATCGCGCGCGAAGGCCGCGGGCTGCTGGTTTACGAAAATCAGGAAGGCCGCGGGATCGGGCTGCTGAACAAGCTGCGCGCCTATGAGTTGCAGGATCATGGCGCGGACACGGTGGAGGCTAACGAAAGGCTCGGCTTCGAGGCGGATCTGCGAGGCTATGAAGCCCCTGCTGCCGTCGTCCGCTACTTCGGGTTGTGGACGGTGCGGCTGATGTCCAACAATCCGGAGAAGATTCAGGCTCTGGAGAAGGCCGGTGTGCGCGTCGCCGAACGGGTTTCCGCGATCGTCGAGCCGCTGGAATCGACCGCCGATTATTTGCGGACCAAACGCGAGAAGATGGGGCACCTGCTGGATCGGTAGGAAGCCCGTCAGCCCGCGGACGCGACCAGACTGCGGAGCTTGGCGGACAATGTGGTTCGCTTCAAACCCAGCATCCCCGCTGCGAGGGTCTTGTTGCCGTGGGATTTCCGCAGCGCTTCCTCAATAATCTGGCGCTCAATCCGGCCGACGGTCTGTTCGAAGTTCAGTCCGGCATCCGAGAGCGCGATCGATCGTAAGGTGCTGGTCAGCAAGGGACCGCCGGTGAGGGTGAAATCAGACGGTACCAGCAGCTCTCGCTCCCCGCTGAACGCGACGGCCATTTCCACGGCATTCTCCAGTTGCCGGACGTTTCCGGGCCAGCCGAACCCTTGAAGCTTGGCCAGCGCAGCCGACCCGAGCCGGCGCAGCGCGATACTCTCCTGCGAGCAGACTTTGGCGATGAAGTGGTTCGCCAGCAGCGGGATATCCTCGCGCCGCTCGCGCAAGGGGGGCACGGTGATGGGAATCACGCTCAGGCGGTAGTACAGATCTTCCCGAAATCTCCGTTGCTGAACCAGATCCAGCAGGTTCACATTGGCGGCTACGACCATGCGAACGTCCACGCGGATGGTTTCCGAACTTCCTACCCGTTGAAATTCCCGTTCCTGCAAAAACCGCAGCAGTTTGGTCTGGACGTCCAGAGGCAGATCGCCGATGTCGTCGAGAAATAGTGTGGAGCGGTGGGCCTGTTCGCAACGGCCGATGCGCTGTTGCGACGCTCCGGTGAACGCGCCTTTGACGTGGCCGAACAGCTCGGCTTCGAGCAGCGTTTCGGGAAGGCCGGCGATGTTTACGGCGATCATGGGCAGCCGGGCGCGCGGGCTCGCCATGTGCAAAGCGCGGGCGACTACTTCCTTCCCGGTGCCGGTTTCGCCGGTGATCAGAACCGTGGCGCGCCGGCGTGCGACCAGCCGAATCACGTCCGCGGTGCGCCTGATGGCGGGACTGGTCCCGACCAACATCTCGCGCCAGGGTTCACTGACAGCTTCGGCCGCCCGGCTGCGGCAGGCTTCGACGGCGGCCTGGATTTTGGCGGCGGCATCGTCTTCCGGCCCGGCGACATCGTACGCGCCGAGTTGCATATAGCGAACGGCGTCGGCCAGACGGGCGCTGAAATCGCAGATCACGATGGGGACGGAGCGGCGCAAAGAGAGGAGCCGATCGAGAAGGTCCTCGATTGCGAAATCGGCTACGGGAGCGGTTACGATCGCAACGTCATAATCGACGTTCGTCAGGCGGTCGATGCCCTCCGCGGCCGTAGGGGCACGATCGATCCGCCAGTCCGGGGGCAGATCGACGAAGCCCGCTCCTATCTGGAGGGCTTTAAGCGCCTCGGGTTCCAGGTTTGTGCCTCCCTTCATCTATCGGATGGCCGGGGAGGCAGCGCCCGGCTTTAAAGCTAGGATTTGACCGGTTACGTACTTCTATTGGAAGTACTTGGCGGCTAGTTCGGGATCTACTTCCACAGCCTTGCTCCAGGCGGCGCGAGCTTCTTGGTCCTTGCCGGAGGCCTTGAGGGCATGGCCCAGGTTGGTGAGAGCCGCGGGGAAGTCGGGCTGCGCGTCCGACGCCAATTGGTAGCAATGGGCAGCTTTTTCAGGCTCTCCGGCTGATTGAAGCAGAAGACCCAGATTGTAGGACAGTTCCAGCGAGCTTTGTCCCAGGCCGGTTAGCTTCTGGTGCAGGTCCCAAGCGCGGTTGTGATCCTTGCGCTCGATGGCGATGGCGGTGAGGGCGCGTAAGGCATCGGAATTCTGAGCCTGGAGCGCCAGGATTTTCTCGAAGGTTTGCGTGGCGCCATCCAGGTCCTGGAATTTCCAGTAGGCCAGGCCGAGATTGACCAGGGCTTCCACCCAATCGCCCCGATGTTTGGCACAGAGCTCGAAGGAGTCCACGGCGGCGGCGAAGTCGCCCCGCTGAATTTGGAGGAATCCCAGGCGGTAGGCGGCGTCCTCCCAATCCGGTTTCAGGCCGACCAATTTGGCGAAGTGGCGTTCGGCTTCCTCGGCGCGGCCCTCCCGCTCGTCCAGAAGTGCCAGATTCCACAACAGGCCGGGCGAATCGGGAGCGGCGGCCAAAGCTGCTTCGCAAGCGTGGCGTGCGCCGGCGAGGTCGCCGCGTTCCTCGAGCAAAACGCCCAAGTGCGCATTGGCTTCGGGAGCATCCGGGCGAAGCTTGGCGGCTTCGCGATAGGCGTTGCCAGCCTGATCCGTGCGGCCGGTTTTCTGATAAGCCAGACCGAGATTGAACCAGGCTTCATACGAATCAGACGCAATCTTGACCAGGTTCGAGCAGTGCTGCGCGGCGCCGCTGAAATCGCCGCGCGAGAGCGCCACGGCCGCCAGACCCTCCAGCGCCTGGCGCGATTGGGGCCGTATCTTGAGCATGCGATCGGCATACTCTTTGGTCTTGGCGTCGTCCTTGCGCGCCATGGAAAGCGTGATGAGATTGACCAGCAGCTCGGCTGAACTGGCGTTGCTGGGCAGCAGCTTGCGATAAAGCTCGGCAGCTTCGTCGAGCTTACCCAGTTGATGCAGCGTCACAGCCTTGCCAAACAGGGTGCGATCCTGACCGGGGCTGGATTTAAGCGCCTGGTCGAAATGCGACAAGGCTTGTTCGAGCTGGCCCAGATGCAGCAGACACAGGCCGCGCCCGGTGTGAGCTTGCCATAGTCCCTTATTTAGCGAAAGGGCGGTTTCGAAAGAACGGCCGGCCTGGTCGAACTGGCCCTGGCGTTCCAGGGCGAGCCCCAGGTTGTAGTGGGCCGTGGCGTTATTCGCATCGGCCGCGATGACCTTGGAGTAGCAGGCAGCTGCTTCGCCCCACTTTTGTTGTTCGAAGCGCAAATGGCCCAGACCGGAGTAGACCTCCGCGGGCTTCTCCCCGCGGGCTGCCGCGCCTTCCAGTTCCTTAATGGCGTCGTCCAGGCGGCCGGCGGCGGCGAGCTTCACCGCGTTTCCCAGGGCGCTGGTTTCGGCGGGGCGCTGTGTCTTGGGTTTGGCGGCGAGAGTATCGCCGCGCATGAGCCGTTCTACTAATTCGTCATCTACAAAGAAAGCTTGTTCGTCGTTCTGGGACATTGTAAGTACTCCTAATTCTTGGGCACTAATTCTTAGGCACGAGCGGCACTACGTTCACGGCTCCCTGCATGGCTGCCTTCTCATCCCGTTCGGAGAAGAATCCTACTCCGCCGGAACCGAAACGGGTGTCGGTCCATTCGTCGATTTTTTGGCCCTGTACCCAGGTGGTGAAATGGTTGCCGATAGCGTCGAAGCGGATCTTGTAGTTGGTATCGACGCGCACCTTCATGGGAAGGGGAACCGACACGCGGTTCTCGTCCTGTCCATCGACTACGGCGAAGTGCACCAGAGCAATGGTGGGGTCCAGGCCGGGCGTGACAATTTCGAGCTTGGTCACGTAATAGTTTCTTGGATTCTGCCCGCGGAAGATCCATCCGATGGCCTTGGTTTCGATCTGCGCCTGAAACTCCAGGCGATAGTCGCTGAGCTTGGCGGAGCCGCTGAGCAAGGAAATGTGCCGCCTGGATCGGGCGGAGTTGGCCCAGTCGTCGATCCAGCCGCCGGAGATGGCGAGACCAGCGGCCACCGCCGGAGCGGACGCAGCCACGGCCGGCGTTTCGGGAGCGGGTTTACCGTTACCTCGCGTGACCACGTAGGCGACGCCGGAAACGGCCACAACGAGTGCCGCAGCCACACCGATCTTGACGCCGGTCGACAGCTTGGACCAGGCGCTTTCGGTGGCTTCGACACGCAAGGAAGGAATCGCATTCTCGGACGCAACCGCGGATTCCCGGGGTCTGGGCGCGGGTGATTCCTGGCGCGATTCCGGCCGCGGGCTGACGACCGGCGCAGCGGGAGCCGGAGCTTTCGCAACACTCTTCTCTTGGACTTTTCCTTGAGCCGAGGCTTCCACCGCTGCCGGCCGTTTGATCGGCCCGGCCTTGGGTGCGGGGACAACTGGCGATCGCAAACGTTCTTCGGGTTGTACGGGAGCGGCCTGTATGGGCGCGGGCTGGGCCGGTGGTTTTGCTTGCGCCGGGACCGATTGCGCCGGAACAGACTGTGCCTGTTTCGGCGGAGCTGGCTTGGGCTGCGCCGGCGCGGCCGCGGGTTGCGGCGCCCGGGCTGGCACCGGAGCCGGACCAAAAACGATAGCCGGGCGCAGGGGCAGAGTCGCGGACTGGGGGATTTGTACGTCGGAGGCCGCTGCCAGGGCGGACGGGAACGCCTGTCCCAATTTGCCGCGAGCGGCCGCCAGACCGTGAAGAGTTACGGGCAGAGCTTTAGTCACCAGTTCAGGCGGAGCCGGTTCCGATGCCGCGGCCAAAGGAGGCTCGGGCGTCACCTGCTCGGCAGGTGCGGTGAATGCCTCGGGCGCCGGCTCAGCTTGCCGGGCGGACTGTGGAGCAGGTTCACGAACGGCCTGCGGAACTGCTTGGGGAATCTCTGGAGCCAGCGCGGCGGCTTGCTGCACTCCAGCGGGACCATCCGAATAAGCAAAACCGGTGGTGGCGAAATCCAGACGTGCCAGATCACCAAGTTCTGCGGGGAGCGCGGGAAATCCGCGGGGCACGCCGAGCCAGGGCTTGGCTTTCTGGGGTGGATGAGGGGACATGAGAATCTCCATGACATCGTCGGCTCCGGCCGGTTGACTTCCGGTTTCGGGGCGCATCTGCAGCTCCATGACAGGAGCGGGGCCGGTGAACTCGCGCAACTCCAGACCGCGTTCGCTGGTTCGAGTGTGGTGTTCCAGAGCCTGTAGCGAAAGAGCGAGCTCGACACGCGGGGCGGGAGGCAGGCTCCCTTCCGAATTCGAAGACGCAGCGGTTTGTGATTCGGTAGAATCCGCGAGTGCTGAGAAACCCGGAAGAATCGCCATGCGGTCCCATGTGCCATCCAGTTCGATGACGCCAGCCTGCTCGATGGTCGTGACCGCGGGTACGAGCGGCTCCCTCACGAATCCGGCAAGCGGCGCCGGACCGGATTCTTCGGCGGGCTGGTACTCCGCGGGCGTCTCCATCGCGTAGGCCGGAGCTTCTTCCGTGGCGACTGGTGCAGGGATCGACACTTTCTGGGTGTAGGAACTCTCCAGGTGTTGATCCGGCGCGTTAAACGGGATTTTCCCGGCTGATTGGGACTCGGTGGGCGGCTTAGCCTGCAGGAGCCGGGCCAGCGCGAGTTGCTCGTACTGTTCCTGGTACTCCTTACGATGAGCCTCCGAGCAGAACTCGCCCCCGCCCCTCAATCGCTTGAGGAGGGCAAGTTCCTTCCCGCAGAAAAGACACTGCATGCGAGTTTACATCGTCACGTTCGGCCCGATGCTCAAGAGGGACTTAGATGTTTTTCTGCGGTAAAGCACTTATTTAGGTCTTTTGAGTAAGACACCTTAGAGGGCGTTAGGGGAAATCACCGTCCTAGCGGCGGACCGGGTACGGGTACGGACGGTCCAAGGAAGGCGTCCGTCGAGTTACGCCGAAGACCCTAAAGGCCGTACGCACTTTCCCTAACTAGCAGGCCTAAAGTTCTTTTCCTACTGGACGATGAATGTAACACCGATTAGTTGAATCGAGCGGTCGCCGCACATCGGGAGCATAGGGGAGGTTGAGGCATGGCCAAGGTGGAAGCTCTGAAGAACCACTTAGAGGCGTTACGTAACGCCATTCCGGAATTGAAAGGTGTCCTGCTGGCATCCAGCGAAGGATTGCCGATCGCACACTCGCTGACCAACGGTGCCGATCCCAATCGTGTGGCGGCGATGGCTGCTGCCGCGACAACGCTGGGACGGAAAGTGAGCGAAACCATGAACGCCGGTGCGCTCGGCGAGGTCTCCGTGCAAGCCGACGAAGGTGCGCTGTTCGTATATGCGGCCGGTCCGAAAGCCGTGTTGGTGGTGCTCAGCCCGCAAGGCGGAAACGCCGGTCTGATTCACCTGGAAGCGCGCGATACCGCCAAGCAGATCGGCGAATTATTCTAGGATCGTGAGCTGCGCCGCGGCATCGTCCGCGGGCACGGAAGCAGGAAGGGCCGCACGCAGCTTGCGCGCCGCCGCTTTTCCGACCACTGCCGCAAGCTCATCGTCTGGAGATTCTCCAACCCTCGAGGCTTCGCGAACCCGGTCCAGGCTCCCGAAGTGCCGCAAAAGTTTCGCCGCCGTTTTTTCTCCGATACCAGGGATACGCGCCAGCTCGCCGCGCAAGCGGTCCGCATTGCGCCGGGTGCGGTGAAAGGTCACGGCAAAGCGGTGGGCCTCGTCGCGCACGAGCTGTACCAGATGCAATACCGGCGAGAACTTGTCGAGAACAATCGGCTCATCTTCCTGGCCGTAGACGTAGATCCACTCCTCCCGTTTGGCGATGGATGCCAGAGGCTGATCGGTAATTCCTAGAGACTCGAGTGCAGCCGCGGCGGCGTGGAGCTGGCCAATGCCACCGTCGACCAGCACTAACCCAGGTCTGTCGGCCTTTTCTTCTTGCAGACGGCCATAGCGGCGCGAGATGACTTCGCGCATGGAAGCGAAATCGTCATTGCCCTCCACGGTGCGGATGATGAACTTCCGATAGTCGGATTTCTTCATCCGGCCGTCTTCCCACACCACCATGCTGGCGACCTTATCGGTGCCCTGGATGTGTGAAATATCGAAACACTCGATGCGGCGCGGAGCTTTTTCGAGGCTGAGAGCGTCGCGCAAGGCTTCCTGGATCGCAGTCGAGGAGGGTTTCATCACGCGAAAACGCTGCTCGAAGCTGTGGCGGGCGTTGGATTCGACCAAAGCCAGCATGGCTTTCTTCTGTCCGCGCTGGGGCGTGTTGATCTCCACTTTGCGGCCACGCTTTTCACTGAGATACTCCTCAAGGACCGCGCAATCCTCGAACTCGACAGGAACGTGAATAAATGCCGGGACATAGGGGTCGTTCAGGTAGACCTGTTTTAGGAGCGAGGCGAAAAATTCGGGCGGATCGAATTGCCGCTGGTCTTCCCAGAAGAATTCCCGCCGATCGACGATGTGCCCGCGGCGAAGATGGAACAGGTTCACGGCGACCAGTGGGGGTTCCGCATAGTAGGCGAAGATGTCGGTATCGTCGCCTTCGGCAGCGGCCATTTTTTGCTTTTCCGCCACTTCCTCCACCGTGTGCAGCAAATGGTTCAGGGCTTCGGCCTCTTCGTAACGCGTGGCTTGGCTGGCGGCTTCGATGCGCGACCGCAGCTCCTGTTCGAGATCTTTGTGCCGGCCTTCGAGGAACAGGCGGGTGTCGCGCACGGCCTGGGCATAGCGCTCATCGGTCACCAGACCTTCGACACAGGGACCATGGCAGCGATGGATGTGATATTCGAGGCAAGGGTGGGAATGCTTACGCGTCAAATCCACATTGCAGGAGGGGACCTTGAAGTGGCGGTGGATGAAGTGCACCAGGCGGTGCGCCAGGTTTCCGGGGAAATAGGGTCCGTAGTAGCTGGAACCGTCTTTTTTCAAACGGCGCGTGACGTAGACTCGCGGATAACGTTCAGCGGTGAGCTTGATGTAGGGGTAAGTCTTGTCGTCGCGCAGCAGGATGTTGTAGCGCGGTTTCCACTGCTTGATGAGGTTATTCTCGAGCGCGAGAGCCTCTTTTTCGTTGTCGACCTGGATAAAGTCGATGTGGCGCGCGTCGTGGATCAGCGTGCCGGTTTTGACGTCGGCAAGGCGCTCATCCAAGAAGTAATTGCGGACCCGGGCACGCAGATTCTTAGCCTTCCCGACGTAAATCACCGCGCCGTGGGCGTCCTTGTATAGGTACACTCCTGGCGATGTCGGCAGTTCTGCGGCACGGGCGCGTAACTCGGAGTACGGTCTTATACTTAAATTGTGGCACGTGCTTTTCTTGCAGCTTCTCTCCTGGCGTGTGTCCTGAGCGCCCAGAAGCCTGCGGTAACCCCTGCTGAGCCGCCTGAAGAGGACGAATCTCTCGCGCCGAAGGTCTACGCACTCAATCCGGTGCAGGCGAAAAAAGAGATTACGGCGGGCGACTACTATTTCAAGAAGCCCAACTATAGCGCTGCGGCGAAGCGCTATCTGGAAGCAACGCGCTGGGATCCTGGCTCGGCGGAGGGCTTTTTGAAGCTGGGCGAGAGCCGCGAAAAGCTGCGCCAGTACGGCCCGGCACGCGAAGCGTACTTGAAGTACATCGAGCTGGCCGAGGATCCCAAGGAAAAGGACGCGATCCGCAAGAAGATGGACAAGTTTCCGGACGCGACGCCCGCCAAAGCCAAAACCGCAGCGCAAAAATGACCGATAAGATCGTGGTGTTCTCCACCTGCGATTCCGAAGAGCAGGCGGGACAAATCGCCCGTGCGCTGGTGGAACAGAGGCTGGCTGCGTGCGTCAACATTCTGCCCGGGGGGCGCAGTATCTATCGCTGGAAGGGCGAGATTGAAGACACCGCGGAATGGATGCTGATCATCAAGTCCCGTCGTGATTTGATGGAGCAGCTGCGGGCCGCCATCGGCAAGATCCATTCTTACGAAGTCCCGGAATTGCTGGCGGTCCCGGTGGTGGACGGGTCGGAGAGCTATCTGGCGTGGGTCGACCGTGAGCTGAGCGGCGAACTGAGCGAACTGAGCTGATGATGCGATTGGTTATCGCGGGCGGGGGATTCGCGGGCTTCTGGGCGGCGGCTGCCGCAGCCCGATTGCGCCATGACGTCCCCGCTCTTGCGTCGTTGGAGGTTGTGCTGATCTCGCGCGAGGATCAACTGGTTATCCGGCCGCGGTTGTACGAGCCGGATCCATCCCAGATGTCCGTTCCGCTGGTTCCCAGGCTGGACGCGATCGGGGTCCGCTTTGAGCAAGGCGAGATCAGTTCCGTCGACGTCGCCGGCGCGAAAGTTCGGTTCGCGGCGACGAGCATGTCTTATGACCGGTTGGTACTCGCCACTGGAAGCCAGTTAGCTCGACCGGCGGGAGCGCTGGGTCAACACGGATTCGATATCGACACTCTGGCGGGCGCATCGGCTCTCGACCGGCATTTGCGTGGTCTGGCCGCACGGCCGGAAAGTGAAGGGCGCTGGACGGTGGTGATTGCCGGAGGAGGCTTCACCGGAATCGAGCTCGCGACCGCGCTGCCGGAGCGGTTGCGCGACATCGGCTCGGCTCGTGTATGGACAGAGGCGACTCGTGTAATTGTCGTGGATACCGCGGCTCGTATTGGGGCCAGTTTGGGTGACGGGCCAAATGCGGCAATCTGCGATGCACTGGGTTCAGCGGGAATCGAAACGCGCACGGGGGCTACGATCGCCAGCGCCGATTCGGAGGGCGTGACGTTATCCAATGGGGAGCGGATCGCCTGCCAAACGCTAGTCTGGACCACGGGGATGCGTGCGAGCCCTCTAGCCGCTAAGATTTCGACGCGAACGGACGGGCTCGGCCGGATCGCAGTGACGCCGGAACTGAGGCTTGTCGGAAATGACGCGGGAATTGACCATGTGTTCGCGGCAGGCGACGTAGCGCACGCGGCAGCCGATGGGGATCATGCGATTTTGCAATCCTGCCAGCATGCCCAAGTGACCGGACGATTCGCGGGATACAACGCGGCGGCGGATCTGGCGGGTTTGCCGCTTCAGGCGTATCGACAGCCACTCTACACGACGTGTCTGGACCTGGGCGAATCGGGTGCCGTGCTTACGAAAGGCTGGAATCGGACGGTGGAAGCCACGGGCGAACACGCCAAAACGATCAAGCGGCGGATCAATACGCAACTGATCTATCCGCCGGCCGAGCGCGAGGCGATTCTTGCCGCTGCCAGTCCAGTAGTGATGGACGACGAGACGTTCACCCGCCGCCTCCTGGCCACCACCAACTGACAGGTGACTACAAGATCACCTGTCCCACTTGAAACCCAGGGACCCACAAGTAGCGTCCCACAAGGAGTATCGCTGTGCTGAAGCGCTTAGCCAGAGTTGGCGTTTGGGTAGTTGTGTCGGCGGGATTGTGTCTGGGTCAAGGGCGCGGGCGCACGAGAAGTCCCATCGGCCGGGCTGGCCCGGCAACTCCCGTGGATCCGAATGCACCTAAAGGGGTATATCCCACCGAGCGCGGCGTTCTTAAGTCGATTTCCGGCGGCCAATTGTTCGTCGAAATGGACGATGAACACGAGATGAAGTTCCGGATCACGCGCAAGACCAAGATCTTCACCCAGACGAAAGACGCGCAGGGCAAAAACGTCCCCAAGGAAATTAAGGCTTCTTCACTTGAGCCCGGCGAGACCATCGATGTCGACATGCAGACTGCGCCGGACGGTTCTTTCGAGGCGGTTCGCATCACGTTAGTGCCGCTGAAAGAAGAGCCGCTGACTCCGGAACCGCAGAAATAAGGGAAAGTAATGCCGTTCTCATTTCGCAAGACAGCTATTCTCGCGATGGCGCTGCTGGGTGCATCCTTATTGCCCGCGCAGCCAGCTCGCAACCGATACGCCTTGATTCTGGAGGATTCGCCGGTCGCGGCCCAGTTCTCGCGGGCGCGGATGGCGGAGGCCGCGAGCGTGAATTACGCGCGGTCCTTGCAACAGCGGCAACAGTCGGTGCGCGCGGCTCTCGCCCAGCGCGGGATTGTACCGACGGGATCGGTGACTACGTTGTTGAACGCGGTTTTCGTAGTCGCGCCCGAGGATAGCATCGCGGATTTGAAGAGCATTCCCGGCGTGCAGAGTGTCGTGCCGATCCGAATTTATCACCGCAGGCTGAATCGCGCCACGGCTCTGGTGAACGCTCCCGCGGCGTGGAGCGCACTGGGCGGGGTGAACAACGCGGGGGCCGGGATCAAGATCGGCATCCTCGATACCGGCATCGACCAGCAACATCCGGCATTCCAGGATCCTTCTCTGCCGATGCCCGCAGGGTATCCGCGCTGCAGCGGCGATGACTGTGCTTTCACCAACAATAAAGTGATCGTGGCGCGGAGCTACGTGAAGCAACTGGCGGCGGGAAGCTCTCCGCTAAACCCGGCTGCGGATTCCCGCCCGGACGACTTTTCGCCGCGGGACCGGTCCGGTCACGGGACGGCAGTAGCATCCACGGCCGCCGGTCACACCAACACGGGACTGGTCACAATTTCGGAGTTGCGCCCGCGGCATACCTGGGGAATTACAAAATTTACGGCTCGCCGCAAGTCAACGACTTCACGGCCGACGACGTCATCATCCAGGCCCTGGAAGATGCGATGAATGACGGCATGGACATCGTGTCATTTTCGAGCGGCGGCCCTGCGTTCACCGGGCCACTGGATTCGGGGGCGACGTGCGGCGCGGGTGTGGGCCAGCCGTGCGACTTGTCGGCGCAGGCATTCGAGAATGCGGTGAAGGCGGGAATGGTGATCGTGACCGCGGCAGGAAACGAAGGCAGCGACGGCAACAACTATCCGACCTTCAGCTCCATCGATTCTCCCGGAGACGCGCCATCCGTCATCACAGTCGGGGCCACCACCAACTCGCATACGTTCGCCGAAACCGTTGACGTGCCCGGGCGGGCGGACTTGCATAGCCTCACCGCGAATCCAGGCGATTCGCTGGTGCCGCCCGGCGTGATCCGCGCTCCACTGGTGGACGTTTCGGTATTTGGAGGAGGATCGCTGGGCTGCTCGGCATTTCCAGCCTTTTCCTTGGACGGGACCATCGCACTCATTCAACGCGGCACATGCACCTTCGCCACCAAAGCCCAGAACGCATGGGACGCGGGCGCCGTGGGAGTGATCCTGTACCTGGCGGATGGCTCCGCGGTATTTTCCTTCACGGGCGCCTCGTCGATCGGGATACCGGTGACGATGATCTCGCAGGCCGATGGGCAATCCCTGGTGGACTACGCCGCGAGTGTCTGGCCTCCTCTGGCGGATATCAATCCTCACGGCGTGGAGGTTGAAGCGACCGCGAATCTGGTGGTCGGATTCTCCTCGATCGGACCGGCGGCGGATTCGGGGCTCAAGCCGGACGTGGTGGCGGTGGGAGGCAACTGGAAGAATTTCGGCAGTATGTATATGGCGGCGCAAAAATACGATCCGCTGGGTGACATGTACAGCGCCGACGGATATGCGAACGCCGACGGCACCAGCTTTGCGACGCCTCTGGTCTCCGGCGCGGCCGCACTGGTGAAACAAAATCATCCCGGGTTCACGGCGGCGCAGGTGAAATCGGCAGTGGTCAACACGGCCTCTACGGCGGTGACGCACAACGATTCGGGAGGCACCGTGGATGTGCGCTGGCTGGGCGGGGGCCTGCTCGCCGCGGATGCAGCCGTCGCGACCACGATAACGTCCGATCCCGCGACCGTTTCGTTTGGCTCGATTCAGCCGGGCGCGGTGCTGCCGATGACCCGGACATTCACCATCACCAACTCGGGCACAGCAAGCGTGAATCTCTCCTTGGCCGTGACTCCCGCGGTGGCCAGCGGCGCGGCGTCCGTGATTGTCGCTCCACCCAGCGCCACTTTGGCGCCCGGAGCTTCGGTGATTGCGGTCGCGACTCTTTCCGGATCGGTTCCCGCCGCGGGCGCATATTCCGGCGTGATCACGGTGCATGGCGGCACGAATTCCCTGCGTATCCCGTATCTTTTTTTCGGCCCGAGCGGAGTGGCGGCCAATCTAATTCCGCTAGCCGGCGATTTCTTCGACGGCGTCGTCGGGGGCGGGAGTGCCGAGAGCTTGATCGCAATCAAACTGGTGGATGCCAGCGGCCTGCCTGTCTCCGGAGTTCGAGTCACCTGGAGCGCGGGATCCGGCGGGTCGGTGATCAATGCGGATGCGGTGACGGATTCGTTCGGCATCGCCGCGGCGCAGCCCGTACTTGGATTGACTCCGGGGACGTATTCCTATAAGGCGACCGCAGGGGGAATGAGCCACACCTTTTCCGGCTTGGCGCGCCTGCAACCCACGATCTCAAGCATTGTCGATGGCGCCAGCCTGCTGCCTGGCCCGCTCGCGCCCGGGTCCTACATTTCGATCATCGGATCCGGACTGAGCGACCTTACCGACGCTCATCTCGCCGCGCCGCATCCGCTGGCGATTGATTCCGTCAGCGTGAGCTTCGACGTGCCTTCGGCGCATCTCAGCGTGGCGGGACATCTGATCTATGCCAGTCCGACGTGGATCAATGTTCAGGTTCCCTGGGAACTGGAGGGCCAGACGGCGGTACAGGTCAAGGTAAACGTCAACTTCTCGCCTAGTAACGTCGCGACCATTTCACTCGCGCCTGTAGCGCCCGCATTTTTCTTGATGGCCGACGGGAGTGTGTGGGCGCGCGATTTGAATTACCAGGCGATCAACGCCGGCGATCCCGCGCATGACGGCGAGACCCTCCAGCTTTACGCCAACGGCCTGGGCCCGGTGACCAATCAGCCGGGGAGCGGCGACGCGGCCCCGCTCAGTCCTGCGTCGGAAACGCCCCTTCCCGTGGTGATGATCGGCAACCAGCCGGCGAGCGTCCTGTTCAGCGGCCTGACGCCGGGGTCCGGCACATTGTATGCGGTCGACGTGGTGGTGCCGCAGTCCTTAGCGCCGGGCACGTACCCGATTACGGTTTCGATCGGCGGGCGGACGTCGCCAGCGGCTTCCATCGTGGTGCACTAAAAGGGTGCGGCCGGCCTGGAGGCAGGGCCTTAGCAGCCGTGGTATTCTAAAGACGTTATGGCCATTCCCAACGTCAAACGCTATAAGATTACCAGCCCCGACGGCTCCATGAACGCATCCCTTATGGCGGTGTTGCCGAAGGACATTGACGTCAACAAGTATCTTTCGGAAGCCTCTCAGCGCTTTGACTGGAAGGCGTACCAGGAAGCCCAGGCCAAGCAGTTCAAGATCCGCGTCGGACAGCAGAAGCAGAAGAAAGCGAAATAGCTTTACCGAACGCGGGTTCGGAGCGTACGCAAACTGCGCGTGCTCTCCTGCATTACCTCGGGATCCGAGTCCTTTACCAGCGCTTCGAGATAAGTCTCGCTGTCCCGATCTCCGGAACGGGCGAGTACAATGCTGATCCCGGTTTTCTCATCCCGCGAGGCGTGCGTCAGGATCGGGTAGATCGCCTGCCGGAGTTCCGGATCGCGCGCCACTTCCGTAAGATAGGCGATCGCCACGCTGCGGTACGCTTTTACATTCAGGTTGTTGATAAGGTACTGCAGCGGGCTGAACTCGCTTATCTGGCGGCTGCCTAACGAAACGATGGCGAAGGCGATCGCCAGGCGGCCACTGGAAGTGCGCTCGGTCTCAAACACCTTTTCCAGCACCACGCGATCGCCAGGATTTTTCAGCCGAGCCAGGCCTTCGGCGCTGGCGGTGCGGAGCCCCTCATCGCGGTCATTTAAGTAGCGGAGGAAAATACCGCGGTCGGTTTGGTCCGCGATCATCGCCAAGGCGCTCAACGCTTCGCGTTGGGTCTTGAGGGTGAGCGGATGGTCGATGGCGTCGCGAACTTGCGGGGCGGCGCTCTGGTTGCGAAGAATCCCGGTAGTTTCGAGGGCGGCGCTCCGGACCTTTTCATCCAGATCGCGCAACAGGAAAGCCAAGCCTGGCCCGGCGGCAGGATCGCGGATTTTTTGCAGAGCCACCAGAGACTCATACATCAGGCGGTTGTCTTTGGAATTGAGCGCTTCGAGCAGATCGGGAACAGCGGGCTGACCGCGCAGGATGCCGAGGGCGCGGGCCGCGTTAGCCCGGCTCTCGAAGCTCACGCCGCCGCGAGCCTGCCGGCCCAGGGCTTGAATCACCGGAAGCGGCACTTCCACATAGGCATCGATAATCTGGTCGTTCGTATCGGTGAACTTAGCGCGGACGGAATCTCCCGCGCGCCTCAACGTGCCGCTGATGCCGGTCTTGAGATAACCCGGAAGATAGACGTTGACCAGACCGTCTGCGGCGCGGATTTGAATTTCCGGATCGTTATCGCGAGCGGCTTCCACCAGCGCGTCTACCGTTTTTGGACCGCCGATATTGTCCAGCGCCTTGACGGCTTCCAGGCGGACGCCGGTATCGGTATCGCGCAGATAGGCCGCGATTTTGGGGATAGCGTCCTGGCCCTGTGAGGCCATCGCCCGGACAGCGCGCGCACGCTGGCGGGCGTCGCTAGGAATATCTTTTGAATCGGATTGCGGACTATCTGGCTGAGGGTTCTGCGCGAAGGTCAGGACGGCTGAAAAAAGTAAAAGTGTTAAGTTTTTCAACGTACAAACTCTAAAACGACGCGGTGCGGGATGATCCCAGCCTCATGCCCCATGTCGAGCAGCTTCTGCGCGGCCTTCGGTACGAGATCTCCGCAATCCACGGTGTAGTGGTTGACGTACATGCCCACGAACTTTTCAGCCAGGGATGGCTCCAGATCGCGGGCAAACTGCATGGCGTAATTCAAAGCTTCCTCGCGATGATCCAGCGCGTACTGGATGCTTTCGCGCATGAGGCGGCAGCTCTCCCGGGCAACTTCCGGGTGCAAGTCGCGCCGCAGGACGTTCGCGCCCAGCGGCAGAGGCAGATTGTAAGTGTCTTTCCACCAGCGGCCCAGATCGACTACGTTGTGATAGCCGCCGCGACCATAGGTGAGCTGGGCTTCGTGAATCACCAGGCCGGCGTCGGCGGTTTCGTTCTGAATGGCTTCGAGGATGCGGTCGAAGGGGACCACGACGGGGATGAAATCCGGCTGCATCAACTTCAGCGTCAGGTACGCGGTGGTGAGCAAGCCGGGGATCGCGATGCGCTTGCCCTTCAGTTCGGCGGGCGACATGGGGTGCGGAGCGACCACCATGGGGCCGTAGCCATCGCCCACGCTGGATCCAGCGGCCAGCAAGACGTACTTGTCGGCAACATATGGATAGGCGTGATAGGAGATGGCGCTCAGTTCATACTCACCCGCGCGGGCTTTCTGATTGAGCGTCTGGATATCTTCGAGCACATGCCGGAAGGTGAGCAGGGGACTCCGGACTTTCCGGGTAGCGAGTGCGTAGAACATGTACGCGTCATCGGAATCCGGGCTGTGCGCGCACACGAGTTCGGTGACGGCGGTAAGCATGGGTTGATTCAACTCTCATGATAACAAGCCGGGGTGACGCGACGGGTCCCCTGGGTGTAACGGTCTTGTGATGTTTGAGAAGGTTGCGCGGTTACTAGATGGCGGAGAGCTCGGCGTGCAGACACGCGAGCGCTCGCTCCAGTTCGGCCAGGACGGCCGGAACCTGCTCCAGCTTGCCAGCTCTGCCGAACTGCTCCAATTGAAAGGCTGCATCGACGGCGGCGCGCGCGCCGAAGTTCGCGACGGCGCCTTTTAGTCCGTGGGCCGAGCGCTCGAGCGTGTGGGCGTCGCCACTCGCCAGGGCCGTTCGGATTTCGTCCAGCTCACGCGGATATTCATCCAGGAAGAGAGCCGCGATTTCCTTTAGCAAATCGAGATCCCCGCCGACCCGTGCGAGCGCGTTCTCGCGGTCCAAAATCTGTTCCTGTAATTGTCCACTCATGAGAAGCCTGTAGTGAATCTATCGGCAGTTTGGCGGAACGCTATGATATCCTCCGAAAGAGGGGCCTGAAGAAATCGGTAGAATTTGCCCGGCCCTGCCCGCCTCGGGCCACCCTAGCTCAGTTGGTAGAGCGGCTGATTCGTAATCAGCAGGTCGCCGGTTCGATCCCGGCGGGTGGCTCCATATTTTCAGCAACTTACGGGCATTCTTTTTCTCATGTCCTACCTGTCCCGCATTTTTATCAGCAAAACAGGTCATCTCGCGACGTCTTGAAAACCAGCAGGTAGAGACCGGCTCGCGGAATCAATAGTTTACACAAGTCACAGCCAACGAGCGGCCGTGCGAAATTGGCGGAACGCGCACGCCGGCTATGCATCGCCTTACCAAAGAGATGCATCAAACGGAGCCAGTGGACTTTGAATAGCCCTGGACAGCCCTCGGCCATATCCACAACACCGTGGCACTGGAGTAGTAAAAGATGATAGTTGAGCTCGTTCCCCCCGACTCCGACACAGCGCCGCGTCATTGGGTACGGCACGATCAGGCCTTCGCAATGATGTTGGGCCCCGGCACAATTGAGTGGGGCTCGAAGCGTTCCGCGCTGGAAAAGTTCGCCTACGCAGCGGGCGATTTAGCATTGTGCGACCGACATCAGGGTGAGTGGGTCGGACTCATGAAAGTGCCGCACCTGCAACTTGGTATTTCCGATGCCGCACTGATGGCTGCCTCCGACGAACCGAGTGGCGAAGTCGAACTGCATCCTCACCGCAAGTTTGCAGACTCCCGGTTGGGTGCGCTGGCTACCGCCGTCCATGCCGAGATGGTGGCTGGGTTTCCGAGTGGCCGGCTGTTTCTGGATTCTATCGAACAGGCGATGGCGGTCGCCCTAGTCAGTGGTCAGGCAGTGAGGCATCGTCCTGCGGGGATATCCCGCGGCGGACTAGGCCCAGCTCGCCTGCGAAGGATAACAGACCTGGTCCATGCCAGGTTGGAAGACGAGTTGGGTCTCGACGAGTTGGCGCAATCGGTAGGATTGAGCACGGCTCATTTCGCGCGGATGTTTCGCAAGTCAACCGGCGAGACCCCACATCAATTTGTTCTGCGGCAAAGGCTTGAGCGTGCGAAGGCGATGTTGCGTGCTCCCGATGCGCGAATATTGGACGTGGCCGTGGCCTGTGGTTTCAAGACCCAGCAGCACTTTGCGCAGGTCTTTCGTGATCTTTGCGGAATTAGCCCGACCGGGTATCGCCAGGATTTGGTGGGGTATGAAGGGACTTGCGCGCCGGAAGACTGCTCCGAAGATACGCCACGCATCGTGATTTCTGGTTCTTAGCCAAAACTTTGCCTCTACGAATTTGGCGTTCGCTTCCTTGTTAACCCACCCCGTCCGGATTTTGTAACTCGAGTGTGAATCTAGCAAGTTTCCGACCAT
>Ga0207711_10001786_pt1 | contig 19691 bp, 13 predicted proteins | sample KBSS34metaG_FD_184401 | JGI IMG/M metagenome (GOLD analysis project Ga0207711, IMG submission 184401) | Switchgrass rhizosphere microbial communities from Kellogg Biological Station, Michigan, USA - KBS S3-4 metaG (SPAdes) (version 2) | ecosystem: Host-associated > Plants > Roots > Rhizosphere...
AACGCGCGTCGGAAAATGCTCGGTGAAGAACGGACCCATCGCGCTGAATACACCCGACGCGAAGAAGCCCAGTGGGAAACCCAACACCAGCATGGCCGTGTCGCCGAACGGAACCATCGTGTACGTTACCGCGACCACGCCCGCCCCAATCGCGAACACCAAAAACGTAAGTCGCCGCCCTATGCGATCCGCCAGATAGCCGCCGGCGAGATAGCCGCAGAAGGCCCCTGCGATCGACACCGCGAGATAGCCCGCCGAATCCAGCACCGATAACTTGCGCTCGGTTCGTAGAAACGTCGGCAGCCACGTGGTGACCGCGTAGTAGCCGCCCTGCGCGCCCGTTCCCATTAGCCCTCCGAGCACGGTGACGCGCAAAAGCGGCGGCCGGAAAATCTCCAGTGCCGATGGCCGGTCGCCGCTCGCCGCAAGCTTCGCTCGCGTTTCCAGATACACAGCGGGCTCCGCTACATAACGCCGCACGAAGAAAACCAGCAGTGCCGGGGCGATCCCGACTAGGAACAACACCCGCCACGCAGTCTCCGCCGGCAGCACCGAAAAGAAGAAAGCGTACAGCAGCGCAGCCGTCCCCCATCCGACGGCCCAGCCTGCCTGCATCATGCCCAGCGCTTTTCCGCGATGTTCCGGGCGGATCACTTCGCCCAGCAGAACGGCACCGGCGGCCCATTCGCCTCCGAAGCCCAGTCCCATCAGGGCGCGCGCCGCGAACAACTGCTCGAAGTTCTGCGCCAGGCCCGATAGGAACGTGAACACGGCGAACCATAGGATTGCCACTTGCAGCGTTCGCACCCGGCCATAGCGATCCGCCAGCCAGCCTGCCAGCCATCCGCCCACAGCCGACACCAGTAGTGCCGCTGTTCCCAGGGCGCCAGCCTGTGTCCGCGTGATCCCCCAGATCGCGATCAGCGTGGGAATCACGAAGCTGTAGAGCTGGACGTCCATCGCGTCCAGCGCCCAGCCGCCTGCGCAGGCCAGGAACGCTCTCCGTTCTGTTCTTGTGAGAGTGGATAGCAGAGAACTATCTTAGTCAATGGGGGACTGGCATGCACCACGTTTCAAAAATCGAAGAGTCTGCAGCCCGCACGCCGAAGCTCTACGAATCGCACAGCGCTGGATTCCGCCGCGTGACCTATGTCGATCGAGCCATGGGATCGGTTCACATGGGTGTTGGTATCTGCTATCTGGATCCAGGCGGCGAGATTCAGCCGCACCTTCATTCCTTCGAGGAGAGCTTCTACATCCTGGAAGGGCACGTGACTCTCCAGATTGGCGAGAAGAGCCACACGCTGGGGCCGGGTAACTACGGATTGATCCCCACCGGGATCCCTCACGAGTGGCGGCATGTTTGGAGCAACCCCGGCGATCGGCCGGCCAAGTGGCTCGAGATGCAGGCGCCCCAACCCCGCCTTCCTGAATATGGCCGGGATACCTTTTTTCTGAACGGCCATGCGCCCGCTCCGCACGCAGGCGACACCCACGGAGGCCACTTCGACGAATCCCAATTGCCGCAGCCCGGCGCGCCAGCCCAAATGGAAGGATTCAACCCGACCACCGGTGTCGCCATCAAGATGTTCGTCGACCGTTCCTTCGGCGCCATCCACCAGTCGCTGTTTCTGATCCAGTACATGCCCGGCGCGAAGATCGATCCGCACGACCATACCTTCGAGGAGTCCTACCTGATTGTGGGTGGACGGGTACGCGCCACCGCCGACGGCAAGACTTACGAGCTGGGCCCCGGAGATGTCATCTGGACCGGCGTAGGCTGCATCCACAGCTTTGAGAACGTGGGCGCGGAGCCGGTGCGCTGGATCGAAACGCAAGCGCCGCTGCCTCCGGCGAAAGAAGTATTCCGTTTCGAAAGAGACTGGGCGAGCTACTGATTATTCGCGGCCCTATTCCCGACTTGCTACTGTCTGTCCCTTTTCAGCCAGCGCCTTTTTGAGGATCTGCGCGGCTACCGGGAATTCCTTCTTCGAATTCGCCATGAAGATGCCTTGCGTGAGCGTATAAGGCGTCCAGCCGAGCCGGCTCTTGATGGTCGGATCCGCACCCTTATCCACCAGGTATTGGAGGATCGAGGGCTGATTGCAGAGCACCGCTCCGTGCAATGCCGTGAAACCGTCCCAGCGCGCGTCGCCTGTGCCGAGATCCGCCAGATCGTTAAAGTTGTCCGGATAATGCGCGAGCATCGATTCCGATGTGCCCACCAGCGGATAATCGCCCAGGTGGGTCTTGGCGTTGAGGTCGTTCCCCAACTCAACGGCCAGCTTCACGGCTTCCAATCGCTCGGCCTCCGAAACCCCGGTAAGCGGACCGGGCGTCTCGCCTTCGTAATAGTCGATGCAGGCCGCCGCCATCAACGGGGTGACGCCGAGGGGCGTGGCCAATTTCGGATCCGCGCCATGTTCTACCAGCAGCTTCATCATGGTCGGGTCGCCGTTGCGCGCTGCGTTATAGAACGGAGTCGATCCGACGAAGCTCATATAGTGCCGGCCCAGGTTAATGTTGGGCGGATTCTTGGTCGTGCCCAGACCCTTGTCCATCTTCATTTCTTTCCAGGCAATCTTGGCGTTCGGATCCGCGCCCTTCTCCAGCAGCTTCTTTGCTAGCTGAAGATCTGTCACGCGTTGTCCTGCTGGACGTGGAACGGTGATCGGATCGGTCGCTGTTGCTGCCGCCTCCCAGGAAGTGCCGGGCTTCCGCATCCACACCAGCGAGTGCAGCGGCGTTCCGTTGAGATCCTGCACGTTGGGGTTAGCGCCATAATCCAGAAGAACCGACGCCATGTCGTAATAGGCGTTAATGATCGACATGTTCAGCGTCGTGCTGCCGTCGATCGCTCTATCCTCGACGTTCGCGCCATGCTCGACGAGAACCTTCACTGCGGGGATCTGGTTGTTCATCACCGCGAACAGTAGCGGAGTAAAGCCGGCCTTGGATTTGGCCTTCACATCGCCGCCGAACTCAATCAGCATCGCCGCGGCATCTGCGTTTCCTTCGCCCGCTGCCCACATCAGCGCCGTCTGGCCCTTATACGGCTCAATCGCATTCACTTTCGCGCCGTGAGTCAGCAGCATCTTGATCGCGTCCACCTTGCCGTTCCTGGCGGCAGTCATCAGCGCGGTCTGGCCCTCTTCCGAAGTGCCGTTGGCATCGACGCCAGCCTTCAGCAGCCGCTCGATAATGGCCGCATTCCCGTTCGTGCATGCAAGCGACAGCGGCGTAATCTTGTAGCGCGTCTCGGCGTTGACGTTCGCACCCGCGTCGATCAGCAGATTCACCATCTCCAGATTGTTGGACTTAACGGCCCAATCGAGCGGCGTGGACGTGTCGACGCCCGCCGCGTTCACGTCGGCTTTCTTGGCCAGCAACGCCCGAACGCCGGCGGTATCGGCGCGTTTCACAGCCTCGATCAGTGCGGTATCCGTCGCCGCGCCGATCGAAAGGGCTCCTGTCAGCAACATCATGCCTGCTACGAAACGGGTCGTCATAAGGTAAAGGTATCCGGCGTTAATTTTAACCTACGCCGTCGCTCGGCACAAGGCCCTCTAACGCTTGACATACTGACCGGTCGATAGGTAATATTGAGGCCGATAGCCAGTTCTTGCATGCAAGTTGTGCGGAAAGGCTCGATTTTGCGACGCCGGCGCTGTATAATACCTAACGATCGGATGCCAGGGAAAATTAGCTCTAAGTGGTTGATGGCGGGCATGGTTCTGGGAACATTTTTCCTGGCCAGCAGCGGCAGAACGCAGACTCCTCCGCCGCCTCCAAGCGCCGCGGCAAGTGGGAGCGCCGCGGCAAGTGCGACCGTCAAACAATACTGCATTGGATGCCACAGTGCAGCCCTCAAGACCGGCGGCGTAGTCCTCGATCCCACAACCCTCGATAAAGTCTCCAGTAACGCCGAAACCTGGGAACGTGCCATCAAGCAGCTTCGCGCCAAGTCCATGCCGCCCGTGCCGATGCCGCGCCCGGATGCGGCCACTTACGACCGGATCGCGACGTATCTCGAATCCGAGCTCGACCGCGCCGCCGCTGCCAAACCCAATCCCGGCGATCTGCCCAATCTGCACCGCTTGACGCGCACTGAATATCACAACGCCATCCGCGACCTTCTCGCCGTGGACGACCTGCCCAAGGAGATGGACTACACGCTCCTGCTGCCCGCCGACAACGGCTCCAGCGGCTTCGACAACATTGCCGATCTGCTGTACGTCTCGCCAGCGACCATGGAACGCTACCTGGACGCCTCCACCAAGATCAGTCGTCTGGCGGTCGGTGATCCGGCCATGCCGGTGATGGTGAACATCTACCGGACGCCTCTCGAGGGCCCCCAAGATTTGCAAGTAGAGGAGCTGCCCTTCGGAACGCGTGGCGGAACGGCCATTCGCAGCTATTTCCCACTCGACGGCGAGTATGAAATCAATGTTGAGCTGGCTGGCGGAGCGCGCGATCCTCATCAGCTCGAAATCACCGTCGACGGAGAGCGCAAGCAGATCGTGACACTTGGCGGTAACGCTGGACGAGGCGGACGCGGCGGAGGTGGTGGCCGAGGCGGACGTGGTGGCGCGAGCCCCACGGATTTCCGCATCGCCGTGAAGGCCGGACCCCGCATGATCGGTGTTACCTTCGTGCAGAAAACCGAAGCGTTGGACGAAGCGACTCTGCGTCCCCGTCAGCGCAGCCGCGGAACCCAGCCGGCCATCGCCGCGGTCACCATTCGCGGACCGTTTAACCAGACCGGCCCGGGCGATACGCCCAGCCGGCAGCGCATCTTCACTTGCCGCCCGGCGAACGCCGCGGCCGAGCCCGCTTGCGCCAAACAAATTCTTTCGACGCTCGCTCGGCGTGCGTACCGCCGTCCCGTCACCGATGCCGACGTCGCCACTCTGCTCACGTTCTACGACAACGGCCGCAAAGAACGCGATTTCGATCTCGGCATCCAGCGCGCACTCGAGCGACTTCTGGTCAGTCCGCAATTTCTCTATCGCATCGAGCGCGATCCCGCCGGCGCAGCTCCCGGATCCGTGCACTCCGTCAGCGATCTGGAACTCGCCTCGCGACTTTCGTTCTTCCTTTGGAGCAGCATCCCCGACGACGAGCTCATCAACGCCGCCGCCGCCGGCAAGTTAAAGCAGCCTGGGGTTTTGGAGCAGCAGGTCAAGCGCATGCTCGCCGACCCTCGTTCCGAATCCATGGTGAACAACTTCGCCGAGCAGTGGCTGTACCTGCGCGACGTGGACGTCAAGGCTCCCGACCTGTTCGTGTTCCGCGAATTCGATGAAGGTCTGCGGGAATCCTTCGAGAAAGAAACGCAGCTATTCCTCGACAGCATCTTGCGTGAGAACCGCAGCGTTCTCGAGCTGTTAACCGCAAACTACACCTTCGTCAATGAGCGGCTGGCCAAGCACTACGGCATCCCCAACATTCGCGGCGCAGAATTTCAGCGAGTCACTCTCCCGAAGGACAGTCCCCGCGGTGGACTTCTCGGGCAGGGCGGCATCCTGCTCCTGACCTCCTATTCGACGCGCACGTCGCCAGTGCTGCGCGGCAAATACGTTTTGGAGAATCTCTTGGCATCCCCGCCGCCTCCGCCGCCTCCCACGGTCCCGTCGCTCAAGACCGAAAACGCGAAATCAGGCGAGCCGCTTACCTTGCGCCAGGCTATGGTGCAGCATCGTGCCGATCCAGCCTGTGCGAACTGTCACGCGCGCATGGATCCCATCGGTTTCGCCATGGAAAACTTCGACGCCGTAGGCCAGTGGCGCGATCATGACGGCGCCAACGCCATCGACGTATCGAGCAAACTGCCCGACGGAACCGTGGTCGATGGAATGGCGGGCGTGAAGCAGCTGCTCCTCAATGATCCGCAAAGATTCGTCGGCGCGATGACCCAGAAACTTCTGATGTACGGCATCGGACGCAACGTGCAATATTTCGATTCGCCGGCTGTGCGGAAGATCGTCCGCGATTCTGCCGCAAGTAACTATAAATTTGATGCGCTGGTATTGGGCGTGGTCAACAGCGCTCCCTTCCAGATGAGAACCGTGAAAGCCGAAAGGAAAAACCCATGACGTTCATCACGAAAAAGAAAATGGCCCGCCGCACGATGTTGAAGGGTCTGGGAGCCTCGCTCGCGCTGCCCATGCTGGATTCGATGATCCCCGCGCTTTCGGCAGCCACCGCGCCGACCACTCGCTTGGGATGGGTTTACGTTTCGCACGGCGTGATTTGGAGCCAGTGGAAGCCCACCACGCTAGGTCAGGGCTTCGAGCTGACGCCCAACCTCAAGCCGCTTGAAAAACTGAACGGCCAATTCAATATTCTCACCGGCCTGTCGCACCTCGAAGCCGATACCAAGGGCGATGGCAGCGGCGACCACACGCGCGCTTCGGCCGCTTGGCTGACTGGGGTCCACGCTTACGATCGCACGCGCCCTGGCGTCGAAGTGAAGCTCGCGACCACTGCGGACCAACTCGCCGCCCAAGTGCTTGGCAAGAACTCGCAGATCCCCTCGATCGAAATGACGGTCGACTCGGCCTCGGCCGGCTCCTGCGATTCGGGTGATTGTTTCTACGTCAACACCGTTTCCTGGCGCAATCCAGCCACGCCCAACATGCCCGAGAATCAGCCTCGGGTGATTTTCGAGCGCCTTTTCGGCGACGGCGGATCCAGTGCCCAGCGCGTCGCCCGCGCCAAGAAAACCGGCAGCATTCTCGATTCGGTGATGGAAGAAGCCAGCGGCCTCGCCAGCAGCCTCGGCAATAGCGACCGTTCCAAGCTCGGCGAATATCTAGATTCAGTTCGCGACCTCGAACAGCGTATTCAGGGCACCGAATCGAAGACCGCGCAGAATTTCGAGCTGCCCGACCGCCCGGTCGGCATCCCCGACAGCTTCGAAGAGCACACCAAGCTCATGTTCGATCTCCAGATCATGGCGTATCGCGCCGATCTGACCCGCGTCTTCAGCATGATCCTCGCGCGCGAGCTCAGCGGCCGCAGTTACCCGATGATCGGCATCCCCGGGCAGCACCACCTGATCTCGCATCATCGCGACGACGCGGAACTGATGTCGCAAAAAGCCCGCATCGATACCTATCACGTCCAGATGCTGGCCTACCTGCTCGAAAAGATGGCGGCGACCCCCGACGGCGATGGCTCACTGCTCGACCACAGCCTGATCATGTACGGCAGCGGCATGGGCAACGGGAATCTGCATCGTCATTCGGATATGCCGGTGCTCCTGGCCGGAAAACTCGGCGGCAAGTTCAAGACCGGTTATCACCTGGATTACAAGATGGACACGCCTATGGCGAACCTTTTGGTCTCGATTCTCGACAAGGCCGGTGTGCCGATCGAGAAGATGGGCGACAGCACCGGTCCACTCAAGCTCGAAGCAATTTCCGTCTAAGGGAGACTTCACTCATGTCCGAAAAAACTTCGCGCCGAAGTTTGTTGCAGAATACTGCCCTTGCCGCCGGTGCCGCCGCATTGCTCACTAAGAAGGCGGCCGCCCAGGCAGAAGACCAGACTGCGTGGAAGAAGATGTACCCCGCTGGTTTTCGCAATGAGCGGATCAAGACCACCGGCGCTGAGATCAACGCCGTCATCGGTGGATCAGGCCCGCCGCTGCTGCTCTTCCACGGCGCTCCGGATTCGCTGATCACCTGGCGCATGATTGCGCCGGACCTCGCTAAAGACTACACGGTGGTTATGTGCGACCTGCGCGGCTACGGCGATTCGAGCAAGCCGGAGGACAAGCCCGATCACTCCCAGCAATCCAAGCGTCCCATGGCGCTCGACGGCGTCGAGGTCATGGAACACCTGGGCTTCCGCCAGTTCCGCATGGTTGGGCACGACCGCGGCGCCCGTGTCGGACGAAGAATGGCGATCGATCATCCGGACCGTGTAATGAAGCTAGCGGTGCTCGATATTGTTCCGGCGCACTATCTCTACTCCCACGTCACGCTCGATTTCGTGCGCGGGTACCCGCATTGGTTCACGTACCTGTTGGCGGCGCCCGGCCCCGAAAACGATCTGGTCGCCGCTGCCAAACGCCAGGCAGAGAGGGGATTCACCGACGATGTGCAGCGCGAGTACTCCCGCCACCGCGTGAAATTCGAGATGGAGCACTGCATGTGCGAGGACTATCGCGCATCCGCCTCGGTTGATTTGAAGATCGATCACGACGATATCAAAGCCGGGAAGAAGATCACCTGCCCGTTGCTTGCGCTGTGGGCTGGCCGAGGCCTTTATCCGCGACTGTTCGACGATGTTCTGGGCATCTGGAAGGAGGAGGGCGCCAAAGTCAGCGGCAAGCCGATCGACGGTACCCACAACCTTCAGGAAAGCGCTCCTAAAGAGACACTTGCCGAGTTGCAGGCCTTCTTGCGCGGATAGCCGCAGCGCGGACTCACGCGTCCGGTTTTAGCTCCATCGACTTGGCCGCCGCTGAGTGAAGCGCTGCATCAGAACGAGAATCGCATCTCCAGAGTGCCTTGACGCGGTGGCACGAAGGTGCTGCCTCCCACGTAATTGACGAAGCCGTACCCGCCGGTTAGAAACCCGTTGGATGTGTTGGTCGTGGTGGCCGCGGTTGGGGTGGTTGCCGATGGATTCGACATTTCCAGCCGGTTGAAGATGTTGACGAAGTTGATCCGGATCGTCAGCCGCATTTGCTCTTTGAACGCGAACACGCGGCCGAAGCTCATCGATTCCGACGGCCTCCTCTGATACCGGTAGTCGTTGTAGTACGGAGCCGCTGTGCCCCATTGGCCCGCGGCCGGGTTGGTCCAAGCGTCCTTATTCAGTACCAGGTCCTTGGTGGGATCGATACAGTGGCAGTTCAGGTCCTTCAGGAACAGGGGCACGCCCGGATTGCGGTTGAAGAAGGTGGAACGGAACAGGAGAGTGCTCAGATTATTCGTGGAGGTAGGCGCCAGAATCGGCAAACCGCTGGCATAGCTCAGGGTAGAGCCGATCGCCCAATCGCGCACCACTTGCGAGAGGATTCGATTCTTCCCCCACGCCGGAAGCCGGTAATTGATGCTGAGCGCGCTTACCAGCGGCCGCGAGAATCCGGAGATGGTCTTGTTCTGGGCGCGATTGAACACGTCGTTTACCGTGCCAGCTTCGGTGCCCAACTGCTGCTCCTTCGCCCAGGTAAACGCGTACAGGACGTCCAGGCCACGCGAGAGCCGCTTGGTCACCTTGGCCTGAAGCGAGTCATACCACGTCCGCCCTTGCGTCGCCCACAGCGGGCTCAGACCGCTGGAGAACTGCGGAAAGGGACGCAGGGACTGCGCCACACTGGCCGTCGTCGGGAAGCCTGCGTAAGGCACCTTGCCTTGGAACTTTCCAGCATTGGAAGAACTGACGGGGGCCGTCAAAATAGTCCGGTCCGCCAGGCTATTGACGTCCAGGCCATACTGCGCAAATAATGCTTGCGGCGTCAGGGCATTATAGTTATCCAGGTTGGAACTAAGCCACCAGGCGCCCCGGTTTCCGACATATCCCGCTTCCACAATTAGATCGTGGCCAATTTCACGCTGCAATCCGGCGCTCCATTGAACCTGGCGGGCCGGCCGGCCTGCATTTTGATCCACGACGCTGGTGGGGCCGTTGAGACTCGCCGGGAAATTGGGATTGGGATAGGCTCCAGCGGTGAGGTTTGGCCACGGAAGCACGTACGATGGCGGTACCCCATTCTGCAGAGTCATGGCTTCCGTTCCGAATCCCGGGGCACTGAATGCGTTGCTGGGGGAAGCACTCGCCGTTCCCGTCGCAGCCGTGGCGGTACCGTCATAAGCGATGCCGATACCGGCGCGGAACACCGTCTTGGGTGTGATCTGGTAAGCCACTCCCACCCGCGGTCCAAAGGCAAAGGGGTAGTTGTTCGCGAAGCTGCAATTGCAGGTGGCCTCATAGAGGATGGCGCCGGGATGCCCGCCCGCCGTGGGATTCGCCAGCGTGGGCGCCAAAGTCGGCATGCGGCCGTACTGCTCCTTCGGATAGGTGGCGTAATCGTAACGCAATCCATAGTCGAGTGTCAGTTTGCGCGTGATCTTCCATGTATCTTGTGCGAAGAAACCCAGGAAGTGCTTGCCGGTCCGCAGGTTCGCAACTGGATTGACGGTGCCACTATTCACCAAACCCAATAGGAAACTCGCGTACGGAAATCCTACCGTGCCGCCTCCCACGACGGCAGATTGGAGTGCGCCCGTGGCGGACGACGCCGTCTGAGATGTCTGGTTCGGGGAGAACACAAACGATCCGTTAGAGGCTGCGAAGCTGGCGATGGGATAGCCAAAAATGCGCACGTCAGCGCCGAATTTGTAGGTGTGGTTCCCCTTAACCCAGGTCGCCGATGCGTTCCAGCTCGGCGTCATTTGTTTGGTAAGCGATTGAGCGCCCCCGATGCCGGGACCCACGTTCATCATCCCGCCGGTACTCGTGCAGGGTGAGGTGTTTATACCCAACCCGGCCGCACACAGGCCACTGATGCTGGGAAAGCGCCCTACCGGCACCGGCGTACCGACCAGGCCCAAGTTCTTCACTTGGTCGAAATCCGTCGTGGGCGAGTGGTCGTCGAGCTGGTACAAGGTCAGGCCTGCACCGACATGGAGAAGGACGGTCGGGCTGAGCGTATAGTCCACATTGACGCGCCAGTTGTAGGAAGCGCTGAACGTCCCTCGTGTGGCCGTGATCACCGGGGGAAGTCCCTCGGATCCGTTCAGGCTTTGCGAATACTGCGCGCCGCTGGCATTCGTCGTGAACGTGCCTGAGACTTTGGCTTTCGAACTCAGCAGATGATCGATCTTCACCGATTCGTTGGTCGTGATGCGATCGTTGGGGAACGAAGGGATCAGGTTCAGGGAAGCGTTCGAGTTCCCCGGTTGCGGGATCAGGTTCTGCACCGCCAGCGCAACTTTATCCAGGCGCGCGGTGGGAATGGTATTGCCCGGGAATTGGTTGCGGACCGTCAGCCCGTTTACAGTTTGCACGTCTCGCGGGTCATAAATACCGCCTTCGAGGATGGGCCGTCCCAACGGATCGGTGCCCAGAGTGCGCAGGACGGATTGGCTAAAGTTGCCGAGCCGATACTGCGCCGTCGGCACTGTGATCGCCGTGTCGTTGACCACGAAGAACTCGCGATACTGTTCGCGGTTGTAATAGAAAAACGTCTTATCCTTTCCGTTGTAGACTTTCGGAATTTGCACCGGGCCGCCCAGATTGAAGCCCCAGTCGTTGCGGCGGATGCGCGGCTTGGTATTGACGAAGGGCGTGGCCGCGTTGAAAGCCTCGTTGGCCAGGTAATCGTAGCCGTTGCCGTGATAGCGGTTGGTGCCGGATCTCAGCGTGACGTTGAACAAGCCACCGCCCACCTGCCCGAACTCCGCGGAGTAATTGCTGGTCTGAATCGCTGTCTCCTGCATCGCATCGACACTCGCCGCCACGCCCGCCTGGACCGCGTTGATTTGGTTGGTCGCGTCCATGCCGTCGATCTGGGTCCGCTGGGTTCCGTTAGGCGCGCCATTCACGCGGGCGCCGAAGACGAATCCGGAGCCAGGTGCGGAGGCGCCCGGAATTAGCTGAATCTCCGTCATGTAGAAACGCATGCCTTGGCTCGATGAGGCTGATCCTCCGATGCCCAATAGCCCCAAATCGATCAGGCGTTGCGCCGCCACGCTGTGGCTCAGCTCGCCGCTTTCCGTCTTGAGCAGCGACGACTGCTCCGTTACGGTTACCGACTCCGTTGCCGAGCCCACTTCGAGCGCTATATCCACGCGCACGGTCTGGGCCACCCCCACGGTGATGTTCTGCCGCACGAACTTCTTGAAGCCCGCTACCGCCACCTCGATTTCGTAGTTGCCGACCGGCAATTGCGGGAGCGTGTAGTTCCCGGTATCTGAGGTTGCGGCCTGGAACACCGCGCCCGTCTCCGTGTTCTTGGCTTCAATCGGCGCGCTCGCGACCACGGCGCCCGCCGGATCGGCAACTGTCCCCGTGATCGTTCCCCGGTCCGACTGGCCAAACAAAGCCGCGGCCGAAAGCAGTATGCAAATCGACACTAATCGTGCGCGCATATTGATCCCTTTCCTTTTCACCTCGCCCCTCGAATACGCCATTTGGCATAGTTGAGAGCGCCCCTGCATGCAACTCCAGATTCTATGCGAGACGGTCTCGCGAGTCAAGGGAAAAGTTACCTATCGACCGGTTAGTCAGCAGGTGATTTTCGAGACCCTACTGTTTTTGGAAACAACGTGGATGCAGTATGTTAAAAGGAATTTCTAGCGCGGAAGAGACGCGTCGTATACGATCCTGCCGCCCACCATGGTCAGCGCCGGCCGGATCTCCTTAATCTGGTCCGCCGGGACCGTCAGGTAGTCGCGATCGAGCACCACCAGGTCCGCCAGCTTGCCCGCCTGGATCGATCCCAGGTTGTTCTCCTGAAAGACGAAGTAGGCATTCTTGCGGGTGTGCGCGATCAGCGCATCCTCGCGGCTGATGGTCTGCCGGATCACCTTCGGCCCGCCCGCCATCTTGCCGGTGACCGCGAAAGACAGCGTAGTGAAGGGCAGCGTCTGATTCGCCGCCGTCCCGTCCGTCCCCAGTCCCCACACGATGCCGCTGTTCTGAATCGTCGCCAGCGGAGGCATGTCGGAAGCACCATCTCCAAAACCCTCATGGATGATCCCGCCATTGATCACCGCCCACGGATGCACTGCCGCATACATCCCCAGCTTCTTCATGCGTTCGAGCTGCGATGCGTTGATCTGGTTCACATGCGCCAGCGCCCAGCGCAGATTCTTGATGGGATGCTCCTTGTTGACAGCCTCCACCTGATCGAGAAACGCATCGATGGTGCCGGCCAGTTCTGCATGCACGTGCAGCGGCAGCCCCGCCTGCGCGATCGCCATCGCGATCTTTCGCCACGCTTCCAGCTGCTCCGGCTGTGGACTCGATTTCAGCGCGAACATCGGATCGTGCAGGGGCGAATATATGCTCTCCCCGAACGCCACATCGTCGATATAACTGTCGCCCTGAAACAGCTTCATCCGCGCGAGCTGCTGGATCGTCCGATCGACCCCCTCGGGATTCCCGGCCGCCGCCCCGCCGTAACAAAACACCCGCACATTGAGATGTCCTTCGGTCTTCCATTTGGCGAAAATCGCCAGGACATCCGCGTCGCAGCCAGGAACACCGAACGATGTAAGGCCGGCCCGATTCATATCGCCGACCAGAACCTTTGCGCTGACTTCGAGCTGCTCCGGCGCGACCCGCGGCATCTTGCTCGCCACCACCCGCGTGCCCGCGATATCGTCCCGGACCACGCCTGTCGGCTTTCCAGCGGCATCGCGGATTATCGACCCCTTGACGAACTCTGGCGGATCCGGCGCATTCGCTTCGATCTTCAGAACCGCCAGCGCCCGGCTATTCAGGAACACCTGATAGTAGGATTCCTGCAGCGCGACCGGATTATTCGGCGCGATCTGGTCCAGTTCCTCACGCGTAAATGGTTTGGGATCGTCCGTGAACTGCTGATGCGCCCAGCCCCCGATGTTGTAGATCCACTCGCCCGGCGCAGACGATTTCACTCTCGCACGTAGCATCTCTACTGCTTGCTTGCGCGAGTAGACACCGTCCCAGCGGACCTCTTTCGTCCAAGTCGCCGCCGCGCGCAGCAGATGCATGTGATTATCGATCAATCCGGGAATCACCGTCTTCCCCTTCAGGTCGATCCTGCGCGTATTCGCGCCCGCTAGTTGCCCGATCTCCTGATTCGTCCCCGTCGCCACGATACGGTCGCCCCGGATCGCCACCGCCTGAGCGATCGAAAAGCGCTCATCCACCGTGATGATTTTCCCGTTGGTAAGGATGAGATCCGGCGGCGGCTGTTGCGCGTACAGCGCAACTCCGAGCATAGCAACCAATGCGATCCTCATCATTTCATCTCCCGGATTTGTACGTCTTGCTAAAACCGTTCCGCGCGTTGGTCACGGTAAACGAACCATCCTGTTGCGCCGATAGCTTGATCCAATACGCGGTGCCGTTGTGTACCGGCGCGGGTGTCGCACCCGGCCCGGGCTGAGGAGCCGGAGTGGGCGCAATCGGAATCACAGGCTGCTGGTCGTCGATTATGTTCGCGATGAACATTCCTGGCACGGTGTATTCCTGTCCGCTCAGAGTCGAAAAGTGAAGCTGCCAGAGATCTTCGAGACCCGGAGACGAATGCACCGTCTTCATCACCTCCGGTTCGCCGCCTTTGCGCGTGCCATTGTTCATAATGGCGACCCGAGGATGAAGAGCGTGCACCAGCACCTCCGAATTGGAGCTCGCTTGTCCGTGATGCAGCCCCAAAAGCACGTCCACCGTGCCCAGACGATTATTGGGGCACATCAGCTCGAATTCCTTGTTCTTGGTCAGGTCACCTAAGTGAACTGTTCGGAATCGTCCAAAAGTAACGTGGATTCCCACCGACTGCGGATCCTCCGCGTTATTGTCTCCAGGCTTATAGGCGGCGCAATACGGGTTCGGCTGGCCCGCACCCGGGAAAGCCGTCTTGATGATCTGGCCCGCCGACGTGACCACCCGCACATCCAGTCCCGCCATCGCGATCTTATCGCTTGGCTTCGCGACTGTGTGCTTAGCCTTCGCGATAAGCGGCGCATACGTCTTCTGGAGAAACGTATCCGCGGCCTCCCCCGGCTGGACGTTCGGCCCGTGATCGATGAACTCGGCGATGGGAATCTTGGACGCCAGCTCCGCCAGGCCGCCAAAGTGATCGCCATGCCAATGCGTGATGATCAGATGGTCGATCCGCGTTAGTCCGGCGTCTTTGATCGCATCCATGATGCGCCCCGCGTCGCGAACCGCAGCCGCGCCCGCATTGCCGGTATCGATCAACAGCGATTCATGGGATGGAGACACGAACAATGTGGCATTGCCTCCTTCCACGTCGATCACATAGACTTGCAGCGTTTGCGCCGAGCAGACTCCCAGCGCGAATAGGGCAAGCAGTGCCACTCGCATCTTATTTGCCCCCCGGCATGTGTGGAAGGTCCTTCTCATTCTCGTTGCAGATAAATTCCAGAATGTCCGTATTCAACTGCAGGAACATCTTCTGCGTCGTCGTGGTCCACGGCTTGGAATAGGTTTTCGCATCGTTGATCGTCGCCACCACCTCCAGCGTCCCGAAATCCTTCCGCCGGAAGCGCTCCGTGACATGCAGCGCATCGGTTGCCGGACGGCTCTTCTGCGTATCCAGCCACGCCTTCCCATTCAATCCCGACGTCTCGATGACCAGTGTGTCCCCCTCCCATCGGCCGGTCGAATATCCTAGCCACGTCGGATTCAGATCCTTCGCCAGCGTCCGCCCGTCCAGAAAAACCTGCCGGAACAGGTTCAGTTGCTCATACAGGATCACCACCAGCCCCGGCGTCTGGATAATCTTGAACGGAAACAAGCCATTGGTGTTGATGCGCGGAACGCCATGCGGCAAGCACCGCGAGAGTGGATCGTCCCCATGCTCGTTATCGATGCGCTTCTGTTGCAGTTCCTTGGCCCACGGCAGCATCGCCACGTCTTCCGGCTTCAGCCCGGCGGCCAGGTCGAAGAAATACGTCTGCCCGTCTGCCATCCAAACTCCCGAAAGATCGGGTTTGCCGTTCGCCGCTCGCGGCGCAGGCGCCGAGAGATTAGGCTTGCCGTCCTTGGTGCGCGGGATTCCCGCGGTCGGATAATTCAGCCATTGTGCAGACAGATGTCCCGAGACAGCCGTCGCGAATAATACAGCCAGCCACATCTTCATTGCTGACATTGTATAGAATACCGACATGAAGAACACGTCTCTCTTCCTCGCGGGCATCGTTCTTTGCTCCACCGGCTTCGCCCAGAACCCGAAAACCATCGTCGAAACCGCTTGCACTACTTGCCACGCGCTCAGCCTCATCACCAGCGCCGGACACACGCCTGCCGACTGGAAACTGCTGGTCGAACGCATGGTCGCCGCCGGCGCCGACGTTCCCAAAAACCAGATTCCGCTCGTCACTGACTATCTCACCAAGAGTTATCCCGAAGGCAACGTGCCCAAGGCCGTCATCGTTCCCGGCCCCGTGAAAGTCAGCTTCAAGGAGTGGACCGTGCCCACCATTGGCTCCCGCCCCCACGATCCCCTGGCCACTCGCGACGGTTACATCTGGTACACCGGTCAGTATGCCAACGTGCTTGGCCGCATCGATCCGAAGACCGGTAAGATCCAGGAATTCCGCCCGCCGACTCCCGGTTCCGGCCCCCACGGCCTCGTCGAAGACAAGGATGGTAACATCTGGTTCACCGCGAATTCCAAAGGCTACATCGGCAAGCTCGATCCGCGGACCGAAAAGTTCACCGAGTACAAACTTCCCGCCGACGCCAAAGATCCTCACACCCCTCTGTTCGATCAGAAAGGCGTTCTCTGGTTCACCGTACAGAATTCCCAGAAGGTCGGCCGGATCAATCCCGCCACTGGCGAGATCAAGGTGGTCGACGTGCCCACCAAGCCCTCGAATCCATACGGCATGGTGGTCGATACCAAGGGCACTCCTTACTACTGTGAATTCACGGCTCCCAAGATCGCCGCAATCGATCCCGTCACGATGGCGATCAAGGAATGGACTCTGCCCAACAAGGATGCCCGTCCGCGCCGCATCGCGATCACCAATGACGACATCATCTATTACGCCGATTACGCCCGCGGCTATCTGGGCCGTCTCGATCCCAAGACCGGCGCCATGAAGGAATGGCCTTCGCCCAGCGGTCGCGATTCGCAGCCTTACGGCATCACCGTGGTCGATGGAGCCATTTGGTATAGCGAATCGAACGTGAAACCCAACACGCTAGTGCGTTTCGATCCCAAGACCGAGAAGTTCCAAACCTGGCCCATCCCCGCCGGCGGCGGCGTGGTACGCAACATGATGACCACCCGCGACGGCAACAACATCGTGATGGCCGAAAGCGCTCTCAACATCGTCGCCCTGGTGACAATCTCCAAGTAGTGGGGAGATGTGGAGGGCGGGCTTTAGCCGGGGTGCCCTATGGGCCGGGACTTTCAGTCCCGCACGTGGCACAGGCCTTCAGCCTGTGCTTTGTCTAGTGGGTAGGCGATCTTGTCGCCTACCAGCTTTCGATAACCCCGATAGCCTCGAATACCGATCCAGCCCCGCTCGTCAGGGCGGGGGCACCTCCCCGCAATGTCTGATGACGCCTCTGGCTGCGGATCAATGTAGGGCAAGGCGATCTTGTTCAAGATCACAATTTGTGATCTTGAAGCCAGTATCGCGCCGCGAACAGTCGGTCCGGCCTCCAGGCCCGGACGCTGACCGACCTCGAGTCAAAGGATCTGTGAGGACGACGGTCACTTACGCCTGGAGCTGACCGGGAACGAGCGAGCTAAGCGTACACTGATGGCATTGTGTCGGGTAGCTCATCGATACCAATCTCTGGAGGATGTGCAGCATAGAGAGGCTCGTGAAGAGACTCGATGTGACTAGCAAGCATGTCATTCTGGGCATCAGCACTCGAGGGTTCATACACTTTAGCTCTTTCAAACGGGTGTAGCTCCTGTGCCCCGACGCGAAAACACCGACAAGATAGAGCAGTAGATGCAAATCGAACGGCCTTCCCGATCACCTGTCGATCGGCGTAGTCTCCTCGCGAGCCAAGATAGAGAGCAGCTCCGGCCGCCTCCGGATTGTTGGGATCAGATGCGATAAGTTCGTGGGCTCGGGAGGTCAGATCTGCGTGTTTCATCCCACGCTGTGCAGCGATTCGCCAAAGATGGTATTTCTGCCACGAATACACCAGCAGCGGCTCAGAAAGAAGTAAACGGCAAAGCTCATTCTCATGGTTTTCCCGGAAAGGTGCTACTTCTAAATAGTTACAGAATGTCGCTGTTTCAGCAGGCCGCGTGACGAGTAACTGGAGCACGGAATCGGTTATGCCGAATCCCTCCGGGAGTGTAAGATTCTTGTAGCGCCGAAAAGAGACGATTCGGTTCAAGCAGAACCTGAATGATCGTTCCCAACATGCCTCGTCTCGATTAAACCCTCCGTTTTATGGAACAGCACATCGACCACTTCCTGCGCCGCGTCCCTGTTCTTTAGTCCCACGGCTTTCTCGATTCTCGCTATCTCGGAATCTTCGTCCTTCAAGTGCTTCCTCATTTCGGGTGACCCGGGCGTGACCACTTCAGTCTTTGCCGTCCCGCGGCCCCGCCACCCCGGAAGGCCGAGCCAAGTCGTCCCGCAACAGCCTCCGCCACGGCCTCTCCGCCAAGTCCGTCCTGCTCCCCGCCGAATCCCACGAACAGTTCCAGCTCCTCCTCGACGCCCACATCCAACAGTTCCACCCCGCCAGCCCTGTCGAGATGGATTTGGTCGAGGCCATGGCCGTCGCCCGCTGGCGGCTGCGCCGCATCTGGGCCATCGAAACCAGCCTGCTCGCCAACGAGCTCACACGTCGCGCCGAAGACATCGACGAAGAATTTACTGAAATAACCGCCGAAGAGCGCCTCGCCTGGATCTTTCAAAGGATGGCCGACGGTGGTCAGAGTCTCGCCCTGCTGGCACGTTACGAGGGAAACCTCAATCGAGCCTTTGACCGCGCCTTCAAGCAGTTGAACGTCCTAAAATCCCAGCGACAAAACGAACCCAAGCCCGCGCCCACCTCACAACACACGAATGCTTTACACTGGCCAAAGCAGCCAGTCAGAGGAGGATCACCATGCGAAACCTCATCCGAAACGTTACTTTGTTCGCAGCAGGAATCGTTGTTGGAAGCTTCCTGATGCAATCGAGCGAAGCTCAGGAAAAAGCCGCGCAACAGAGCAAGGCCACCGGCCTGCGCCTCAATCACGTCGGAATCTACGCCAAGGATTACGACGAGTCCATGCGCTTCTACACCCAAACCATCGGCCTCAAGGAAGCCTTCACCATCAAGGACGCCGCGGGCAAACCCACGCTCAGCTATCTCCAGATCACGAAAGACACCTTTCTCGAGATCGCCCCCGCCACCGCCGACCGCCCCGTCGGACTCAGCCACATCGGCATCTGGCCCGAGAACCTGGCCGCGACTGTGGCCCTCCTTCGCCAGCGCGGCGTGAAAGTCGATGACCCCCGCACCGGCGCAACCCTAACCAGCATCACCAACGCGACCGATCCCAACGGCATCCGCCTTGAGTTGCTCGATTTCCTTCCCGGCTCGCTGCCCAAGAAAGCAATGGACGATTGGAAGTAAAACTCATTTTCGTCTTGATTGCCGGAGCGGCGATCGCACAAACGCCCGAGGCGACCTTTCAATCGCGTTGCGCGACCTGTCACAGTGCCGGTAACGTTCTGGGTGCGCCCCTGCCCGATACCCTGCGCAAGATGTCGTCGAAGGCGATTCTCACCGCCCTCGAAACTGGACGCATGTCGAGCATCGGCGCAGGTATGTCGGCCGCCGAGCGCGAAACTGTCGCGAAGATCGGAACCATCGAAACCTCGGTTTCGACCGCGAGATGTTCCAGCACGCCGCGTTCAAATGGCCAGTGGAACGGTTGGGCTGATGCCGCCAATACGCGCTTCGCAAAGGCCTCCGGTCTGACGCCGCAAACCACTCCGAAGTTGAAACTCAAGTGGGCCTTTGGATTC
>Ga0207711_10001787_pt1 | contig 19691 bp, 16 predicted proteins | sample KBSS34metaG_FD_184401 | JGI IMG/M metagenome (GOLD analysis project Ga0207711, IMG submission 184401) | Switchgrass rhizosphere microbial communities from Kellogg Biological Station, Michigan, USA - KBS S3-4 metaG (SPAdes) (version 2) | ecosystem: Host-associated > Plants > Roots > Rhizosphere...
CTGGGGCGATGGCGCGTGGCAATACCGGGTGCTGCCGATCACCTTGCTCACGGTGATCAACATGGCAACCATCGCGCGCGTGATGCGCGGCAGCATGATCGAAGTGCTGGGGGGGAATTTCATCCGCACCGCGCGCGCCAAGGGGCTGCCGATGCACACGATCGTGTTGCGCCACGCGTTGAAGCCGGCGCTGATGCCGGTCGTGTCGCTGCTCGGCTCGGTGTGCATTTCGTCGATCACCGCGGCGATCGTCACCGAATCGGTGTTCGCGCTGCCTGGTCTTGGCCAGCTGATCGTGAACGGCGCGATCAATCGCGATTACACGCTGGTGCTGGGCCTCGTCGTGCTGACGACGGTCGCGGCCGTCCTGTTCAACCTGCTCGTCGACCTCGCTTATGCGTGGCTCGACCCGCGCATTCGCTACTGAATCCATGAATCGCTTCTCTCTTTCCGGGCGCGCAGCCACGCTTGCGGTCGTGGCTGGTGCACCGCGTTCGCGCAGCCCGTTTGCTGCAGCGGGTGCGCGTTTCCTGCGCAACCGTGCGGCGCTTGCCGCACTCGCGCTGTTGTTGCTGATCGTGCTGGCCTGCTTCGTAGGCCCGCTGTTGCTGACCAACAATGCGATCGACAGCGACTGGTCTGCGATCAGCCTCGCACCGACCGCGCAAGGCGCGCACTGGTTCGGCACCGACGAGCTCGGCCGCGATCTGCTGGTGCGCTCGCTGGAGGGCGGCCGTGTGTCGCTCGAGGTCGGGCTGCTCGGCACGCTGGTGTCGGGCCTGATCGGCGTCGCGTACGGCGCGGTGGCCGGGTATGCCGGCGGTCGCATCGATGCGGTACTGATGCGCGTCGTCGACATGATGTACGCGATTCCGTACATGCTGATCGCAATCCTGATGATGACGCTGTTCGGCCGCGCGTTCTATCTGGTGGTGCTGACCATCAGCGCGTTTTCGTGGCTCGACATGGCGCGCGTGGTGCGCGGTCAGACGCTGACGCTGCGCACCCGCGAGTTTGTCGACGCGGCGCGCGCGACCGGCGTCAAGCCGCTGACGATAGTCGCGCGCCATATCGTGCCGAATCTGCTCGGCGTGGTGGTGGTGTACGCGAGCGTGACGGTACCGTCGATCGTGCTGACCGAATCCGTGCTGTCGTTTCTCGGCTTGGGCGTGCAGGAGCCGATGACGAGCTGGGGCGTCCTGATCGAGGACGGTGCGCAAAAGCTCGAAGCGATGCCCTGGCTGTTGCTGTGTCCCGCCACGATGCTATGCGTGACGCTGTATTGCGTGAGCTTCGTCGGCGACGGGCTGCGCGATGCGTTCGACCCGAAGGAGCATTGAGATGGCGCTGCTCGAAGTCAGCAAGCTCGGCGTGCGTTTTGCGCGCCACGACGGAGGTCCCGTGGATGCAGTGCAGGATGTGTCGTTTGCGCTGGAGAGCGGTCGCACGCTCGGCATTGTCGGCGAATCCGGTTCGGGCAAGAGCCAGACCGTGATGGCGCTGCTTGGCCTGATCGCACCGAATGGTACGGTGACGGGCGAGGCAAGCTACCGCGGCGAGAACCTGCTGCACATGCGGACTCGCGAGCTGAACCGCATTCGCGGCGAACGCATCGCGATGATCTTTCAGGACCCGATGACGTCGCTCAATCCGTTCCTGACGATCGAACGGCAGATGACGGAGACCTTGCAGCTGCATCGGCAGATGTCGCGCCGCGCCGCACGTATGCGCGCGATCGAAGCGCTCGAGAGCGTGCGCATTCCGGACGCGGCACGGCGCATCGGCATGTATCCGCACGAGTTCTCCGGCGGCATGCGCCAGCGCGTGATGATCGCGATGGCGTTGCTGTGCGAGCCGGACATCCTGATCGCAGATGAGCCGACCACCGCGCTCGATGTCACGGTGCAGGCGCAAATCATCGAGTTGCTGCGCGAGCTTAACCGCGAGCGCGGCACCGCGATCATTCTGATTACGCATGACATGGGAGTCGTGGCGGGGCTGTGCGACGACGTGATGGTGATGTACGCGGGCCGCACCGTCGAACAGGCCAGCGCGCGCGCATTGTTTGCGGCGCCTCGTCATCCGTATACGGTGGGCTTGCTGAATGCGCTGCCGCGTCTTACCGACGCGAGCGATGCGCCGCTACGCACGATTCCGGGTAATCCGCCGCTGCCTGGTATGGCGGGCGCGGGCTGCGCATTCGCGCCGCGCTGTGCGTATGCGCTCGATCTGTGCCGGCGCGAGCGCCCGATTCTGAAAGAATTTGAAGGCGGCGTGCGCGCGTGTCATAAACCGGCCAGCGAGATCGCTGGCCTTCGCGTCGAGGTGCAGGCATGACGATTTCCACTTCCGCGCCACTGCGCAGCGACGATACGCTGCTGTCGGTCGACGATCTGACCGTGCATTTCAGCGTGCCGCATGGCGGACGCCGTGCGTTGCCGTGGTCGCCGAAGGCGACGGTGCGTGCGGTCGAACGCGTGTCGTTCGACGTGCGGCGTGGCGAGACGGTCGGGCTGGTCGGCGAATCCGGCTGCGGCAAGTCGACGCTCGCGCGTGCGTTGATCGGCCTCGCGCCGGTGACGTCCGGCAGCATTCGCTGGCGCGGTGCGCAAACCGTGCAAGGCGCACGCCGCGACGTCGCGCAGTTGCGCCGCGACGTGCAGATGATCTTTCAGGATCCGCTTGCGTCGCTCGATCCTCGCATGACGATCGAGCAGATCGTCGCCGAACCGTTGCGTACGCATCGATCCGGCATCGGCCGTGCCGACCTGCGCGCGCGCGTGCTGGCGATGCTCGAGCGGGTGGGACTCAACGCGTATCACCTGCAGCGTTATCCGCATGAATTTTCCGGAGGGCAGTGTCAGCGGGTTGGCATTGCGCGTGCGTTGATCGCCGAGCCGCAACTCGTGATCTGCGATGAACCGGTGTCGGCGCTCGATGTGTCGATTCAGGCGCAGATCGTCAATCTGCTACGCGATCTGCAGCGTGAGTTGTCACTATCGTTGCTGTTCGTCGCGCACGACCTGGCGGTCGTCAAGGCGATCAGCCATCGGGTGCTCGTCATGTATCTCGGCCGCGTGATGGAGTTCGGCGCGAAACAGGCGGTGTATGGGGAACCGCAACATCCGTATACGCGTGCGCTGCTGGCCGCCGTGCCGACACCTGACCCCGCAATCGAACGCACGCGCGAGCCTGTGCTGTTGCGCGGGGAACTGCCTTCGCCGCTCGATCCGCCGTCGGGCTGCGTGTTTCGGACACGCTGTCCGCAGGCAGTGGATGCGTGTGCGGGTGAGGTGCCCGAAGCGGTGGTACGTGCGCAACCGGCTAGCAGGGTGGCTTGTATTCGCGTGGGGGTTTCGTAAGCTGCAGCGCCGCCGCCCCCCCTGCACTTGAAAAACCGCAGCCTGGCCCCCCATGTGCGCATCCATGCAACCGGGAGTCATGCCATGGGAAGCCGTCCCCGCTTCATCGATGATCTATCGGGCGCCGAGCCGGGCGCCTCGCTTTTAACCGCACCGCACGACGATGCGTTACTCGACTCGTACTCGCGCACCGTGATCGGCGCGCTCGACCGGGTGCGCCCGGCGGTCGCCTTTATCGCCGTCGAGCGGCGCATGCCGGATGGCCGCAGCGCGCGCGCCGGTACCGGCTCGGGCTTTCTGTTCACGCCCGACGGCTATCTGCTGACCAACAGCCACGTGGTGCACGGCGCGACGCATATTCGCGTGACTCTCGCCGATGGCGCGAAATTCGATGCCGATCTGGTCGGCGACGATCCGCATACCGACCTTGCCGTACTGCGCATCGGCTCGGCCGAACCGCTGCCGCATGTCGAACTCGGCGATTCGGGCGCGCTGCGCGTGGGCCAGATAGCAATCGCCGTGGGCAACCCGCTCGGGCTCGAGCAAACCGTGACGACCGGCGTCGTGTCCGCGCTAGGCCGCTCGCTGCGCGCCAATTCAGGCCGGATGATCTACGACGTGATCCAGACCGATGCCGCGCTGAATCCGGGCAATTCCGGCGGCCCGCTGGTCAATTCGGCAGGCCAGGTGATCGGCGTGAATACCGCGATCATTCCGGGTGCGCAGGCAATCTGCTTCGCTACGGCAATCGACACCGCGAAGTGGGTGATCATGCAGATCTTCGCGCATGGCCACGTGCGCCGCGCCTATATCGGTGTGGCGGGCACCACGATCGCGTTGCCGCGCCGCATGCAACGCTTTTTCGACCTGCCGTCCGAAAGCGCGGTGCACATCATGGAAGTGGTGAAGGGCAGCCCCGCGGCAATTGCAGATATTCGCACCGACGATCGCATCGTGGCGATCGACGCGCTGCCGGTGGACGGTGTCGATACACTGCAGCGCATGCTCGATTTCTCGCGTATCGACCGTGCCGTCGGTGTGACCGTGCTGCGCGGCGCGCGACGGCTGGAACTTACCGTGACTCCCGTCGAACAGAACGGTTGAGGCGTGCGAGCGCATCGCATCGTCTGTCGCTGATGCCTTACAGCACCGCGTCGCGTTCGAGCAGCGCATCGAGACGGCCTGCGTCTTCGAGTGCCTGCAGATCGTCGAACCCCCCGACGTGGTAGCTGCCGATATAGATCTGCGGCACGGTGCGATGTACGTCGCGCTGCCACAGCGCCACCGCAGAAGTGCGGCTGCCGGCGATGCTGATTTCGTGGAAGTGTGCGCCTTTGCGCTTTAGCAGCGCCTTGGCTTCAGTGCAGTAAGAGCAGTCCGGTTGCGTGTAAATCGTGATGGAAGGCATGATGTCGTGATCCGGTCCGAGCGTGAGTGGGGTGCCGTGTTCAACGGCATGACTCCACTTTAGGGACGCGCCGCAAACGCGTGAAGCTCGCAGCGGATCATTCGCATGCTCGATCGGATCAATACCTGGCGGACGCGCGCGGTGCTTCCGCGCTGGCCGCCGCCCCTGTCACTCCCGCGCTTGCAGATTGCCGCCCGACGCCCGCCAGCGTGCCGGCGTGATGCCGATATGGCGCTTGAAAATGCGTTGAAACGCGGCGTCGGACTGGTAGCCGACCTTTTCGCCGATGTCCGCCACCGGGCGTGTGGTCTGCATCAGCAGACGGCCGGCGATGGTCATGCGCACTTCGGTCAGCACGTCGGTTGCGGAGCGGCCGATCGCTTCCTGAAACTGCCGCACGAAGGTCGCGCGCGACATGTTGCACAACGCGGCAAACTGATCGAGCGTCCACGCTTCGCCGGGCTTTTCGAACATGGCCGAAATGGCCGGCTGCAGGCGCGGCCTGCCGGCCAGTGCCAGCAGACCATGTGGCGGCTGCGAGGTTTCGGTGGCAAAACGCAGTGTCAGGCCGAATAGCGCGGCCGACAGATGATTGACCAGCGTCTCGCTGCCCGGGCCCTGGTCGATTGCTTCCTCGCGCATCAGCTCGATCAGGCGCGTGAGGCGCGTGTTGGCGCTGGGCGATTGAGTAGCGGAAGGCTCGGTGCGGGTTACATCGGTCTGGCTGCCGTTTGCCACATCATGATGCGGGCGTGCGCTGTGCACGATCAGCCGGCCAGGTAGATGATCGCGCAACAATCTGTCCGGCACCGCGCCGATCAGAAAGCGGCCGCACAGCAGATCCGCAGCGATACCCGATTCGCCGTTCTCGACGATCAGCAGCGATTCGCTTTGCCGTCCCACCGATGGTTTCGGTGCGTCGCCGCTGCCGTCATGGATGCGATGCGGCTTGCCCGCAGGAAACAGCACGATATCGCCGGGCGTCATCCGTTCGGGAGGGCCGTTGGAGTCTTCTACGACCGCTGTGCCGGACAACAGCACGTGATACGGAATCTCGCGAACACCGGCTGTGTCTTCTTCGATCGCCCAGGGTGCGCCGAAATGACAGCGTATCTCGAGTCGGCCGCTGACAGGCATCAGCGAAAGAAGTCGGCTTAACAAATCCATATGAGCCGTTTGCGTTGTAGTAGCGTCTGGGAGGTCGCATCCAATGTACATAACGACGCGCGCGCCATGCATGGATGGAAGGTATGGCCGGATTTTACTGGAACGCAGCACGCGACGCAGCAAGGGGGTTCAAAGACGGCGCACCGCGGTAGGGCTCGTGCGGGCGAGTCCTGAACCGCGGTGGCGTGTGAGGCTTTGGAAACAGCGGATTACTCGCGAGACGCCGAATTCCAATGCCTGCGCGATGGTTTGTGCGAGCGCGATACCGGCACTGCTTCGGCACCGGCGGTATTCGCAGTTTGCTGGGCTGCTGCTGCGGTCGTGCTGCTGGCCCAACCACCATGGACAATCGCTCTTTGCAGAAGTGACTGCGCTTCCACATTGCCTTCTTGCATCGCCAGTACGCTGTTCGACGCATCTAGCACGCAATTCCAGCGTTCCGCGGTTGCGCAGGCGCGCGCTCGCGCAAGCGTTGCTTCGACTGCCGGACCTGGGCCCGGCAAGGCGGTGCCGGTGGTCTTGGCGGCTACCGGCATGGCGAGGGCCGCTGATGCGCCGCTCATCGCTTCGGTGGCAGCCCCTGGTTGCGACTCGGTGCGCATTGCATCAGGCGCGGCTTGCGTAGTGTCCTGACGGGCACTGCGGCTTGCCCCACTGCGTTGTGAGCCGATTACCGAGGCTAGGATCACGACAAAGCACGCAATACTCAGCGCGGCGCTGCTGCCAGGTCCCCATGCGATCCAACGTCTGATTCTGACTTGCGCCGGCCGGTTAACGGTGGCGGTGGGTCGCTCGGCTGCCGTGCTCAACGGCGGCGTGTCTGAAGAAAGTCTGTCGGTTGTCACAGCATTGCTCCGGCAGGCAAACGCATCGTTGCGGCAACGGAGTATGCCAATGGAGTCCGGCAGCCTGAGTTGCTTCTTCTAGGCGAATGCGCGTGCGAACTTAACGAGAGGCTACGTTTTTTGCCGGGATGACGCGGCGTGACGAACACCCGGTGTTGCCTGGGGCGTCGCCACGCGCGCGGTATCGACGGCGCGCTCGATGCTGCTTACCACTTGATCTGCGTGTCGAACGTTCCTGTTTCGACAATCTCGAACTTCATTTCACCGCGGAAGGTGCCTTCAATCCGATAGCTTGCCGACGGCACAGAAAAAAGGCAACGCGGACCACCTGCGACGAAATCCATCAATACACGCCCGTGACGCCGCAGACGAACTGCCACGTCGGTAGCCGGCGCGCCGTTCTGTTGCGTAACAAACGAAACGCCAAGATTAAAAGGATGCTTTGGATCTGGCGACGTCACGGTTTTCTCGAGGCCCGCTTCGCCACACACGTAGTAGAGCATTTCCTGTACATCGGAACCAGCGTTTGCGGTGGCTGCATCGGAAGCCGCTGTGTCTTGCGCCGCTGCAAATGCGGTACCGCCGAGCGCGACTGCCACAACCACCAGTGAGCGCGCTTTCTTCAACGCATATACCGCTTTGCTGGCGGCACATCCCACGGTACGCATGACGACCTCCCTAGATCGTTGAGAACAAAGAATACGGATAGGCACGCTAAAACGCAAACAAAAACGCGTCAGAAATATTTTCTTTCTTATTATTAAGGCATACGTAGTATCTCCGTTTTTAAGGCGTCTTTACAAGGCACGCTGGTTGTAACCAAAGGTTACCCAGCGGAGAGTTTTCAACGTTTTCGAATCCGATCCAGTCATGCGCTTGCCACGATGGATCAAAAATGAAACATCTTGAGCCGGTTAAAAAAAGCACAGACGACCAGTACGAATTCATGTGATTCGCGCTTTCATCGCCGTACGCGAACCCGAAAACGATAGTACGTCTGTGGTCCTTGTGCGGTGAATGTTCACCCACATTGCGCGCCATCCCACACAACCCGATGCTCGCTAACACGTGCCGGATGCGACCGTCTGTTCGCTGTTTCCAGATTATCAGCGTGCATTTCGCTTTCTTTGCTCACCCTTTAAAACACGGTGCAAACGGCACGCTTCGGGGCTGTATCGAAAATGAAACGCAAGCAGCACGAAACGACTGTTTATTTCCGCCAGCTTCGTTTGTCCTGCGCTAGGTACGCAGTGGCATGGATGTCGCTTGTACAGCGCGGTCGTACGCCTGCCAATAAAAGCTGTCCTTCAGAACAAAGCAATCAACGTCAAGGACGTATCGTGAACGCTCAACATAAGCGTCTTTATGCAGTGCTTGCCCAGCCGAAGAAATTTCATCCGGCCAGCTGCATCTCGCTAGCGACCTGTGCACCGGTCATGCTGCTATTTCTCTCGTCGATGTGTTCAGCAGTGGAGGCCGACAACGGCGGAGCGCGAGACCCGAACGAACTGGCGGAAGCGCAGTCCATCACACCGAACCCCGCGCCGGCGATGCAAGTGCAAACCCAGGGGGATACACCGGTCGGGCAAACCGTTCAGCTCGTGCAGCAGGCCGAGCCGACCCAGACGGTTCAACCCGAGCCGCAGGGACAGCCTTTGCAATTGCAGCAGGGACAGTCTGAACCGCAGGTGCCGGCGCAGGCGACGCCACCTGCGACGCCACCTGCGACGCAGCCTTCAGCTGCGGCACAAACGCCGAGTGCTGTGCGCACTGAAGTCTTTGGTCTCGCAACCGGTGGTGGCGCAGTGCAGGCGCTTGAAGAGGCGAAGGCGCGGCCTGATGTCTTCAGTCCAGTAGATCTTGCGCAACTTGAAGAACTTTCTATTCGTCAGCAGGTTCGAGGCGGCCGCGACAAGGCGCGTGCGATGACAAGCCCCGACCGCTTCGAAGGTCTCGACACCGCGCTTAAGGCGGCGGATGATTTTGAGGCGCGTCTGCCGGACACGCCCGAGTATGCGCAGGTGCGCTATGCGCTCGCGGGCGACCGCACGGTGGCTTATGCGGGGCGTGGCGAAATGGAAAAAGCAGTTTCGTCGTATGAGTCGATTCCGCAAGGGCAGCCAGTTTCCATTGAAGCGCTGGCGGCGGTAGGCGACGCTTACTCATACATGAATGAGCCTGCTAAAGCCGAGGTTGCATTCAAGCGCGCAGTCGAACAGGCTACTGCCGCTAACGCCGATCCGGCTACACGTGGCTATCAGTACGGCTCGCGCACCCGGCCGATTGATTTGCGAGAGGGTCTGTTTTATGCGTACACGGACCAGAACAAGTACGTCGAAGCGGGCAAGGTGCTCGACGACATCAGTGCGGCCTTGCCTCCCGCCGATCAGGTAAGACGGGGCGACATCGCTAACGACGATTACCTGAAGCTGAATCGTCTGCGTGCGCAGTATCTGATATACGTCGGTAAACCCGAGGCTGGCATGGCCGAATTGAAGCGCCTGGAGGACCAGGTACCGTTCAGTGCTGAAGTGCGCAATGCTGAGGCGGATGCCGCGCTAAGCCAGGGGCGCAATCTCGCCGCTAAGGACATGTACGTCGCAACGCTGAACGACCATCCGGACAACATCGAAGCACTAGCCGGTCTTGGCCGTACGTCGCTCAATACCGGAGACTATTCGAACGCACGGCAGATCAACGACGCATTCGCCACGACCTTTCCGGAGAATGGCTCGGTGCGAAACTTCAGACGTGATTACAACGCGTGGCGCGCGCCCACTGTTTCAGTAGAAACCAATGGCGAACATGGTGCTTCGGCGGTGGCGGACGATCAATTTAGCCTGGATACGTATCTGTATTCGCCGCCCATGTATGACAATTATCGGGTGTTCGCACACACGTTCTACATGTATGCGACGACCGATATCGGCAAGATCAATCGGGTTCGCACCGGTGCTGGCGGTGACTACCGGAAGGGGCCGCTTACGATTACCGGTGAGGTGTCGCGATCGCTAGGCGGTGATGGTCGTACCGGTGGCAATGGTCAGGTTGAATACGCGTTTAACGACTACTTCAAGGCACTCGCAGAATTCGATAGCGATTCGAATGAACTGCCATCCAAAGCCTATGTCGATCACATCTTCGGGCGCACGGGGCGAGTTGGGTTTACCTACACCGATGGAGATCGCCGTTCGGCAGATATCAGCTATAGCGCTGGTCGCTATAGCGACGAAAACTTCCACCAGGAAATCGCCGCAGGCGGTTCCCAGCGCATCTTTACCGCTGCGAATCAGCTGATCAATGCGACGGTGCGTTTGGGGACCAGTAGCAACAGCAAGAACAATGTCGTGTACTACAGCCCGTCGCGCGACTATTCAGCTGAATTGGGTGTGATGCATCAATGGGCGGTCTGGAGAAGCGGGGAGCGTTCATTGCTGCAACGTTTTTACGTCTCGGGTGGCGCATACAACGAGAGAGGTTTTGGCACCAGTGGATTCTGGGCGGCACGGCTCGAACATGCATGGACTTTCAGCCGCGACATCACCTTAACCTACGGCATCGGCATCGGTCGCCATGCCTACGATGGAGAGCAGGAAACATCGGAAACTGCATATGTGTTGCTCACCGTACCGTTCTAACGTTTTGGGGGTTCGACGATGCAATCGCGCAGGCGTTTTATTTGTGGTTGTCTTGGAGCGATGGCGGGCTGTTCGTTATTCCCGGCGCTGGCGCCGGCCAAGCTGATCGATCTTCTGCCGCCGTCCGATCCGGCAGACGGCAAGACCTTCAGGGTTATTTGCTTTCACGACGTCCGCGACAATCTGCGGACTTCCTTCAAAACGACGAACATGATGGACCCGTTCGCCGTCGACACAGGGACGCTCACATCGATATTTTCGTGGCTTCAATACAATGGCTATCACCCGATCACGGTGAAGGACGTCGAAGCGTCGCGCAACGGCGGCAAGCCGCTGCCGCCGCGCGCGGTGATGCTGACGTTCGACGACGGTTTTCGCAGTCACTACACGAAGGTGCTGCCGCTGCTCGAGCGCTTCCGCTTTCCGGCGGTGATGGGCATCGTGACGTCGTGGGTCGACGTACCGCCGGATACCAAGATCCGGCTTGCTGCAAATCTGGAAGTGCCGCGCGACACGTTCATGTATTGGGAGGATGTCGAGAAGCTGTCGAAATCCGAATACGTCGAACTTGCGTCGCACACGCACGACCTGCATCACGGTGCGATTGCGAATCCGCAGGGTAACGAGCTGCCGGCCGCGACGTCGCATCTGTATCTTCAGACCGAAAAGCGCTACGAGACCGATGCGGAATTCGAAGCACGGGTGCAACACGACCTGAGCGAGAGCATTCGCAAGCTGCACGATCGCACGGGTGTGACGATTCGTTCGATGGTCTGGCCATACGGTGCGGAGAACATGCCGGTGCGCAAGATCTCCACGCAGCTTGGTATGCGCACGCAATTCAGCCTCGAAGCAGGGCCAAACACACCGGACGTTCCGCTCGATCGGCTGCGCCGCATTCTAATGACGTATGACGTCGATGTCGGCGGCTTCGAGCGGTCGATGCGCGAGCCAGCCACTAACCGCGGCGCGATCAACCCGGTCGAGCGGATCGTGCGCGTGGACCTCGACGACGTATACGACCCCGACGGCGCAGTGCAGGAGAAAAAGCTTGGCGATCTGATCGAGCGTATCTACCGGATGCAGCCGAGCTCGGTCTATCTTCAGGCGTATTCGGATCCGAACGAGACCGGCGTAGCAGAAGCGCTGTATTTTCCGAACCGGCATATGCCGATGCGTGCCGATCTGTTTTCACGCGCTGCGTGGCAACTGAACACGCGGGCGAGCGTGCAGGTGTTCGCATGGATGCCGCTGCTCGCATTCCGTTTGCCGCCGGCGCAGGCAGGGCGTATCGAAGTGGTTAGCGCGGCGCCGGGGGCGCCGGGTGACCGGCGCGCAGCGAACATGTACCGCTTGAGCCCGTTCGATCCGGCAGCGCGCGCTTTCGTTCATGACGTGTACGAAGACCTCGGCAAGTATTCGGCATTCACCGGCCTGCTGTTTGGCGGGGACGCAATGCTCGACGATTACGAGGACGCCGGCCGCAACGCTGCGCAAACGTTCAAAGGGTGGGGCTTGCCGACGGACATCGGCACGATTCGCGCCAATCCCGCGTTGATGAAACGTTGGACCGAAGCGAAGACCCAGTATCTGATCGAGTTCTCCGCGCAACTGGAAAAGCTTGTGCTGGACAGCCAGAACGGCGGCGACGTGCTGACCGTGCGCGACCTGTATGCCGACGTGCTGCTCGACCGCAATGCGGAAGCTCGCTTCTCGCAGAACTTCGAAGGCTTCATGCGCGCATACGACTTCGTTGGTCTGCTCGCCATGCCGAGCGGCGAACGGTACGGCAGCGCAACAGCCCGGCTAGACAAGTTGGCGGATCTCGCGTCGTCGGTACCGAACGGCTTGCGGCAAACCATCTTCCAGCTGCCGGTGGTCGATCCGCAAACCAACACCGCGGTGTCGACGGAGCGGCTACTCGAGGAGATGCGTTATCTGCGCCAGCGCGGCGTCGTCAACTTTGGTTACTACCCGGACCGCTTTGCCACCAACACGCCGCAACTCAATGCAATGCGCGATGTGATGTCGCTGCGTTCGCGCCTCGATCCGACCTCGATCAACGCGCTGCTTCAGGCCCAGACCAAAGGAGTGACCCGCTGATGACGCACGAACTGATCAGCCGCCTGCAGGACTTCATTTTCTTCTACCCCTTTTTCATGTCGTATTTCTGGATGATTGGAGGAGTCGTACATTACCTGGCGCTCGAGAAAGGACGCGCGAGGTCGCACCGCGCACTGGTGGCTGCGGGTATGCCGAAAGTGTCGGTGATCGTGCCGTGTTTCAACGAAGAGTCGAACGTGCGCCGGGTGATCCACCATCTCGCGCACCTTGGCTACGCGAACTACGACATCATCGCGGTCAACGATGGCAGCAAGGACAACACCGGCGCGATTCTCAACGAGCTTGCTGCGGAAATTCCGCGTCTGACGGTGATCCACCATTCGAAGAACGAAGGCAAGGCAATCGGCCTGACGACGGCGGCGACCGTTAGCGATGCGCCCTACCTGATGTGTATCGACGGCGATTCGCTGCTTGGCCGCGATGCGATCGAATGGGCCCTCGAGCACTTCATCTCCGATCCGAACGTCGGCGCGGTGACCGGCAATCCGCGGATCCGTACCCGCACGTCGTTGCTCGGGCGGATGCAGGTCGGTGAATTTTCGTCGATCGTCGGGCTCATCAAGCGTACCCAGCAGGTGTATGGCCGGATCTTCACGGTGTCGGGCGTGATCACGATGTTTCGCAAGAGCGCGCTCGCCGACGTCGGCTACTGGAGCTCGGACATGCTGACCGAGGACATCGACATCAGCTGGAAACTGCAAACGCACGACTGGCGCGTCGCATATGAACCACACGCGCTGAGCTGGATCCTGATGCCCGAAACGCTGACAGGCCTGTATCGTCAACGTTTGCGATGGGCCAAAGGTGGCATCCAGGTGCTGATGAAATACGCACCGCACATCGCCCGCCCGTCGATGGTGATGATGTGGCCACTGTTCGTCGAATACCTGCTCGGCATTGCATGGGCGTATTCGATGACCTTCGTGATGCTGCTCGGATTGATCGGGCTCATCGTGCCGCTGCCTTCCGAATGGCACATTTCGCTGCTGCCGCATTGGCACGGCATGCTGCTGGTCGCAACCTGCGTGCTGCAGTTGATCATCGGTTGCATGATCGATCGTCAGTACGACGAGAAACTGCTGTTCTACTTTATGGACACCGTTTGGTACCCGCTTGCATTCTGGGTGATCAACATGATCACCACTGTCGTTGCCTTGCCTTCCATCGTCCTGCGCCGGCGCGGCAAGCGTGCGGTATGGACCAGCCCAGACCGAGGAATCCAGCATGAATAACGCCCCAGTCATCGACCTGTCACTGCGCACGCCCAGCGAGATCATCGCCGACAAAGGCCTCAAACTCGGGTTGCTGCAGGTAGTCTGGTTTCGCCTGATACGTCCGGCCACCGTCGGTTCGTTATGGGCGGCGATCGGCGTCTATACGTATCGGTATCTGATGCCGTTCAACGAGGCGGAGCTGCCGATCGAGCAGCTTATGTCGTACATGGCTGCGATCGCAACGATCGCTGCGGCGCTGATCGTGTGGATGATCGTGTCGCGTGTGGCTCACCCGTTCGCATCGCGTTCGCGCATGCAGCGGCTGGTGCGGCGCACGGCGGGTCTCACGGTCGAGCCTGGACCGTTTGCTGCCGCGTCGCTGAAATGCCGCGGCGCCGTGGCACGCATATTCGTGGCCTCGCATGATGCGAACGGCCTGATCGCAGCATTGCGCGCCATGTCCGAACCGGAAGTCGACGGTGATGACGAAGGGCCGGAAGACACGCCGATCGGTGCCGATCCCGCGCTTGCGCGGCGGCGTGGCGCGTCGCTCGGTGCGCCGCACGACGAGCCGTTGCAGATGCCGATGCACGTCCCGATCAGGGTTCGCTATGTAATGGGGAGCCGTCCGGTGACCGATACAGAGCTTTGAGTACGCGGTAGCACTCGCACGAGCGTTGTGCGAGGGCATCACGCTGCAGGATCGTGACGCCATGCCGGTCGTGCGTGACGATCCGCGCCGCGCCGAGCGCGTGCAACGCGGAGCGCACTGACCGTGCGGTGACGCCGAGCGCGCGGGCGAGCGCCACGGCCGAGGTTGGAACGCTCGCGCTACGGCTGCCGTCCACTAGCGCGAGCAGACGGCAGGACACCTGCTGTTCGATCGAATGAAGTCGCGCGCAGGCCGCCATTTGCGACATCTCGGCAAACATCGTTTCGACGTATTGCAGCAGGCGTGCCTCGACCCATGGCTCTTCCTTCAGACACGCGAGCAAGGCCGCTTCGCTGCAGCGAAATGCTGTACCCGACGACGTGACGATAGTTCTGAACGGTATCGAGCCGGTGCGCATGATGACCGGCCAGCCTGCGAAGCCGTTGCGACCTATCGTGACCAGTTCGATCGAGCGGCCGTCATCGAGGATGCACTCGTGCGCGAAACGCGCGGTGAGCGGGAAGTAGACATGGTGGAAGACTTCGTTGCAATCGCACACCACTTGACCTGCATGCAGCTCTATACAGACAAAGTCGTCGACACGCTCGATCAGATGCAATCGCCGCGACAGCAGATTCAACACGCTGTCGTAATCGGCAAAACGCACACCGGGCGCCGAAGGTTCGGACACATGCTTCAACTGGGCGGGGGCAAGCAGCTTGTCTCGATTCATGATGCCTGGCTTAGGTGAAGGTCAAGCGGTGATGTTTAAGCGGCGAAGTTCAGGCGCACACGCTAAAGCAGTCTGACGGTGGCATGGAGTTTTGTCATACCGATAAGCGTGTTTAGCAACAACGTCATTGTGCGCGCGAACAACCCGATGCGAACTGAACACATTCTTTTGTCGTGGCTCAAAAGAATGGATCCGTGAGGAGGATGTCGTCGTGCCGAAAAGGACACGTGAGGCGCCAGCTCTTGTATATGCATCCGCCGCACACGATGCGCGGCTGTGCGAGCGTCTGCGTGAAGCCGGCTGGTCGGTCGAGCTGATCGGCAGCGCGCACGAACTGGAACGCACGCTGCGCCATACGTCGGCGCCGAACGTCGGCCTGCTCGAGCCTGGCGACGACCACACCGGCGCGATGGGCAGCATCGCCGAATTCTGCGTCGGCGCGCTGCAGATGCACTGGGTGGCGGCCGTCACTGCGAACCAGTTGCGGCGTGCCGCAACGCGCGAGTTGATCGGCTGCTACTGCCTCGATTACGTGTACTTGCCATACGCGTTCGATCTCGTCGATGCAGCATTGCGGCGCGCGTTGCGTTTTGCTTCGCTGATGCGCGGGGTGCCGCCGATGCCGCCAGTTGCCGGTGGTCAAACGTTGATCGGGCGTAGCGAGCCGATGCTGGCCTTGCGGCGCGAGATCCAGAAAGTTGCCTATACGGATGCACCGCTTTTTATCGCCGGCGAATCGGGCAGCGGAAAGGAGCTGACCGCCCGCGCGGTGCACGACGCATCGGCTCGCGCGAACGGCCCGTTCGTCGCGATCAACTGCTGTGCGATTCCGCCAACTTTGGTGCTAAGCGAACTGTTCGGCCATGAACGCGGCGCGTTTACCGACGCCGAGCGACGCAAGATCGGCCATATCGAAGCGGCCAACGGCGGCACGCTGTTTCTCGATGAAATCGGCGATCTACCGCTCGAATGCCAGACGGCGCTGTTGCGCTTTGCACAGGACAGCACGATTCAGCGGCTCGGCAGCGACGTCGTGATACCGCTCGACGTTCGCATTGTTTCGGCGACTCACGTCGACCTCGAAGCCGCGGTGCGCAGCCAGTCGTTTCGCTTTGACCTTTACCACCGGCTGTGCGTTCTGCGTATCGACGTCCCGCCTTTGCACGAACGCAGCACCGATATCCATTTGCTCGCTTTTCATTTACTAGGTCTGTACGCGGGCGAACGCAAGTCTCGGATTCACGGCTTCGCGCCTTCTGCGCTGCGCGCCATGCTGCTGCACGACTGGCCGGGCAATGTACGTGAACTCGCGAACCGCGTGCGGCGCGCGATCGTGATGGCCGATGGTGCCTACATTCGTGCGACCGATCTCGGTCTGGTCGAGCCGCCTGCGCGGCGCGCGTTGACGCTGGCCGATGCGCGCGACGAAGCCGAACGCAGCTGCCTGATCGAAGCGCTGCTCGCGCATGGCAACCGCTCCGGCGAAGTGGCCGAGGAACTCGACATTTCACGCATCACGCTTTATCGATTGAGGGTACGGCACGGGCTGCAGAACATCGCAGGGCTCGCGTCACAAGACTTTACGGAGCGGCGCAAGTGAGACCTGGGAACGAACACAGCAAACTCTTCGCCTTCGTGCGCAGCCTGTTTCCGGCATTGGCAGCCATCGCAATTGCCATCGTCATTGCGTGGCTGGCGAGCACTACGAGCGATGCGCGAAGCATCGCGCCACCGAATGCAGTGATGGCCGTGCCTGCACCGGGCGTCGGAGACGAACGTCGTTTCATGCACGGCATCGGCCAGGCCGACGCAGGAAACGGCAAGACGTGGGTGTTTTTCAGTAGTTCGGGGCTGCCGCCGCGCGGCGCAGATCGCAATCGCAGCTGGCCGCACGATGTGTACGTCGGACAGTGGAGCGCGGGCCAGACGCATGTGGCGAATTTGCGTACGTTCATCAAGCGGCCCGAGGCGCAGGAGCCGGTCTCGGTTGCGCAGAATGACAGTGGCAATATTTTCATCACCTTCGAGGACGGCTGGAATGCGCCGCGCAACGTGAGCCAGCGTTACGGTGTGTATAACAAGCGTCTGAAAGCAATCCGGCCTTATCCACGCGACGTGGAATCGGGCGGGCATTCGGGGCATGTGGCGGCGGTCGGCGAGCAGTTCGTCGTGTTCTATTCGGCGGACTGGGTGCAGGGCGGCGGAGTCGACAATCTGGGCACAGGAAACGGCGTTTATGCGAACGTCTACGACGGGCGCGGTCGCATGATGCGGCATGTCAACGTCGCGGATCGCGTGCGTGAATGGTGGCCCGTGATTGCCGGAGCACCGAAACAGGCGTTACTGGTTTGGCAAAAATACATTCCCGGCAGCACGATCGCATCGCTTCAATATGCGCTGTTCGATCCGGCTACCGGCAAGGTGATTCGCCCTGAGGACAGTGTCGATGTGTCTCGCGTCGAGTATTACGTGTACGCGGCGGCCTATGTGCCCGCGATCGAGCGCTTCATTCTCGTGGCAACGCAGGATACCGGCCGCGCAATCGCGTTTCTGATCGACGCACAGGGGCGTCGCACCGCTGAACTCGCGTGTCTGCCGGCGCTGGTGCGCGAAAGCAGTATTGCGGTCGACGGCAACGCGGTCTACGTGCCGACCCAGGACGGCCGGCTGATGGCCCTCACGCTTGCGAACGACAGCATCCGGTTGCGCGGCACGCAACGCGTGCCCTTCGCATGGGGCAACACCGGCGTGATCGGTATTGCCAACGGCGCCGATGCGCTGCATTTCGTGTCGCTATCGCCGCAGGGCCTGCGCGAGGTGGACTTCGACACGCATAAGGAGGTGGCAGCCTCGCCCTCAGACCGCTGTATCGCGCGTGCGGCGCAATGACGGGTCGAATTAGTGGTGCTGGTAAGTGGCGGCGTGATGCAGATAAGTCGACGGCGTGTGCTGCATTCGCTCGGATTCAGCCGCAGAGCTGCCCTGATCGAAGTCGTTCAGCAAGTGATGTGCGGCGAGGGCGCTGTTGATCGAATCGGCAGCGGGTGCTTTCGTCGCATAGCGACGGAAGCAGCCGTGCTGATTTTTATCGACGCACGTGTCGCCTGGCCGCAGGCGCGCATCGCGGCGGACCACAGGTGCGGCGGCCACCTTGGCCTGCGGAACGCGTGCGGTGGTCGCACCGGCCACTTTGTCTGCGGGTTTAGGTGTCGTGCCGAAGTCAGCGATGAGCGTGCTTTCCGACGCCGCGACGACTGGTGGAGCCGCGATCGCAAGCGGCAACTCAGGCAGCGAAGCGCTGTCACCCGGTAGCCATCGCATACCGACCACCGTGCCGCGTGTCGCGAGCTCCCGAGACTCTCTCAACATCCGTTCAGGATCTCCCATCCCCGCGATCGCCACGTAGCCGCCGAACACCAGCACGAACGCACCCACGGCGACACCTAGCGCCATCCATGCTGCCGCGTCATTGTTCGTACCAATACCGTTAGTAAACGGATTGTGATCGAACCGATGATTGGCACCACCAGGCAATGCGAACCCAAGTCTTTCTTTAGATGATTGCGGCGAGACGTCGTCGACGTCGAAACCAATGCAATCGGCGCTATTGAAATGCGTATTTTCAAGTGGGGCGCGATTGCGGCGACGAAAAGTTTTTTTAGCAGAAGCAAGGTAGCTACGGATCGCGATGGGCATTTTCATCTCGGCGCACCTGCGTTTTTGTCACATTTCACTCTAGCAGACGCAAGCCGGTTTCGAGGCGAAACATGTGTTGTTATGAGGCTTCCCCCCTAAAGAAATAATAATAGGGGTGCTACGTAATCCTTTCCGTTCCGACCCTAGCGTAGGTCATAATTTCAGAATGCCTACGAGCATTTTCCATTCCCAAGGGTTTATTTTTTAGATATCTCCGGGTATCCTCCAGGCTCTTTCGTCTGTCTTTAGGTCTTTTTCGTAGCCCATCTGCTACGAAACTCGGCCTCCAGCGCGAAAGGTACGACGATTCACTCCAGCCACTTTCGGCAGACGAATCCGAACACCTTTCCTTCAGCTTCGCCGGTTTCCACGACTAGGCGTTTTTTTCCTCGGCTCGATCCCGAGGTGGCGGAGCTTTTTTCCTTGAAAAAGGAAGTCGGGAAGTTCTACCTGCCGCCTCGATCGGATTGGTTTTGCCATTTATCATAGGAATACTGAATTTTGCGTCTGAAATCTCTCTCCGCCCGTCTCGCCCCCCTCTTCGCAGTTGCAGCCGCAGTTGGCGCTTTCGCCGGTCAGGTTGATGCAGCCTGTGTGAACTCCCCCGCTGCTCAGTCGAACTCGACATTCCCGAGCACGCTCACCGGCAAGCTCGCGTATCACAGCTACGTCAGCTATGGCGACGGCACCAGCCAGATTTTCATTTACGACTTTTCGGCCAAGACGTTGACCCAGGTTTCGAAGAGCTCGTGGGGCATCAAGGATCCGATGAATGCGGTATTCAGCCCGGACGGCAAGCGGCTCGCCTTCATGGGTGAAACCAACAACGCCTGGAACGTGTTCATCTGGCAA